>OLWA01003287.1_pt1 | contig 12509 bp, 8 predicted proteins | sample 1673251 | NCBI WGS metagenome assembly OLWA01 (sample SAMEA3178937, study PRJEB25190) | human gut metagenome | biome: human gut; feature: human-associated habitat; material: faeces | place: Austria | collected 2013
TACCACGGGTATCTTTGATGGAGATACGTTTTCCTGTTCCGTTCCATCCTGTATTTACGAGGTAAGCTTTTGCTCCGCTCTTCTCCATTTTCTTAACGAGCTCTTCTGCATATTTTGTAGGATGCAGCTCGAGGAATGCCTGTCCGAAACAAGCGGAGAATGTAGGAGTTGGCTCTGTGATTCCACGCTCTGTACCAGCAAGTTTTGCTGTAAATCCTGACAAGAAGTAGTATTTTGTCTGCTCCGGTGTAAGGATCGATACCGGTGGAAGTACGCCGAATGCATCTGCTGACAGGAAGATTACGTTCTTCGCTGCTGGTGCAGAAGAAATTGGGCGAACGATATTTTCAATGTGATTGATTGGATAAGATACACGAGTATTCTCTGTTACGCTCTTATCTGCAAAATCAATCTTTCCGTCTTTGTCAAGTGTTACGTTCTCAAGGAGAGCGTCTCTGCGGATCGCATTGTAGATGTCCGGCTCAGACTCTTTGTCCAAGTCGATAACTTTTGCGTAGCAGCCGCCTTCGAAGTTGAATACACCATTGTCATCCCAGCCGTGCTCGTCATCACCGATAAGGAGACGTTTTGGATCTGTGGACAATGTTGTCTTACCTGTTCCGGAAAGTCCGAAGAAGATTGCCGTGTTCTTTCCGTCCATATCTGTGTTTGCGGAGCAGTGCATGGAAGCGATACCTTGCAATGGAAGATAGTAGTTCATCATAGAGAACATACCTTTCTTCATTTCTCCGCCGTACCATGTATTTACGATAACCTGCTCGCGGCTTGTGATATTGAACATTACAGCTGTCTCAGAATTCAATCCGAGTTCTTTGTAATTTTCAACCTTTGCTTTGGATGCATTGTATACGATAAAGTTTGGCTCAAAGTTTTCCAACTCTTCTGCTGTTGGCTGGATAAACATATTTTTGATGAAATGTGCCTGCCAAGCCACTTCTACGATAAAACGAACAGCCATACGTGTGTCATGGTTTGCTCCGCAGAATGCATCTACTACGAAAAGTCTCTTATTTGACAATTCTTTTACTGCAAGCTCTTTCACTGCTTTCCAAGCTTCCTGTGATGCAGGATGGTTATCATTTTTGTACTCATCAGAAGTCCACCATACTGTGTCTTTTGAATTCTCATCCATTACAATGTACTTGTCTTTAGGGGAACGTCCGGTATAAATACCTGTCATAACGTTCACTGCGCCAAGTTCACTTTCCTGGCCTTTTTCATAACCTTCCAACGCCGGATTGGTCTCTTCCTTATACAGATCTTCATAAGAAGGATTGTACACAATCTCAGTTGCACCTGTGATACCATACTTGCTCAAATCGATGTTTGCCATTTTACTCTGACCTCTTTTCTTTCATATTTAACCTGGTTGTAGTGGGTCCAGGATATGACCCTGAAAGTTTCACGCATATATCATACCACACATTTTTCGACATTGTCAACCTTTGTTATGCTCTCTGCACTTTTATCATGTTTGTTGTACCGGAAATTCCAACCGGAACCCCCGACGTATATACCGCAACATCGCCTTTGCATAAGAATCCCTGTTTGAGACATTCTTCTGTTGCATAATCAAAAAGTTCAAAAACTTCCTGCTTTTCTTCCAATAAAATAGGGGTAACGCCCCATGACATATTGAGCTGTCTTGTCACTTTTTCGGACATGGCACAACCCACGATATCGCAGCCCGGGCGGTAGCGTGAGATCATGCGGGCCGATCTTCCGGATTTGGTTACCGTAATAATGACGCGGGCATTCAGATCGTGCGCCGTCGTGCAGGTTGCATGGCAGATGGCATCCGTAATGTCCGGATTGGCTTTCCGCTCATGGTTAAAAAACCGCTTGCAGTAGTCGACGTCAGCCTCGGTTCTCTCAGCGATACGCACCATTGTTTTTAAGGCTTCCACCGGATATTTCCCTGCAGCCGTCTCTCCCGAAAGCATGATGGCACTTGTTCCATCGTAGATGGCATTGGCGACGTCTGCTGTCTCGGCTCTGGTCGGTCGAGGATTTTTCATCATGGAATCGAGCATCTGTGTCGCCGTAATTACCTGTTTTCCGGCTTCGTACACTTTGCGGATGATCATTTTCTGTATAACCGGCACTTCCTCATCCGGCACCTCAACTCCCATATCGCCTCGCGCGATCATAATTCCATCCGATACGCGGATGATCTCATCGATCTTATCCACACCTTCCGCATTTTCGATCTTTGCGATGATATTGATATCTTTTCCCCCATTTTCGTCCAAAAGTTTACGGATCTGCATGACATCCTCAGCGGTTCTCGTAAAAGAAGCTGCCACAAAATCAATGTCCTGACGGATTCCAAACAAAATATCCTCTTTGTCTTTTTCGCTCATATAAGGCAGATGAATGTGCACACCCGGAACATTGACACCCTTGTGGTTTGAAATCACGCCACCATTTACAACAGTACAAATGATGTCCTCGCCCCGGATTTCCTTCACAATAAGTTCAATGAGTCCATCATCGATCAAAATCCGGTTTCCCGGCTTCTCATCCTGATATAACTGCGGATACGTAATAGACGCCATCGAAGCATTTCCGCGGATTTCGCGTCCTGTCAACACAAACTGCTGCCCGGGCTCCAATGTCACTTTTCCCTCTTCAAATATCCCTGTGCGAATTTCCGGTCCTTTTGTATCCAAAAGCATCGCCACCGGCTTGCCGCATTTTTCCCGTATTGCTTTGATGCGATCCATTCGTTCCTTCTGTTCCTCGTGGCTGCCGTGTGAAAAATTGAAACGAGCGACATTCATGCCTCCCCGCATCAATTTTTCCAAAACTTCATCCGAATCCGTCGCCGGACCCATCGTGCATATAATCTTGGTTTTTCTCATCAATAATCTCCTTTCTCCCTCTGCCTTCTACCATTCTTTATCATAGCAATTCGAAAATTTTTCGTCAATATCCATTTAGTTAAGATTCGGCAAAACTTTCTAGGTGTATAAATTTCCCTGAATTGTCAACGCTATACATAAATAACACGTAACTGCTCAGGGCAATGCGAACACGTGGGAGGGAAATCCTGAATCGTTACAGTATAGAAAAGAGGAGCTTCTATGAGACGAAAATTAAAACTTGCTATATTCTGTATGTGTTTATGCTGGATCGTTGCCTTTGTGCAATTTGCAATGACCCGCTTTTATCTTTCACATAATGACGCCACACAGGCCTTTGCGCGCAATCAGCTAATCTTGGAAAGCGATGTTGATTCTTTCCAGAATTTGTCACAAAAAGGTGGACAGATAAAGGGACATTTATCCGGTGAAATGACTTCCTCTCAGAAAGAGCAGCTTGCCTCCCGGCTTTTCCACGTCTGGGGCGGGGTACTCAAAGATACTCGTCAGACTTCCGATTATTATGTCGCCTACGGCTACACTTCCGGAATCGCTTTTTGCAAAAAAATAAACGGTCAGAAAATCAACTTAAATCTCGCCATAACCTATGACGAAATCTCCGATGAAACGACCGTTTATCTTGGAGTTCCTTTATTAAATACAGATTTTTAATCGCGGACTTCGATACGCGGTCCGCCGACACCCTTCACATAATCTTGGGTAATGGTAACGTGTCCGATCATGTCATCTTTCGGAATCTGGTACATGATGTCTAACATCGTCTCTTCCAATATCGAACGCAGTGCTCGCGCCCCCGTCTTTTTCTCCACAGCCCGGTGGGCAATCTCAAGAAGTGCACCTTCATCAAAATCCAGTTTCACTCCGTCCATGGCAAATAATTTTTTGTACTGTTTGACAATTGCATTCTTCGGTTCTTTCAGAACCTTAACCAAAAGTTTCTCATCCATCTGCTGCAAAGCAAATACGATCGGAAGACGTCCGATAAATTCCGGAATCAATCCATAACTGCGGATATCTTCTGTCTCAACCTTGGAAAGAATATTCTCATCTTTGTCAAGATCATCTTTTAACTGTGACTCAAATCCGATATGACCATGTTTTGTCAAGCGGCGCTTGATCACATTTTCCAATCCCGGAAATGCTCCACCACAAATAAACAAAATATGGCGGGTATTGACGGTCGTCATCGGAACCATCGCATTTTTGCTGGTAGCACCTACCGGAACTTCGATATCTGCCCCCTCAAGAAGTTTTAAAAGAGCCTGCTGTACCGATTCTCCGCTGACGTCACGCTGATTGGCATTTTCCTTTTTTGCAAGCTTATCGATCTCATCGATGTAAACGATACCACGCTCGGCGCGTTCCACATCATTGTCTGCATTTGCAAGCAGCTTGGAAATGACACTTTCCACATCATCGCCGATATAACCGGCTTCGGTAAGTGCTGTCGCATCGGTGATCGCAAGTGGCACCTGTAAAATACGTGCGAGGGTCTGTACCAAAAACGTTTTACCGCTTCCTGTCGGTCCTAGCATCAGCATGTTGGACTTTTCTATCTCAACATCCCAGTCCATCTGATTGGTATCGCCGGTTTCTTTGGCTTTTTCCTGCTCTTCCATCGCCGCGATTCTCTTATAGTGGTTATATACACCTACAGAGATGACTTTTTTCGCCTGATCCTGTCCCATCACATATTCATCCAGTCTTCCTTTAATAACGTGAGGTGCTGGTAATTTTTGGACGTCAAGCGCCGGCACTTCCTCATGAGTTTTCTTTTTTGTCTTTACCCGGTGGCGTTCCTGCATTTCTTCCGGCATGCCGCCAAACGGATTAGTCAGATTGATAAATTCAATTCCCGGCATTCCATTCATCGGAGGAATTGATCCTGCCCCCATCGATCCATTGTTAAACATATCAAACGATTTTTGCAAGCAATCGGAACAGATTGATATATTGTTTGGAAGATGAATCATATTGTTCACCAGGCTCGACGGCCGGTGGCACAAATAGCAGAATGTTTCCCCTTTGTTTTCATCATTTTCAATTATATCTTCATTTTGATTTTTGATTTCTTCGCTCACTATTTTCTCCATTTCTATACTAGTTTTTCTCATTATAATATGTCCAAAAGGAACCATTATTCTACGGCATCTCTGCCGCGAATAACAGTTCCTTAAATTATAACTTATTTTTTCTGATTCGTAAAGAAGTTTTACCAAGGCATGATCTGACTTCCGTAGGAATCATCGTAAGAGTCATTTCCATATGGATTACTGCTGTTTCCGTCGGAGCTTCCGTCAGAACTTCCATTGGATCCACTTGAATTTCCCGAATCCTGTGATCCATTGTCCAGTTCGTTAAGTGTTTCCGAGCCTTTCAAAGTAACTTTGAGATTCTGCTCTTTGTACTCGCCATCCTGGCTTCTGGATATTGTTACCGTAATCTCGGTACCTGCTTTTGTATTATTTACCTTATTCTGTACCTGCTCGATCGTAGATACTTTGGCATCATTGATCTTTGTGATGACATCGCCTTTCTTGATGCCGGCTGCTTTTGCTGCGCCACTGTCGGACACTTCAGAAACATACACGCCAACCGGGATGCCATAAGCTTCGCTGACAGAATCGCTGATTGTCTTACCGGTAATTCCAAGGTAACCTTTCTCACTGTCGCTGAGCACTTGTCGTTTCATCAATTCATTAATAATCGGAATTGCGTCACTCATCGGAATCGCATATCCAATTCCTTCCACTTTGGTATCTGCATATTTCACGGAGTTAATACCAATGACGTTGCCGTTTACATCGAGCAATGCTCCACCGCTGTTACCGGGGTTGATAGCGGCATCCGTCTGAAGAAGTACCATTTTATTGGATCCGCTTCCATTTTCATCGCCAACTTCAACTTCTCTGTCTTTCGCACTGATATAACCAACGGTTACGGACTGACCGTATCCAAGAGCATTTCCGATCGCGATCGCCATCTGACCGACTTTTACATCGTCAGAATGTCCCAATGTTGCAATCTTTATCTTGCCCTTTGTTTCTTCTTTTAAGTCGCTGAGTTTCACGGTAATTACTGCCAAGTCTGCAGTAGAATCCGTTCCTTTTACCGTTGCTTTCGCCGTTGTGTCATCAATAAACTTGACAGTAATGCTCTCTGCACCGGAAACGACGTGATTATTTGTGACGATCAGCAGTTCTTTGTCATCCTGTTTCACGATAAATCCGGAGCCTGCACCTTCGGATGGGTATTCGCCAAAAATGGATTTCTGCATACTCGTCTCTGTAATGGACACGATGGATGGCATTACCTTTTCCACAATGCCTGACACATCAGATACACCTGAAATTGCTCCACCTGATATGGCAGTCAATTCCGTATTTCCGGAATCCGTATTTACTGTTCCGATCTCACCGGAATTTGATTTCTGTGTTCCAACCTGCAATCCACAGATCTTCACGATAGCAAAGAAACAAAATGCTGCAACGACACCAAATACGACTGCGGATAGTAACGTTTTCTTCATACCACCTTTTTTCTTCTGCTTTGGTGGTCTCGGTGGCTCCTGCCCGCCGCCCGGATTCGTATTTTGAAAACGATACATATTGTCAGAACTTGGCATCGGCTGCGGCCCTGCATCTGTTCCGGCAGTATTCTGTGTGCCTGCCGCATCATCTGTCTGTGACGGCTGTACATAAATCGTATTGTCCGTCATGCCATTATTGTTCGTATTTTCCCAAGGATTGTTGTTTTCTTCATTCATATCGAATCTTCCTTTCCCGTTTATTCATCTTCTATACTACTTTTCATTGTATATGTTGCATTATACCCATCAAATGTGTTTAGTTTGTGAATATCTTATTTTTATATTGTGAAAATGGAAAAAATACTTTATAATAGTATTTGTAGAATTGCGTGAGTTGCGACAGCAACGGAGCAATTCGTAGATATCATTGCACCGCCAATGACGATATCATACCAATCCCTAATTTGAAAGGATGACAGATTTTGATCAAAGGAAACCAAAAATTACTTAATATTATACGATTTATCATAGATGTGCTGATTTTAGTATTTTCATTTATACTTGCTTATAAATTACGTTTTGACGAAGAGCAGAGTATCCTGATTCAATGGCAGATTATTGAGGAACCGATCGGACTTTACGGAACACTGGAAGAATATATGCAGATGCTTTTCCTGCTGATTCCATGTTACCTTGTGTCCTACTATGCTTTTCATCTGTATGACCCAAAACGTGTTACAAGCCGTAAATCACAGGCTTACAATATTTTCAAGGCAAATGTCGTCGGCATTTTGTATTGTACCGCCGGTCTCTACTTTATTAAAAGTGGAAACTATGCTCGTCTGTTTATTGTAATTTTTGTAATTACAAATTTTATATTGGAATTGATCTTCCGCCTGCTGATCACGACCATCTTACGCCGTTTCCGCAAGCGTGGGCACAATTTAAAGCATGTCCTTCTCGTCGGTTACGGCCGTTCGGCAGAGGGCTATATCGACCGTATCTTTGCACATCCCGAATGGGGATATGTCGTACACGGCATTTTGGATGACCAGAAGAAAAACGGTAAATCTTACCGCGATGTGCACGTTATCGGCGATATTGACGATCTCGAAGAAGTACTTGCTTCCAACTCTTTTGATGAAATTGCGATCACTCTTGGCATTGATCAGTACAAACGGCTCGAAGGAATCGTGGCAATTACGGAAAAATCCGGTGTTCATACAAAATTTATCCCGGATTACAATAATATCATTCCGACACGTCCTTACACGGAAGATCTTGACGGTCTGCCGGTCATTCACGTGAGAAATGTACCGCTTACCAACTCCTTTAATAAATTTATCAAACGTACCGTAGACATCATCGGATCGATCTGTTTGATCATCTTGTTCTCCATTCCGATGCTCGTTGTCGCCATTTTGGTAAAGGCAACTTCCGAAGGACCTCTGATCTTTAAGCAGGAACGAATCGGACTTGGCGGAAAACCATTTTTAATGTACAAGTTCCGTTCGATGGCAGTACAAAAGGCTACGGAAGAACAGAAAGCCTGGACAACCCCAAACGATCCGCGTGTTACACCGGTTGGCAAATTTATCCGTAAAACCAGTTTGGACGAGCTTCCACAGTTTTTTAATGTATTAAAAGGAGATATGAGTCTTGTCGGTCCAAGACCGGAACGGCCATTTTTCGTAGAGAAGTTTAAAGAAGAAATTCCACGCTATATGATCAAGCATCAGGTCCGCCCGGGTATCACCGGCTGGGCACAGGTCAATGGCTATCGTGGTGACACTTCGATCCGCATGCGCATCGACTGCGATCTGTACTATATCGAAAACTGGACATTGATGCTGGACATCAAAATCCTACTGCTCACGGTAGTGACCGGATTTATCAATAAAAATGCATATTAATCATGACCACCGGCTTAGCCGGTGGTTTGTTCTGCGGCTATAAGCCGCTGTTCCCTGCCTGCGTCTAAAGACGCTTGAAAAAATTCACCAACCGCACTACATTTACTGGCCGAGCCCCTTGGGCTCTTTTATTTTTTGCCCAGGTTTACCGGCTCACCCGTAAACGGGTCAATGTACTCTTTCAACGACATTTGGTCATACTCCAAATCCTCTTGAATCTGATTACGTATGTATTCCTGTATTTTCTTTGCATTTTTTCCCACCGTATCTACATAGTAGCCTCGACACCAAAAATGTCTGTTTCCATATTTATACTTGAGATTTGCATGCCTCTCAAATATCATAAGAGAACTCTTTCCTTTCAAATAACCTACTATCTGCGATACGCTGTATTTTGGTGGAATTCTAACAAACATATGCACATGATCCGGCATACATTCTGCTTCTATTATTTCAATTCCTTTCCTTTTACAAAGCATACTTAGAATATTACCCACATCCGCTTTTATCTGTCCATAGATAACTTTTCTACGAAACTTTGGTGCAAATACAATGTGATATTTGCATTCCCACTTTGTATGTGCTAAACTATTCATGTCCATTTCGGATACCTCCTATGTTGTTTTTAGTGTGGTTGGCGAACCAACTCTATTATACAACATAGGAGGTTTTTCTTGTAGCTAAAGCTAATGCGGGTCACACCGGCATAGCCGGTGGTTTATTTTGCTGCGATACAAAAAAGGTAAAGGGTCAAATGAAACACTTTGACCCTTTACCTTCTGTCTTTTTATAATCCGTCTCATAAACGAAGCAAAGCCAATGTGCAGCTATCATTGCAATAAGTATACCAGCAACACATAGTAAAATCTTAACTTCTCTTGATTACTCCTCTAGGATATTAAATGCTATTTCCTGTGCTTTTATCCCACTAATTTCATTCGAAGAATCATCATCTAAATATATAGCAAAATATATATTAGTATTTTCTTTTTCGACAAAACCGATGAACCATGCTGTACCGTCTGTTCCCGTTCCTGTTTTTCCATATATTTTTTTTGAATCACTAGCCTCAAGTAACATAATGCTTTTTAGAATTTCTATCTCTGATTTTGTATATATAGTTTCCCCTTCCATAATCTTATGCAAAACTTCCACCTGCTCTATTGGAGAAATCATCAAAGATGATTCAATCCAAAAACCATTAAGTTCTGGGAAAGAGTTCACACCACTTCCACTCCATTCAGATATGTCACAATTTCCATAATCCAATTTGTTTAATTCCTCTTGAATTGTTTCTTGTCCCACCTCATCTATTACTTTTCTAAAGTACCAAATGCAAGAACTTCGAAATGCATCCTCCAGTCTTAAATCGGCATTCCATGCATCAACTGGGTGATTCATTCCATCATACTCCATTTTACTATCCTCTGACGTTATCACTTGATTATGAATTCCTATTAAGGCTGAGATTACTTTGAACGAAGAATTAGGAGATACCCTCGTTCTGCATTTGTCTTCATTATAAAAAGTATATGTATTATTTTCTGAATTCAAAATAACTGCACACCCTTGGATTGATTGAAACGCTTCCGCATAATCTACAGTGACTGTTGTCGGCTGCAGTTCCTCTTCATTCTTCACATCCTCGTTTTCACTTATTTCTTCTTCGGTTTGATTAGTCTGTATTGTCTGTTCCTTTTGATTTGATTGGCTGTTTCCATTCTCTTTTGAACTGCATCCTGACATACTTCCTATAATCAAGCAGTTATACCCATTATCATACATCGTTTTAGTTTCATCACAAAATCTTCCTTTCTTCTGTAACTTCTTTTAACTTTTACTTCCTAATCCACGAACAATTTTTACATCAACATTCTAAATACAACCATCTTCTCAACCCTCCTTTTATTACATGTGTAAGATTTCAATGTAAAAAAATTTTCCTTTTGAGCGGCTGTTACATCCATGCAAATATTACATCAGTAAGATTTAGAAGTCAAGTTATCTTTATATAAAAAGGCTTCTGCCAGGAAGTATCATACATTTTCACAAAAGTGATACCTTTTAGCAAAAGCCTATTATTCAGCAGAGTCTCAAAACACCCCTCTGCTACGATATTCAAATGATTCATTCATAAGGCTACAAAACACACATCCATTTTTGCTCCTTAATATCCCACAAACCGCAGAAAATCAAGGTTTCCTTGAAAGCAGATAGACGGTTTCAATATTCCCCTGAACTTTGATTTTATACTGCATAGCGAAAGTATGCAATAGATTTTCAAAGTGGGGTAACGATTTTACCTCATCTACACTTTCAATTCAAATAAACTATACCGTAGTATCATCGCTCAAAAGGAACATTTGCCTTATGTCGTATACATTGCCCGTTATATTATAATAAATAAATTTTTTATCATCTGGTGCAATCCATTCATTCTCGCGATAAAATTTAAAGTATGCATATGTAATAATTTTACAATCATTTTTATCTTTGAATTGCTCATAAATCTGATTGTTTTCATAATAAATCGCTATTGCAACACGTTTATTTTTTTCGTCTGATACAGTTTCCAGTTTGATACAAAATTTCCCAGTCTGGTACTCAGAAATTGATTTTATATATCCCACTACACAAATTGGATGATATACTTTTTTATTTGTCAAACATCTCAATAACCTACCGAAATCATTTTCGTTTTCCGAATCAAAATAGAAGTCTTTCCATGAAACCAAATAAGGAACGCCCTTCCCATCGTAATATTGTAAATTGATTTTATCTTCTAAATCTGAATTATTCTCAACCAACGCTCTAAGTTTCATTATCTGATTCATTGTAGACAAATATGCTGTTTTCTTCCCACTTGGAATATAATTATGCTGTCTTTTTCCACGTCCTGGTTCATCTGCTAAATTCTTACTTCCCTTTTTAGCAGTATCTTGCGATATAAGCATCAACCTTACTACATATTTATTATCCCTTTTCGACATCAGTACATCGTCTGCACAAGATGCGTGTATGTTTAATATTGCTCCATCAACCGTGTATTTACACCCTTTTTCATGTTCTTCTCCACGCTTTAAACGAAAATATTTTTGTATAATAATTTTTCTTTCACCTAAATCTCTTTCATGGGAATTCACAAAACTTATATCTGCATCACAATAATAACATTTCAGCTTTCCATATACTTTATTGACATCATATTCGCTAATTTTAATTTCTTGCCCATTATACCTTGCCCGATTCATCTTAATTGCCATATGCCGTACCTCTGTCTTTTAACCTATAATTGTTTGCTCATTGATACGCTTCTTAAGAAATGAAATTCAAGATAACATACGGATTACTTTCATTTGATATTTCTCTAATTTTTTCTTTCCTTCCCATATACAAAAAATTCATAATATCATTAAATTCCGTTGTTTCCAAATCATCTCCTGTTAATATTCCTCTTGATTTATAATGTGGCAATGCACTTTCAAAATCCGAATATAATACACCTCTACTGTTAACCATGTCTCCGACTTGTGAAATCTTCATTTTACATAATATATACATATTAGCAGGTGAATTATTTCGAATAAGTTCAGCAAACTCTATGCCTTCTTTTTCAGCTATCTCATTAAAGGCTTTTTCCGTCACTGTTCCCATCTTGATTAGTGCATTCTTCTCTCTTTCAACCCATTCAGTTGCCTCATCAACACTAAAAGCTTTCACAGTTGCCAAAACCAACTTATCTATGACTGAAATATTATCTGGATATTTTTTATACAAAAAACTTAACACCTTATAACGTATTATAGGTGGCAGCATTGAAAAGGAATATAACACGTCATTTCTTGATCCAAATTCGTATTTTTCAAAATAGCTTATCAGCAGATATGATAGCATATCAAATAAACCATCTACCACATTATCAAAGTCCTCTGAGTCAAACCCCTCTAAATATTGCGTATGTGTTGACTGATTTCCTTTGCCACGAACAGTTTCTACAGCTGCTTCAATGAATTCATGGTTAGGCAAATTTTTTATTCTATTTTGAATATTCTTCGCTCCTAAAGTTACTGCCTTATTTGGATTAATATCTAATATTCTTTCTTTTGCAACTTCAACTTTATATTTTCCTATTGTTTTTCTTGTTGCAATTATTTGTCTGTT
>OLWA01003288.1_pt1 | contig 12506 bp, 11 predicted proteins | sample 1673251 | NCBI WGS metagenome assembly OLWA01 (sample SAMEA3178937, study PRJEB25190) | human gut metagenome | biome: human gut; feature: human-associated habitat; material: faeces | place: Austria | collected 2013
CCGCGACCTCAACCTTGGCAAGGTTGCGCTCTACCAACTGAGCTATTTCCGCATTTGACTTCCGCCGTGGCAGACGGCTCGTCGATTGTGAGTGCAAAGGTAGCTAAAAAATGTGAATCTCCAAATTTTTAATTAAAATATTATCACTATTCTTTTGCTTTTTCTCGAGCTCTTCTCATCGCACACACATAACACGTTATTGATCAGGAATTTAACGGACAGACTAATAAATCCAGTCTATTTCCCCTGCTTGGACCGAAGGATCCTCACGACCTTTTCCCTGAATGTAATTTCACTCTCGAGAACCGTCCCGCCTCCAAAATCTTCGCCCGCGTTTTTCCAAACCCCGTTCCGATTATAAAAGTACCATAATCCGTAAACCCCCATCGAATCCAGGTATTTATCATTCACCACTCCGGCGATCTCGTCCTGAAACAGGAATATTTTATTCACACTCGAATCCAGATACGACCAGCTCTTCCGGGCCATCTCCCGCACAATGGCCACATATGCCGACAACGGCGTAGACGAACCATCCTTCTCGATTTCACGGATTTTTCGCCCCACCTCTATACTCTCGTACGCCCCTTCAGGAAGCGCATCTTCCGCAATCAGAAGCTCTGCATCCTGCTCCTCGACAGCAACACGGTTCTTGTGCCGGCTGACATAATAAACATGGGGTCTGTCACTCTGCGTAATAAATTTTTCCGCCTTCCCATTCACCAAAAGGATTCCGACCCTTTCATCAAAAGCATAACCCGGACCGATCTTCTTCCGCCTTATCAGATCGTCATACCGTTCGCGACGTACCTCCTGGGAATAATGGGGACAATTGCTGTACGGCAGGAATCCAAGCTCCTCCACGAAACTCCAGTCTTCCGGGCGTGAATCACTCATCCCGCCATCAAACCAGCAAATGGATCCGGCACTGACCCGGCCAGCACAATACCCCGGCGCAGGGCCTCGGCAAGCAGTTTGTCGATCCCCTGTGCCTTCCAGATTCCCATCATGTTCAGCGTATTCCCTCCTCCTACGCCAATCGCGTCAGCACCAAGAAGCTGCTCCTCGAAGGAGGGGTTCTCCGGGGAGGTGCTCACCCATACCCGAAGAACAAGCGTATCGATATCCAGCGTATGGCAGATCCGGCTCCAGTAGTTGATATTGTCGGAATGATCCCTGCTCGCCGTGGGCACATAGCAGATACGGAGTCTCCTTTCCCGTCAGATCGGCCACATACCGGGTAAACTTGAGGTCGATGTCTCCACCCCCCCAACAAAAATCCGCCTATCCTGGGCGTTCGTCTCGAACAAACCCGCAAACAGCGCCACAAGGGCAACCATATTCCGGAACACAGATGACATGAATGATTCCAGAATTGATATTCGGTTCGGACCGGACGGAGATGCCGGCGGGCGGTCCTGACGCAGCGAGGGGAGAAGAAACAAAATAACCCTCACCCATACGGGTGGGGGTTATTCTGTTCGCGACCGGTTGGTTTAGCGCACCTTGAAGCCCTCGTCGGCCTTCATCGGAATCGGCAGCGAGGCGTAGTAGCCGCTCTCGAGCTTGCTCCGCACAGCCTTGAAGGCCTCGATCGTCTCCTTGACGTCCTCCAGCGTGTGGGCTGCCGTCGGGATCACACGAAGGATGATTTCGCCCTTCGGAATCACCGGGTAGATCACCATCGAGCAGAAGATACCGTGGTTCTCACGCAGGTCTACGACCAGGTTCGTGGCCTCCGGAATACCTCCCTTCAGGAAAACAGGCGTCACGGGCGAATTCGTCACACCGATATTAAAGCCGTTCTCTTTCAGGCTGCCCTGCAGCGCACGAACGATCTCCCACAGCTTCTGCTGGAACTCCGGATGGTTGCGGATCAGGTCCAGACGCTTCAGCGCGCCGATCACCATCGGCATCGGCAGCGACTTGGCGTAGAGCTGCGAACGCATGTTGTAACGGAACAGGTTGATCAGCCAGCGGGGGCCGCAGACGAAGGCGCCGATGCCGGCCATCGACTTGGCAAAGGTGTTGAACAGCACGTCCACCCCGTCGACTACGCCGAAGTGCGAAGCCGTACCGCGGCCGCCCTCACCCATCGTACCGAAGCCGTGTGCGTCGTCGACCAGCAGACGGAACTGGAAGTCCTTCTTCAGGGCGACGATTTCGTCGAGCTTGCCCAGGTCGCCCTTCATGCCGAATACGCCTTCGGTGATGACCAGCACGCCGCCGTTCTGCTCGTTGGCCAGTTCGGTGGCATGGTGGAGCTGCAGGCGGAGCGACTCCATGTCGTTGTGGCCGAAGACGAAGCGCTTGCCCTTGTGCAGACGCAGACCGTCGATGATGCAGGCGTGAGCCTCGGCGTCGTAGACCACCACGTCGCGCGGTGTCAGCAGGCAGTCGATGATCGAGATCATGCCCTGGTAGCCGAAGTTGAGCAGGAAGGCATCCTCCTTGCCGACGAATGCGGCCAGTTCGCGTTCGAGCTGCTCGTGGTACTTGGTCTGACCGCTCATCATGCGGGCACCCATCGGGGCAGCCATGCCGAACTGGGCGGCGCCTTCGGCGTCGGCCTTGCGGACTTCGGGATGATTGGCCAGTCCGAGGTAGTTGTTCAGGCTCCAGTTGAGGACCTTGTGGCCCCGGAAGGTCATGTGGGGACCGATCTCGCCCTCGAGTTTCGGGAATGCAAAATAGCCGTGAGCATAAGCCATGTACTGACCGATAGGTCCGCCGGCGTTCTTCTCCAGGCGTTCGAAAATATCAACCATGTTGTTTGTTATTTGAGTTTATGTGTCCTATTCTTTGGTTTTGCCGCGCAAAAGTACAAATAATCCGACGATTTTAGCAATCAAAGGTAGCCGTTTTTTGCGCGTCCCGGATACGCATTTATGCGTATTTTCAAAAGATTCAGCGTCCAACAGCCAAAAGCAGCCATCGGCATCTCATGACAGTCCGGTCATTACCGGAGAGTTGGACCCGGTGCCGATTCCTGCGGATGGCTGTTTTTTATCGATCTTTTCCTGTTCCCGTTTTGTTACTATTGTGTTACCCGGGAACCGAATCTCTTGTTACCCGGATGTTACCCAGGTGTTACCCGAAGAAAAAATTTGCAATGACATCGAATCCTTTCGCTAAAACCCGAATATAATTTCTAAACAAAAAAATGAGATATGATGCACGAGAAAGAGATCATAAGATTGCGAAAGAAGAGAATTCAATCGGGGGAATCCCTCTACCTCGATAGTTACTTCAAGGGAAAACGGAGATATGAATTTCTTCGGTTGTATCTAATACCCGAACGGACAAAAGCAGACAGACTCAAAAATGAACAGACCCTTCGTCTTGCAAATATGGTCAAAGCAAAACGATCGGTAGAGTTATTCAACAACAAATACGGGTTCACGAACGAAAAACCGGAAGTCAATCTGATCCAATACATCCGTTTGGTCATGGAGAACAAGGAGAAACAGGGGAAAACCGGAATCAAGAGCACCTTTGAAACGTTAATCTATCATCTGACCAAATATCGAGGGGAAAAGATTCTGCTATCCGATCTGGATGACCGATACACCAAAGGATTCGTCCTCTATCTTTCTACCGCAATTTCCCGAACGAGTGGAACCACATTGAAAACATCCTCGCAACATAACATCTACACAAGTTTGAAAACGATTGTTCATCAAGCAATTAAAGATAATCTGTTGACTACCGATCCTACAAAATCGATCGATCCTCCCCGAATGATCCTCCCTCACAAGGAGTTCTTGACGGAGGAGGAGTTGAAACGACTCATTCGAACTCCCTGTTCAAAGGAGATCGTGAAACGATCGTTCCTGTTCTGTTGCTTCACTGGTTTGAGAATCTCCGATGTCCGGGAACTTACGTGGAAAAAGGTGACCTTCGAAGAACAAGGTGCACACATCAACTACCGACAAAAGAAGACCAAAATCGAAAACTATGTTCCACTCTCGGAGAATGCAATTTCGGTCTTACCTCCGAAAGACGACAAATCAGACTCCGATCTGGTCTTCATGTTACCTCCGGAGACAACGATCCGTAAAACATTAAAGGAATGGATGACGAATGCAAAGATCGACAAACATATCACCTTCCATTCATCCAGACATACATGTGCAACCTTGTTGTTGAACTCGGGAGTGGACATCTATACCGTCAAGGAGATCCTGGGACATACCGACATAGGAACCACCATGAAGTACACGAAGGTAATCGACAAAACCAAACGGATTGCAGTCAACAAGATCCCGAATTTATATTCGACGAAAGAGAAATCCGAAGGAGTTCCCATGTAAATCGAGTTCTCCTCCCGGATTTCCCTTTCCGGGATTTGACTTTCACGAAGGAATAAAACCGGGAACCTATCAAGAAGATAATAAAAGCAAAATAGCATTTTTTAGAATATTCGGGTTAATTTTGTCCTACGCAATACCCCTAAGAGTGTTGGAGTTAGGAAACATTTTTATACCTTTGTGGTGTTCCTTCGGGAACCGACATATTTGATGAAAGTGTTTTGCTTCATCCTTGAGAGAAAATGTGGTAGTTTTCAAGAATACAAGGAGAACCAACAACACTCATCACTTGTATTGGTATGTTTATTTCTCAACATATCATACAGGTGTGGGGTATTGTTTATTTGTATTCGGGTTCTACCACAACCTTCTCTCAGATAGACAAACAACTCCACACTTTCTTTTTTAATAAAATCACCATTAAGGAGTTGGATGGTAACAAAATTATTCAAACTATGTTATTATCTACCAAACACGACCTCTCCCAACTCTTAATCCAATCGGTGATATTCTCTCTCTTGGGAATAACGTTGTCATCTTGCAATCTGGGACGAGTTGAATTAGTCAAAGAAGATATTGTCGTTGAAAACTGCATCAGAGTTCCAAAACAAGACGGAGAACTTAAAATTCGATATTATGGCAAAGATGACGATTCCACAGAAAGTTATGATCTAATATTAGATCTTGTCGTTGAATGTATTAGAGAGATCGATTCTTTTGAAGATTTTCCATTTATTCAAGTCAATTTATTGGATGAGAATGAAGTACGATTAACATATCTTACATACAATGTAAATAGAGACCTTTTTAAGCATAAAGGAATCAAATCTCATATCGAATTTAGCTTAACTCTTGATAATGATTCATTAAGCAAAAAAGAACTTGAACAAATCAAAAAGAAAACCAAACACATATCTATACAATCTAATATCGAAAAAACTGAAGAAGAAAAAAGAGAAGAGGAGAAAAAAAAGCAAGAACAAGCAGCAGAAGAACTATCCAATGCGATATTAAAAGCAATGTTCGGTCTTTAACGACAGAAAACCGGGAGAAAATCGCTCAAAAAAGATGATTTTCTCCCGGTTTTTTATGTCGTTATATAATTTTACACCACTTGTTCAACAAGGGAGTCTAACTCCTCGATTTGCGGATTTCGGACGATTCCCAACGAACGATTCTCCAATAATTGCTTCGTCTGTCTTTTGATCTCCGACAACTGTCTCTTATCTAACAAACCCAACTCGAACTGATGGTCGAATGTCTTAAAAAATTCATTCATTCCTCCGTATCTCTCCACCAACATCAACATCCCCATCTTGTTCAAATCTCGAATCCCCTTACATCCATTGATGTCAATCTCGTATTCGTTAACCTTGACGATCTTGCGATATTCTCCCTTCCAAAAGTCCACGATACGACAATAGAACTGGACATCGTATAACATCGGAACGGTAATCTTGTCCACCCCAAACATACGATTCACATGATTCTTCAATCGGAGTTCGTATCTCAATAAATATCGATCCGAATATCCTTCCGGAATCCGATCTTTTCGATAGGATGACTCCTTGATCTTATCGTAGAACACCAGTTGTTTCTTATCCGACAGACAGTTATAATATAACCCCTCCAAACTGTGATGGGTTTGCTCCAACCGTTTGTAACGGGGCAAACTCCCCAGATAATAAAAATAGGATTCCGGAGAATTCTTGACCTCGAAATTATATGCGATATCCATTCGGGAGACGGTTGCATGATTCAATGAGACGTGTAAAAGATCCGATAGTTTCTCGATTGCATGAAACGTGTCATCCCGGGTAAAGTTGACCACGTTATCCCCATAAAGGAACTTGCACAGACTCCCGTTCCCGATCGATAATGTAGTCTCTGTGGATCTCACCGTCAAATTTTCGAGACGGGTTGTAAATACTACTCCGTTACATGTCCTTGTCTCTTCGAAACTATGATCTCGTGTTATCGTTTTCAGAATATTGAGTTGGTTCACATCCTTATATTTTAAATTAAATTGAATAGTATCGAACATAAACTATAACAAATTTTTTGTATTAAAACCATATTAATATTACATCGAGGATCCCCTCGGAGATCACGGGATAACCTCCGAGATGAATCCATCGAATAGATGTAACACAGGTTGTCATAGATTGTCGATACGTCCTTTTTATAATATATATCCTCCATAATCATCTCTTGTTATTTTTTAAATCTCGTACCACTACTTGTTGTTGCATTTCGTCAACGGTATCCTGTCGATTTCGCAACAACCAGGTTTCGATCTCCTCTTTGAGAAAATAAATTTTCTTTCCGTTGGGTTTGTAGTAGGGGATCAACTTATCACTGGTCAAGTGATACAGGTAATCCGGACTGATTCCGTACATCATAGACACCTCGGTCGAGGTCAAAACGTTCTTGGAGTTCATCAACAGGAGATGTTTGATCTCCGTTAACTCTGTATTTAATTTACCCATCATATTTATAATTTTTATTATATTCTTCGTGCTATAACAATCTATTTAGTATATCATCGAGATTTCATTTCGATTGGGAACACGACATAAAAAAACCCGATTCGCAATGAATCGGGTTATGTAAAATTCAAGAAATCAGATTCTTATATTCCTTACAAATTCTTTGAATTTAGATATTTTTGTTACCTGGTTGTTACCCGGACATAGGGTCCAAGAAGGTAATAATATGACAATCAATTAGTTGAGCATAAAGGTGCGGATTTATGCGTATTTTACACCTCTTTGTGCCTTTTGCGGGCGACGGCATCGACGATGACGGCCACGGCGCCGTCACCCGTGACGTTGGTTGCCGTACCGAAGCTGTCCATGGCGATGTAGGTGGCGATCATCAGCCCGCAGAGCGTTTCGTCGAATCCCAGCATCGATTCAAGCAGCCCCAGCGCCGCCATGATCGCACCGCCCGGCACACCCGGTGCCGCCACCATCGTCACCCCCAACAGCAGGATGAAGCCCGCGAAGGTGGTCATCGAAAGATCCATCCCCGCCAGCATCGAGACGGCCAGCGCGCAGGCCGTGATCTTCATCATCGACCCCGAGAGGTGGATCGTCGCACACAGCGGAACGACGAACGACGCCAGCTCGGGCCGCACGCCCAGCCGCAGTGTCCGCTCGAGGGTCACCGGAATCGTCGCCGCCGACGACTGCGTGCCGAGGGCCGTAACATAGGCCGGCAGCATCATACGCAGCATCGTCAGCGGATTCCGCCGCGCCGCAAGCCCCGCCACCGAGAACTGGAAGAGCAGCAGCAGAAGCGTCAGCACGAAGATCACGACGATCAGCTTGACGAAGACCCCCAGCACGGAGGCCACCTGTCCCGACTGCGTGATCGAGAGAAAGATACCGAAGATATAGAACGGCAGCAGCGGCAGAATGACCCGTGCGATGACCCGTTCGATGATGCGCTTGAAGTCGTCGAGGGCCGCCTTGAGTGTCACGGAGCCCGTCGCGGCCATGCCCAGTCCCACGACGAAGGCCAGCACGAGGGCCGACATGACCCCCATGACCGGCGGCATGGCAATTGTAAAGTAGGGGGTCAGGGTCTCGCCCGCGGCGGGCGGTGTCACCTCCGATCCGGCGAGCAGCGTCGGAAAGACCGCCCGCCCGACGAAACAGGTTCCAAAACCCGAAATCAACGTGAAACCGTAGGCCAGCGCGGCCGTCAGCGCCAGCAGCCGGCCGGCATTCCGCCCCAGATCGGCAATGCCCGGAGCCACCAGCCCGAAGATCAGCAGCGGAATGACGAATTCCAGAAACTGCCCGAACACGGCATTGAACGTCAACGCCACCCGGGTCACCCACCCGGGCATGAACAACCCGCAGGCAATGCCCAGCACGATGGCCAGCACGACGCGCGGCAGAAGACCGAATTTTCGCTTCATCGGAGAACGATTTTTGTAAAGGTATGAAAAATTTAGCTACTTTTGTCACATGACATCCCTTTATCACGACATCATCTACGGCCCGGTACACTCGCGGCGGCTGGGCCTCTCGCTCGGGGTCAATCTGTTGCCCACCGAGTCGAAACTCTGCTCGTTCGACTGCATCTACTGCGAATGCGGCTGGAATGCCGACCATCCCGGCGGGCGCCGCTTCAATGCCCGGGAGGAGGTGCGCACCCATCTCGAAACGGCTCTGCGGCAGATGTCCGAAGCCGGTACGCCGCCCGATGTCATCACCTTCGCCGGAAACGGCGAACCGACGCTTCACCCCGATTTCGAGGGGGTGATCGACGACACGCTCGCCCTGCGCGACCGCTACTGCCCCTCGGCGAAGGTCTCCGTGCTGTCGAACGCCACGCAGATCCACCGCGACGAGGTGCGGCGGGCGCTGTTGCGCGTCGACAACAACATCCTGAAGCTCGATTCGGCGTTCGACGCCACGGTGCGACGCATCGACAACCCGCAGAACCCCCGCTATGCGGTCCGCGACATCGTCCGCGAGATGAAGCGATTCGAGGGGCGGATGATCCTCCAGACGATGTTCCTGCGCGGCGAGTGCAACGGTCAGGCCATCGACAATACCACGGAAGAGGAGGTCGAGGCGTGGCTGCGGCTCGTCGACGAAATCCGCCCGCGGCAGGTGATGGTCTATTCGCTCGACCGCGACACGCCCTGCCCGACCCTCGAGAAGGTCTCCCGCGAGGAGTTGCAGCGCATCGCCGCCCGGGTCGAGGCACTGGGCATCCCCTGCTCCGTCGCCTGACCGGGGAGGGACAGGGCGGATGGCGGCGCAGGCCCCGGCAAAGCAGTCCCGGCCAAGAGACCAGACAAGCCCCCGACAAAGAAGTCCCGGCAAAGGAACCAGACAAGTACCCGACAAAGCGGCCCCGGCAAAGAAACCATACAAGCCCCCCGGCAAAGCAGTCTGGAACCGCCCGGAACCACCCGGATGAAGTTTTCCCGGCGGAAACCCGTATCTCACCCTTATCTCAAGAAAAGATCGAACCACCATGCAGATCCTGCTCTCGTGCGCCAAGACGATGGCCGAATATGCCACCATCCGGGTGCCCTACACCACCGAACCGCTCTATCGCGCCGAAGCCGATGCGGCAGCCGCCGCACTGGCCTCGCTCACGGCCGACGATCTGGGGCGTCTGCTGCGCGTCAACCGTACGCTGGCGGCCGAAAACCGACGCCGCTACGCCTCGTTCCACGCCGCGGAGACGATGCCCGCCCTCGCGGCCTACACCGGGATTGTCTTCAAGCGGATCGACCCGGCGAGCTTCTCTACGGCGGATTTCGAATATGCCCAGGAGCATCTGAACATCACCTCGTTCCTCTACGGACTGCTGCGCCCGCTGGATGCCATCCGCCCCTACCGGCTTGAGGGCGACGCCATCCTCCCGGGCGATGAACAGACGCGCTTCGCCTTCTGGCAACGGCGGCTCACCGACCGGTTTCTCGACAAAATCCGCGCCGACGACGGCATCCTGCTCAACCTGGCCAGCAGCGAGATGAAACGCCTCTTCGACTGGCGGCGCCTCACCCGCGAGGTGCGGATCATCACCCCCGAATTCCGCATCCGCGAGGGCGACAGGCTCCGCACCATCGTCGTCTACACGAAGATGTGCCGCGGCGAGATGACGCGCTTTGCACTCCAGGGCCGGATCGGCGACCCCGAGCAGCTGAAGGCCTTCGAATGGGAGGGATTCCGGTTCGACCCGGCGGCAAGCCGCGGAGACACATGGTTCTTCACGATGTAGATCCGACCCGGCCGGACAACAAGAAAAGGCCTCTTCCCGAGCGGGGAGAGGCTTAACCTGTAAAACAGAGAGAGGGGAAATCGAAAATACCGGCCGCGATATGCCCGACGTCCGGCTGCACGGCAGACGCTATTCGACCGAGCGGATCGCCAGCAGGGCCCGCAGGATCGACTCCTCGTCGTAGCCGCAGAGGGCCTTCAGCTGGGCGGGTGTGCCGTGTTCGACCCACTGGTCGCCGATACCCAGGCGCGTGACCTTCACGTCGTAGCCGCGCATGGCGAAGAAGATCGTCACGGCCTCGCCCACACCGCCGCGCAGACAGCCGTCCTCGACGGTGATGACCCGTCCGAAACGGCGCCCCACCTCGTCCAACAGCACCTCGTCCAGCGGTTTCACGTAACGCAGGTCGTAATGGGCCGCCTCGATCCCTTCGGCCGAGGCACGTTCGGCAGCCCGCGCCGCCGCATTGCCCGTCGTACCGATCGTCACCAGCGCCACATCCGACCCCTCGCGCAGCTTCCGCCCGCGTCCCACGGGCAGCTTCGCAAAGGCCTCGCCGCGCCAGGGGGTCCCCTCGCCACAACCGCGCGGATAGCGGATCATGAAGGGATGGCCGGCATGCAGCGCCGTATACATCAGGTTGCGCAGTTCGGATTCGTTCATCGGTGCGGCGATCGTCAGCCCCGGGATGGCCCGGAAGGCCTCCATGTCGAAGACCCCGTGGTGGGTCACGCCGTCCTCGCCGACCAGCCCGCCCCGGTCGAGGCACATCACCACCGGCAGATCCTGGATCGCCACGTCGTGGATCACGTTGTCATAGGCCCGCTGCATGAAGGTCGAGTAGATGTTGCAGAAGGGGATCATCCCCGCGGCGGCCAGTCCGGCCGAGAAGGTCACGGCATGCCCCTCGGCGATACCCACGTCGAAACACCGCTCGGGCATCTCGCGCATGAGGATGTTCATCGAACAGCCGGTCGGCATGGCGGGAGTCACCCCCACGACCCGGCTGTCGAGCCGCGCCAGTTCGAGCAGCGTCTCGCCGAAGACATCCTGGTAGCGCGCCGCACCGCCCGGCGACTTGATCCGCTCGCCCGTATCGGGATTGAAGCGCCCGGGGGCATGCCACACCGGCTGATCGTGTTCGGCCGGAAGATAACCCTTGCCCTTGACCGTCAGCACGTGCAGCAGTTTCGGGCCCTCGATGTCGCGCAGGGCCCGCAGCGTACGGACCAGCTCCTTGAGGTTGTGGCCGTCGACGGGACCGAAATAGCGGAAATTGAGACTCTCGAAGAAGTTGCTCTTGTTCAGCACCCCCTGCTTGACGGCGTTGCCGGCCTTCTGGCAGAATCGCAGCAACCGCGGCGTATGCGAAAGGATTCCCCACAGCCGCTGCTTGAGCCGGTTGTAGTGGACCGAGGTCGAGATCTTGAGCAGGTAGTTCTTCAGTGCGCCGGTGGCCTGATCGATGGCCATGTTGTTGTCGTTGAGGATCACCAGCAGGTTCGTGCGTTTCGAGGCGCCGGCGTTGTTCAACCCCTCGAAGGCCAGTCCGCCGGTCATCGAACCGTCGCCGATGACGGCCACCACCTGATGCTTTTCGCCGCGCAGTTCGGCCGCCTTGGCCATGCCGAAGGCCGCCGAGATCGACACCGAGGCGTGGCCGCCTCCGAAGGCGTCGTACTCGCTCTCGGACATGCGCGGGAAGCCGCTGATGCCTCCCAGCTGGCGTTTGGTGCGGAATGCCTCGCGACGTCCCGTGATGATCTTGTGGGCATAGGTCTGGTGCCCCACGTCCCAGACGATCCGGTCCTGCGGCGTATCGAAGACATAATGCAGCGCCGCGGCCAGCTCCACGGCCCCGAGGCTCGATGCCAGATGGCCCGGATTGACCGAACACTCCTCGATGATATAGTGGCGCAACTCGTCGCAATAGAGCCGCAGCTCTTCGGGCGAGAGTCTCTTCAGATCACGGGGCGAGGAGACCCGATTCAGCAATTTATAATCTTCACACGACATTGGGAAGACAAAGATACACAATAATAGGGAAATTTTCGAAAATTTTCCTATCTTCGCGTAACGGTAAAACCTTACGAAGCATGAAATACAAGCGAATCCTCCTGAAATTGAGCGGCGAATCGCTCCAGGGTGCGCAGAAGTACGGGCTCGACCCGGCACAGCTCCAGTCCTACGCCGAGCAGATCAAGGCCGCGGCACAGTCCGGCGTCCAGATCGGCATCGTCATCGGCGGCGGCAACATCTTCCGCGGCCTCTCGGGCGCCAAGAAGGGCTTCGACCGCGTCAAGGGTGACCAGATGGGCATGCTCGCCACGATCATCAATTCGCTGGCCCTGCAGTCGGCCCTCGAAGACAACGGCGTCAAATGCAAGGTCCTCACCTCGATCCGCATGGAACCCATCGGCGAATACTACTCCAAAGCCCGTGCCA
>OLWA01003289.1_pt1 | contig 12501 bp, 9 predicted proteins | sample 1673251 | NCBI WGS metagenome assembly OLWA01 (sample SAMEA3178937, study PRJEB25190) | human gut metagenome | biome: human gut; feature: human-associated habitat; material: faeces | place: Austria | collected 2013
GCTCAAGGGCAAGATCCCGCTGCCGCAGGACTGAAAAAGCAATGGCCATCCGCTGATAGCGGATGGCCGTTTTGCGCATTTTTATGTATCAGCGGTACATGAACGAGTAATCCACGTTCAGGTCGCTGCCGGTCCAGGAGCCGTCGAGTTTGCTGAGCACGCGTGCGTAGCCCTCCTCGTCCTCTTTGTACGGGCGCGGGCGGTAGTCGTTCTTGCTGTCTGTGCTCGACAGGCGGCAGGGGATGAGGTCATAACCGTCGATGGTCCAGCCGTCGCCGTCTTTTTTCACGGTCACCTGCGCGATCGCCGTGTCCACGTCGCGCGGCGCGGTGTTGCCGCCGAAGCTGAAGTTGCCGAGGCTGTAGAAGATATAGCCGCCGTTGTAGGCTTCCATCTTCTGCAGGACGTGCGGGTGGGTGCCGAAAACGATATGCGCGCCCGCGTCAATGGCCGCGTGGGCGAAGGATTCCTGATTTGCAGTCACCTTGTAGCTGCCCTCCGTGCCCCAGTGCGGTGCGAAGATCAGAATATCTGCGCCGGCGTCCTTGAGTTTCTCCATACCGGCGGTGATGTTGCTTTTGCTCAGGCCGGTCCACCCCGGACAGTAGATGCCGATCTTCAGTCCGTGCTCCGTCGTGACCACCTTGGATTCTCCGGAGGCCGCCCACGGAACACCGGCGGCCTCCAGCGCAGCCTCCGTGTCCGTGACGCCTTTCGCGCCGAAGTCATTCGTGTGGTTGTTGCCGAGTGTGACGCACTCAACGCTGCCCTGCACGAGAATGTCCGCATAGGACGACGGGCCGCGGAAATAGAACAGGGAAGAGGACTTGAGCTTTTCATCCGAAAAGGTGCACTCGAGGTTCGCAAGTGTGAACTCATCCTGACTCAGATACTCCACCACGCCGGAAAACGGCCAGGAAGTCCCGTTTTTATCAATATAGCTGTCAAAATCGCGCCCGGTCTGGATCGAGGCGAGCGTGCAGTCGCCGACCATGGAGATGACAAACGTGTCCGGCTCCTTTGGCTTGTCGGCATTTTGCACAGGCAGGGGCGTGCCGGCGGAACTGCTGCGGTCAGGCATTGTGATTGGGTCCTTTGCCAGGACGCTGCAGGTCATGACCGTGACCCAGGCACCGAGCCCGATGGCGATCACGAGTATGATGATCAGAAAAATACCGGATTTGGAGAGCTTCATGGCGTCACCTTTTCAAAACAGACTAATGACAATATTATAAACGACCGGTCGGAAAATGTAAATATCGCATTTCGCTCTTGTCCGCGCGGCGTGTTCGGGGTACAATAGGGCGATATCATTTGGAGTGTAGATGCTATGGAACGAAATTATCCGAAAATTCTCGTCACGGACAAGGCGGCGCGCAGTCTGCGCAGCGGTCATCCGTGGGTTTATGCCGATGAAGTGCTGCAGGCGGACGCCGCCTGCGCCAATGGGCAGATCGTGGATGTGACCACGCGCAGTGGGCACTGGCTCGGCGCCGGGTTTTATAACAGTGCGTCCAAGATTCGTGTGCGCGTGCTCTCACGCAACGCGAATGACCGCTTTGACGAGGCATTCTGGACCCGGCGCATCCAGTATGCCGTTGATTACCGCCGCACGGTCATGGGGCAGGATTTCGATAACTGCCGCCTGATCTTCGGCGAGGCGGACGCCTTCCCCGGCCTGACGGTCGACCGGTTTGAAAATCTTCTCGTCACGCAGACGCTCTCGCTCGGCATGGAAAAGATCAAGGACATGCTCTTCCCCCTCATTGTCGAGGTGCTGGAGCAGGACGGCGAGACGATCGACGGCCTTTTTGAGCGCAACGATGTCGTGCTTCGCGAAAAGGAGGGCCTGACGCAGAACAAGGGTTGGTTTCCCCTCCCCGGCAAAAAAACGCCCGAGAGCCCCATCACTGAAATTTGCGAGAACGGCGTTTTCTACCGTGTGGATGTCGAAAACGGGCAGAAGACGGGCTTTTTCCTCGACCAGAAGTTCAATCGCCTCGCCGTCGCGCACCTCGCGCACGGCAAGCGCGTGCTCGACTGCTTCACGCACACGGGCTCGTTCGCGCTCAACGCCGCCAAAGGCGGCGCAGAGCACGTGACGGCGGTGGATGTGTCCGAGAGCGCCATCGAAATGGCGCGCGCGAACGCGGCGCGCAACGGCCTTGAGGACAAAATGGACTTTCTCGCCGCCGACGTCTTCGACCTGCTCCCGCAGCTCGAGGCCGCGCACGAAAAGCCCTATGACTTCATCATCCTCGATCCCCCGGCGTTCACAAAGTCTCGCCGCACGGCGAACAACGCCGAAAAGGGGTACAAGGAGATCAACCTGCGCGCGATGCGCCTGCTGCCGCGCGGCGGCTACCTTGCGACCGCCTCGTGCAGCCACTTCATGCCCGCCGAACGCTTTGAGCGGATGCTGCGCTCCGCCGCCGCGGACGCGGGCGTCGAGCTGCGGCAGATCGAAGCGCGCACGCAGAGCTGTGACCACCCCATCCTCTGGAACGTGCCGGAGACGGATTACCTCAAGTTTTATCTATTCCAAGTGGTATAAAGAACGCAAAAAAATCCCCGCTGTTTTTACAGCGGGGATTTTTTATTGATTTACTTGTTTTCGTCAGCGCTTTCCGTGGGAGCGTCGGGTGCTTCACCCTGTGGGGCGTCCGGCGTTTCGGGCTCAGTCGAGGGCTTGTCTTCAGTCTGAGCATCTTCGCCCTTGTCCTCCGGCGGCATTTCGATCTTTTCGCTCGTCATCGAAATGTGCTTGGCGGGCGCTTCGATCACGCTCGGCTGCGAGGGGCGGAAGCCGTCCTCGCTCTTGCGCGTGGAAGCGTAGGCCTCTTCGACGGCCGAGGGATCGCGGCCTTCGAGGATAGCGACCATTTCACCGCCAGTGATGGTCTCCTTTTCAAGGAGGTAGGCGACGACCTTGTCCATATCCTCGCGGTTGTCGCGGATGACCTGTACGGCGTCCTTGTAGCACTCGTCGAGGATGCGCTTGACCTCGCGGTCCATGATGGCGGCGGTATTCTGCGCGCAGTCGAGGCCGTAGCCGCCGTCAAGGTACTGATTGCGCACCGACCCGAGCGCGACCATGCCGACCGCGTCGCTCATACCGTACATGGCGACCATGTTGCGCGCGATGCTCGTCGCCTCCTGAATATCCTGCGAGGCGCCGTTGGTCATCGTGTTCATCACGACCTCTTCGGCCGCGCGGCCGCCCATCGAGACGGCAATCTTCGCCATCAGCTCATCGCGCGTGCGCAGGTTCGTCTTGTCCTCTTCAGGCATCAGGAGCGTGTAGCCAAGGCTTCCCTCGGTGTGCGGGACGATCGTGATCTTCTGCACGGGCTCGGCGTTTTTCTGCTTGTAGGCGACCATCGCGTGGCCGACCTCGTGATAAGCGACGAGCTTCTTTTCAAACTCGGTGAGGACGCTGCCTTTCTTCTCGCTGCCCGCGATGACGAACTCGAACGCCGCGAGCATGTCCTCCTGCGTAACGAGCTTGCGTCCCTTGCGCACGGCGCGGAGCGCCGCCTCGTTGGCGAGGTTTGCAAGATCCGCGCCCACGCAGCCCGCGGTCGCGAGCGCGACCTTCTTGAGATCCACGTCCTCGGCGAGCTTGATGCCGCGCGTGTGGACCTGCAGCGTTGCTAAGCGGCCGGCGAGGTTCGGGCGGTCGACGGTGATGCGGCGGTCGAAGCGGCCGGGGCGCAGCAGCGCCTTGTCGAGCACCTCCGGGCGGTTCGTCGCGGCAAGCACGATGACGCCCTTGCTCGGGTCAAAGCCGTCCATTTCGGCGAGCAGCTGGTTGAGCGTCTGCTCGCGCTCGTCGTTGCCGCCGCCGTAGCGCCCGCCGTCGCGGGATTTGCCGATGGTGTCGATCTCGTCGATGAAGATGATGCAGGGGGCGACCTTCGACGCCTCGGCGAAGAGGTCGCGCACGCGGCTCGCGCCGACGCCGACGAACATCTCGACAAAGTCAGAGCCGGAGATCGAGAAGAACGGCACCTTCGCCTCGCCCGCAACGGCCTTGGCCAGCAGCGTTTTACCGGTACCGGGAGAGCCGACGAGCAGCGCTCCCTTGGGGATCTTTGCGCCGATGGCGGTGTACTTTTCGGGGTTGTGCAGAAAGTCGATGATCTCGACGAGCGATTCTTTCGCCTCGTCCTGACCGGCGACGTCCGCGAACGTCACGCCGGTGGATTTTTCCATGTAGACCTTGGCGTTGGCCTTGCCGACATTGCCGATGCCGCCGATCCCGCCCATGCCGCCGGACTTTTTCGCGATGAAGTTCATCAGCAGCATGAACGCGCCGACCATCAGCACCGTGGGCAGAATATAGCTCACCATGAACGTGAGGATCGGCGAAACGGGCGGCTGATAGGGCTTGGTGTAGGTCACGCCGTGCTCATCGCACAGGGTGATCAGCTTTTCCGTCGCGTCGGGAATGATGGTGGTGAAGAGCGTATAGTTCTGATCATAGCTCTTGCCGTCGTCATCCGTGTAGGTAAAGCCGTCGACCGGCGTGATGGTGAAGACCGTGTCGCCGAATTCGATGGACTTGACCTTCCCCTCCTCCACGAGTTCGACAAGCTCGCTGTATGCGATCTCGCACGAAGACTCGGCGGTGCGGGCCTGATCGAGCATGACGGAGAGGTAGTTCACACCGATCGTCAGCAGCAGCGCCCATAGGACGATCGACCACATGCCCCCGCCGCGCCGGCGGTTCTTGTCGCCGCGATTGCGGTTGTTTCTGTTGTTTGGCTCCATGTTGTTCCTCCTGTCGGGAGACAGAAAAATGCGAAGATGCGCACTTTTTGAATTAGTGATTTCAACTATACCATATATAAGAAAATCGCACAAGTTTTCTACGGTGAATTTTCGATGAACTTTTGTTTTGCGCCCTCTTTATCTTGCCCTTGTTCTGTGTTATAGTTGCAATGGAGTATTCTATAAAAATTTGTCACAAGGAGAAATTTCTTTTATGGATAAGGAACGCAAGGAAAAGACCGCGCGCGTACAGGACGCGGAGGCCGACGGCATCATCGAGGGCCGCAACGCCGTGATCGAAGCGCTGCGCGCGGGCACGACCATCGACAAAATTTTCATCCAGAAGGGCGAGACCGATAAGACGCTCGGCCACATCGCCTCGACCGCCCGCGCCGCGGGCGTGGTCGTCGTGGACGCGGACAAGCGTAAGCTCGACTTCATGTCCCGCACGCACGCCCATCAGGGCGTCATCGCGCTCACGAGCGTGCGCGAATATGTCAGTGTTGAGGATATTTTGAACATCGCGCGCGAAAAAGGCGAAAACCCCTTGATCGTCGTCTGCGACGAGATCTCCGACCCGCATAACCTCGGCGCGATCATCCGCACGGCGGAGTGCGCGGGCGCGCATGGCGTCGTCATTCCCAAGCGCCGCAGCGCGGGCCTCACGAGCATTGTCGCCAAGACGAGCGCGGGTGCGGTGAGCTATGTGCCCGTCGCGCGCGTGCCGAACATCCCCGCGCTTTTGGAGCAACTGCAAAAAGAAGGCGTCTGGGTCTTCGGCACGGCGGCCGAGGGCACGAGCGACCTCTACTCCGCGGACCTCAAGGGCCCCGCGGCCATCGTCATCGGCAGCGAGGGCGACGGCATGACGAGACTGGTGCGCGAAAAGTGCGACTTCCTCGTCAGCATCCCGATGAAGGGTAAAATTTCGTCGCTCAACGCCTCCGCGGCGGCGGCCATCCTCCTCTACGAGGCGGTGCGCCAGCGCTTGGGGCAGTGACGGTAAAGAAGGAACGATATGGACCCCAAAGACCTTGAATTTGAAGAAACGCTCGCCGACTCCGAGCTGCTGCTGAAAAACACGGCCCGCAGCATGGATGAGGACGCGGAATTCACGCTCGAGAGCATTCTGGCCGAGTACGGCAGCGGCACGCCCGCCGCGCCCGAACCGGAAGAAAAAGAACCCGAGCCGTCGGCGGAAAAGAAACCGCCGGCAAAGGTCGTCCCCCTGCCGAAAAAGGCGGAGGCGGCGAAAAAAACGGTGGATGAAACGGCGGATGAGACCGCCCGCATCCCCGTCATCCCCTTCCCCGGTGCGAAAAAGGCCGAAGAGCCGATAGAAGCCGAACCGGAAGAGGAAACGGACGCGGAAACCGAAGAAGAACCGCCGCAGGACGACGAGCCCAAGTCCATGAGCTTGCAGGACATCCTGGCCCAGACCGTGCAGGAGGCGCTCTCCGAGCGCGAGGACACGATCATCGAGGAGGAGCCGCCGCGCCGCGGTTTGTTCTCCCGCCGCAAGATGCGCGACACCGAGCAGCTCTACGACGACGCGGAGGAGGAAGAGGACGAGGAAGAAGAGTTCGAAGAGCCCGAACCCGAGCTCCCCGAGCCGCCGCTGACCGAAACGCTCTCCGACTACCGCGCCCAGCTTTCGGGCGCGACGAAGGCGCGCCGTGGGGCGGGTATTTTCACGCTTTTGCTGTGCGTCATGGCGGTGCTGGAGCATTTTTCCATCCTGCCGGAGGCGTACACCGCTGATCCGATGATCCGCGCGCTGCCGCTGCTGGCGGTCGAGGCGATCGTCTGCGCCATCGGCTGGCGCATTTTTGCGGGCGCGCTGCGCTCGCTCAAACAGGGAAAAGTCACATCGGGCTTTTTGACGATGCTTCTATGCCTTGTCACGCTGCTCGATACGGCACTCTATGCTTTTCTTCCCGCGCGCGCGGCGCTGTCGCTGCCGCTGCCGGTGCTGGGGGCGATGTCGGTCTACTGCGCGCTGCTGGGCGAAAGTCTGCGCCTGCACGGCATGTATGACACGTTCCGCATCGCGGCCATCGGCAATGCGCCGTATATCGTTACCGTGACGGCAGGGGGCGCGGCCAAGCGCGTGGGCCTGCCGGGCGGATTTTCGAATTCCGCGCGCGCAAACGCCCCCTATTCGCGCTGGCAGAGCGTGCTGCTGCCGGTCTTCCTCGCGGCGGCGGTCGTGTTCGGCGTGCTCTCGACGCTCGAGACGAAGCAGAACGCGCTGCTTGCGTGGAACCTCTCGGTGATGCTCGCGAGCGCGAACCTGCTCGCGTTTCCGATGGTGTGCGCGCTGCCGCTCAAGCGCATCGCCGCGCGGCTTGCCAAAAGCGGGAGCGCCGTGGCGGGCTTTTCCGGCGCGGACGCCATCCGCCGGAGCAACTGCGTCATCCTGACCGATGGCGACCTGTTCCCGCCCGGAACGGTCACGCTCGGCGGGCTCAAGGTTTTCGGCGAGGAGAGCGGCAAGGTCATCTCCTACGCCGCGACGATGGCCCACGCGTCCGAAAGCGGCCTGAGCCGCCTTTTTGACAATCTTCTCGCCAGAGACGGCGGCTTCCGCGAGCAGGTCGAGGACGTCGACTTTTACGAAGAGGGCGGCGTCGGCGGCCGCATCCACGGCGAAACGGTGCTCTTCGGCACGGCGGGCTTTATGAGAAAGCGAGGCGTGAACCTGCCGCGCAACTTAGGCCTCAAGACCGGCGTGTTCCTCTCGGTCGACGGCACGCTCATCGCGGTGTTCGCCGTGAAGTACATGCCCGCGGAAAATGTCGACTGGGCGCTCCACGCCCTGCACCACAGCCGCATCACCCCCGTGCTCGCCGTGCGCGACGGCAACATCACCCCTGCGCTCTTAAAGCGCAAGTTCGGCACCGACGCGCGCGCGGTCTACCCCAAGCTCTCGACGCGCTTGGCGCTCTCCGAGCGCGGCGGTGGGCGGCCGTATGCGCTGCTCATGCGCGAGGGCCTCATGCCGTATGCCGAGGTCGTGCTCGGCAGCAAGCGGCTCTGCGCGTCCGCCAAGCGGTGCACGGTGCTTGCATTTTTAGCCGCCACAGCGTCGACGCTCCTTGCATTTTATTTAACTTTTGTCGGCGCATACAGCGTGCTCACGCCGTTTTCTCTGCTCATTTACGTACTTTTGTGGTCGCTCAGCGCGCTGGTCGACGCCCTGCTCAGCGACCGTTATTGACACTTCGAACGAAGAAAACGAAAATTTGCGGAAAAATATGGTTGTAATGGCGAGAAAAACATGATATCATTTCTGCATTGAGTATTATCCCACCTTATGGCGCGAGCCGATCTGGGATTTACGATTTTCGGAAGGAGACTGACCCATTATGAGTGCAAAAGACATCCGCAATATCGTGCTGCTTGGCCACAGCGGCAGCGGCAAGACCACCCTCGCTGAGAGCATGCTGTATCTCACCGGCGGCACGGACCGTCTGGGCAGAATTGCCGACGGCAACACCGTTTGTGACTACGATCCCGAAGAGATCCGCCGCCAGATCTCCATTTCTCTGGCCGTGGCTCCCGTGGAATACGACAGCTGCAAGATCAACGTGCTCGACGTGCCCGGCGGCTTCGACTTCGCCGGTGAGGTCGCGGAGGCCGTTCAGGCTGCCGACGCTGCCGTCATCGTCTGCTCGGCCAAGGCCGGCATGAGCGTCGGCGCGGAAAAGGCGTGGAAATATTGCGAGAAGAACTCTCTCCCCCGTCTGCTCTACATCTCCAAGACCGACGAGGAGAACTCCGACTACAACGCCGCGTTCAACACGCTGCGCGAGCGCTTCGGCAAGAACATCGCCCCCGTCGTCGCCCCCATCTGGGACGAGAGCAAGAAGGTCATCGGCATCATCGACGTGCTGCATAAGCGCGCATTCGAGTTCGGCCCCGGCGGCGGCCGCGTCGAGATCGAAGTGCCTGAGAACAAAAAGCCCGTGCTCGATGAGCTCTACGACGCGCTCAAGGAGTCCGTCGCCGAGACGAGCGAGGAATTTATGGAAAAGTTCTTCGCCGGTGAAGACTTCACCTATGCCGAGATGATCCATGGCCTGCGCCAGGGCGTTAAGGACCTGTCTCTCTTCCCTGTCGTGTGCGGCTCCGCCATTCAGGGCATGGGCACGCGCATCCTGATGGATACCATCGTCGAGCTTCTTCCCCAGCCGCAGGACGCCCGCGCCCTGATGGCCGAGAATGAGGACGGCGAGTCCTCCGAGTTCGTCGTCGCGCCCGGCGCACTGCCGACCGCGTTCGTCTTCAAGACCATTTCCGACCAGTACGGCAAGTACTCCTACGTCAAGGTGCTCTCCGGCTCCATCAAGCCCGATATGCCCATGGTCAACGCCCGCACCGGCGAGACCGAGAAGCTCGGCCGCCTGTACATCCCCAAGGGCAAGAAGTATACCGAGGTCAAGGAGCTCACCTGCGGCGACATCGGCGCCATCGCCAAGATGGACAAGGTCAAGACCGGCGACACGCTCTGCGAGCCGCGCAAGGTCGTCAAGATCGAGCCCATCCCGTTCGATGAGCCCTGCTACAGCGTCGCCATCGCGCCCAAGACCCGCGGCCAGGAGGACAAGATGGCCCAGGGCCTCAACCGCTTGAACGAGGAAGATCCGTCCTTCCGCGTCGTCAACAACGCCGAAACGCACCAGATGGTCGTCTCCGGCGTGGGCGACATCCAGATCGACGTGCTCGTCAACAAGCTCAAGAGCCGCTTCGGCGTCGAGGTCGTGCTCGACACGCCGCGCGTGCCCTACCGTGAAAAGATCCGCAAGACGGTCTCCAAGCAGGGCCGTCATAAGAAGCAGACCGGCGGCAGCGGCCAGTTCGGCGACGTTTGGATCCGCTTCGAGCCCAACGAGGAGAGCGAAGAGATGGTCTTCGCCGAGGAAGTCTTCGGCGGCAGCGTCCCCAAGAACTTCTTCCCCGCGGTCGAAAAGGGTCTGCGCGAGGCCTGCGTCCACGGCCCGCTCGCGGGTTATCCCGTCGTGAACCTCAAGGCCGTCCTTTACGATGGCTCCTATCACCCGGTCGACTCGTCCGAGATCGCGTTCAAGACCGCGGCGAACCTCGCCTACAAGGCAGCCATGCCCGAGGCGTCCCCGGTCCTGCTCGAGCCGGTGTGCGAGCTCAAGGTCACGGTGCCCGACCAGTACATGGGCGATATCCTCGGCGATCTCAACAAGCGCCGCGGCCGCGTCATGGGCATGACCCCGACCGGCAACGGCGAGCAGGTCATCGAGGCCGAGTGCCCCGAGGCAGAGCTGATGAGCTACGCCATTGACCTGCGCTCCATGACCCAGTCCCGCGGCTCGTTCGTGATGCACTTCGTGCGCTACGAGCAGTGTTCTGCCGACGCACAGGCGAAGGCTGTCGCTGCCGCGAAGGCGATGCAGGAAGCGGAATAATTGCTTCTGCACAGCAGAAAATAAGTAAAAAGAGAGGGCTTCTCGAAAGAGAAGTCCTCTCTTTTTCCGCGCATGGCGCGGAGGGGGAGCAGCCCGAAGAGGCTGTGGCTTTTCCCCACACCGTGTGGGGCTGCGGATAAGGGGGATATTCTCTCACGTGAGAGAATATCCCCCTTGGACCCCCAAGAGAACGCGAGGGGCCTTGCCCCTTGACCCCGCACATTGGCAGTCTGTAGCTTGAAGAACTGCACGCGCTGCGCAATGTAAGTGCGGTGTACATGGCTTCGCCACCCAAGGCATACGCTACCGCGTAGACACCACATGTAGTGTTTTCTTGAATCGGATAGCACTACATCTTGACGAATTACAAGTTTCTTGTTAAGATTGGGGTTACCAGAACAACACGAAATGGGGGTCTTACTGGTGGAAGAAAAAGCCTTAGAATGTCAAATTGCGGTCATGCTGCGCTTGATTGGCGTGCAGCCGAACGTGCGGGGCTGGCGGTACATCGTGGACGGTGTAAAGCTGGTCGCAGCGGACGAAGAGCTCGCGCACCACATGACAAAAGAGCTGTATCCGGCCATCGCAGCCAAGCACGACACGACAACATCAAGGGTCGAGCGCTGCATCCGGCACGCGATAGAATGGGCCTACACAAACGGCAATCCGGACATGCTCAAGCACTATCTCGGGAACATTGCAGCCTATGACAAGGGCAAGGCGACGAACGCTGCGTTCATTGCGGGGCTGGCGTCATGGTGCAGGGAATGACGGAAGCGGAAGCGAAACGGCAGCAGCAGCGGCGAGCGTGGGACGCGGAACACCTGCGTTCTATCGGGACCAAGCTAACGCCGGTGGAGCTGGCCCGTCTCGACGCATACTGCTTCCGGATACGGACCACGCGCTATTCGCTGCTGCGCACGCTGGTCCTCGAAGAGCTCGCAGCGTATGAACGGGAGAACCGCGTGACCTGAAGGAACGTCGTCGCGCAGCGCGCAGCAGCAGCCGAATGCCTGCGTCCGTCTCGCTCAGGATGGATGCTGCTGCCTGCGGTCTTCAGAATCAAGCCCCCTTTCGTTTGTGGAAAACTCTGTGGATAACACGCCCGTCAAGGGCTTCGCAAGTGGCCTGTCGGCCACCCTTGACAGGCGTGTTGCTGTGCGGGTATCAAACGAAAGGGGGCTTCGATTATGAAGACCAGAAGAAACCTGTCCGCATCCATCCCGAACGAGACACGAAAGGCCGTCTATGCCCGTGATGGCTACCGCTGCGCGCTGTGCGACGACACGCACGGCTTGCAGATTCATCACATCGTTCATCGCAGCTGCGGCGGCAATGACACGCCCTGCAACCTCATCACGCTATGCTGGCGCTGCCATGCGGAAGCGCACGGCACGTGGGTCGCCGAACGTCACGCGGTTCGCCCGCCGCACACCGCAGAAGAGCGCTATGCGGCCTACCGGATGCTGCAAGACGAATACGAGCAGCTGTGCGTCGAATACGTCAGCGACTACTACGCCGAACGCGGGGAAGAGTGGTGGCCCTATAAATAGGGCCCCCACTTCCGCCGCGTGACGGTAGCTCGCGGCGGAGACTGTGGGTGCATGGGGGATTCTCGCGGCTGCCGTGGGGGGCGCCGTCGCGGCCTGCGCCCCCCCGTTGCCGCTCGTTGTGCTGCCGCCTGATGGCGTCAGCACTCTTCGGTATGCGCGCGGCCCCGTCCCGCCGAAACGGCGGGCCGCGGCCCTCATCGGCTTTGCCCCTTTTCCGCTGCCGCCGCCCCCGCTTGCGCAGTTGGCGTCGTCAGCTGGGGGCAAAAGCCTGCGCGCCCGCTGCGGGGTTCCGCTGCGCCCCCCTGTGCCCTTGCTGCGCCGTCTCGCGCGGCAGCGGCGGCGGGCGGCCCCTCCGGCAGGCTCCCGCCATCCCATTTTTTTGGAGTGGTGGCGGTTGGCTCCTCCGGGGCCACTCCGCCGCCGTCGCCCCGTTCGCCGGTCTTGCTGCGGGCAGCCAAGGTGGGGGGGCTTGCTTCAGCGGCCTTTGGCCGCCGCGCCGCTGCGGCGGCGCGCCCCTCCGCTCCGGCCCCGCCCCCCGGTTTTGGCCCCGGGGCGGGGCTATTTTGTTTTCGCTGCGGCGGGTTTGGGGATTGCGCCGCCTGCGGGCGGCGCTAGAGGTCTACCGAGCTGCACGCGCTGCGCAATCGGGTGCGGTGTACATGGCTTCGCCATGAATCCCTGCGAGTCGTGATCTGACAGCAACCGCGCCTTACTGTCGTGAGGCGCGAGTGACG
>OLWA01003294.1_pt1 | contig 12485 bp, 9 predicted proteins | sample 1673251 | NCBI WGS metagenome assembly OLWA01 (sample SAMEA3178937, study PRJEB25190) | human gut metagenome | biome: human gut; feature: human-associated habitat; material: faeces | place: Austria | collected 2013
TTTATCCGCTTATGCAACTTATAATCAGGGATTTAATTTATAGAAGTCCCCTAAACCCAAAGACAAACAACCATGAAAAAGATTCTGTTTACGTGCGCGCTGATACTGGCCGCAAGCCTGGCCATGGGCCAGAACATTCCGGGAACCCTGGCTCTGAAGCAGCTGGATGGCACGGAAGTACTGATGAAGGATGTGCTGAAGGACGACGTGGTGATCGTCTCGTTCTGGGCCACGTGGTGCAAGCCGTGCCAGGCCGAGCTGGATGCCCTGTGCGACATCGAGGATATGTGGAAGGACAAGGTCCGCATCGTGGCCATCTCGACCGACGACTCGCGTGCCGCCGCCAAGGTCCGCTCGCTGGTGAAGGGCAAGCACTGGCCCTACGAGGTGCTGTTGGACCAGAACAAGGCGCTGTTCAAGGCGCTCAACCTGACCTCGATCCCGTTCGTGATGATCGTCAAGAACGGCGAGACGCTCTACACCCACACGGGCTATACGCCGGGCAACGAACGGCTGGTGGTCGAGAAGGCGCTGGATTACCTGAAGAAATAACACACCGATCGACACCCCGTATCAAACCATGAGAACGATCGTTTACGGCATCTGTGCCGTTATGAGTGTCCTGTGGGCGGTTTCGGAAGCGAAGGCCGCCCCCGAGGCTGCGGATCGCACATCCGGAGCCGGACACAGCGCGAGGGAGTATCAGGCCGCAATGATCGGAAGCGTACCCACCGATTCGGCAACGTTCGCCACCTGCCGCCGCGAAGCCCTTGCCGGGGATGTTGCCGCATGCAAGGCGCTCGGAGCGTGCTATGCGGATCCGGCCGGGGAGTTCGCAGCCCGGAACCTGCGGGCCTCGCTGAACTGGTATCTGAAGGCTGCCGAGGCGGGGGACGCAGAGGCGCAGCGGTTGGCCGGGGAGGCGTGGCTCTTGCTGGGCGATGACCTGGAGGAGCCCCGTCCGCTGGAGGTCGGAAATGCCCGCTACTGGCTCGGCCGGGCCGCAGAGCAAGGCGATTCCGAAGCCCGAAAACTTCTCGGAGAGCTCCCGGCAGAGGATGCCGCCACGGACGACGCGCTGCAGATCGAGGCCCCGACGGCTGCAGGCCGGATAGAGCCCTACCCGGCCTATCCGGAAGAGTATGCCCGCCTGCTGAACGCCGTCGATGCGGCCGCCGCACACGGCACGCGGCTCATCACCCCGCAGGACCGCAAACACGGCGTAATCGTGGGCCGGAACTGTTTCGAGGAGCTGCGCGACCGGCTGCTGTCGGGCGACGACTATGGCGCCCCGACCTACCGGGCCGCACTGGACTCGATACAGGCTCACCACGTGATCCGTTCGCTCCGGGACATGGGAACGGACTACATGCTGCTCCAGGTGAAAAAGGGCTACGACAACCAGCACCCCGACTGGAGCCCCTACCGCAAGACGGGAGCACGGCGTTACGAGACGACGGACCTCGGCACGCTGTTCGACTATGTGGTGGAGAAACGTGCCGGCAAATGGCTGGTCTACCGCAAGCCGACGGGGGCCGGTGTCGGAAAACGGGGAGCATCGCGCAAGCCGTAGCTGCGGAACAGCCCCACCCGAAAGAGATCCCGGCGCGAGCAGATCGCGTCGGGATTTTTCATGCCCGCACCCCACCCGGAAGAGAGTCCTCCGGGACGCAACGGCACCCTCCGGCACCGTACCCAGAGACGGCATCGGACGGCCGAAAAAATTTTTGCGTCTTTCAGAAAAGTGTTATATTTGTGTTTATGCTTATCTGTTCAACCGTATGAACAAAGAGTTGGAACCAGCCTTGATGAACGAGTATCTCCGACGGATCGCCACCGGAGACGAGGAGGCGTTCCGTGCTCTCTATCTGTTCTATTACGACCGGCTGTATCAGTTTGCCCGGATGCATCTGAACAATGCCGAAGCGGCCGAAGACTGTGTCTCGGAGCTCTTCTACCAGCTCTGGAAAAGCCGCGAAAGCCTGCCGGAGATCGGCAACTTCAACGCCTACGTCTACCGGGCCATCCGCAACAGTTGCATGAACAGCCTGCGGGTGAGCACCCGGAATCTGAACTACGACCTCTCGCACCCGAAGCTGGAGGTAAGCGTGGATCCGGCACAGACGGCCGAGGAGGAGGTCAACTACCAGCTGCTGAACCGAGCGCTGACCCTTGCCGTGGAGGAGCTTCCGGAACGCTGCCGGCAGATCTTCAAGCTGGCCCGGGAGGACGGGTTGAGCCACCGCGAGATCGCCTCGATCCTCGAGATCACCGTCACGACCGTAGAGGGGCAGTTGGCCATCGCCAAACGGCGCCTGAAGGCCGTTGCGGAGCCCTTCCTGAAAAAAATCTGAAAAAAATCAATTCGGGTTTAGTGGTTTTTGCCGGGTCGTTTGTCTTATGTATGAACGACAACAAAAAGCAAACCCACTCATGAAAGAGACCCAAAATACCCACCCGAGCGACATACTCCTAGACCGACTGCGGGTTACGAGCCCGCAGCCGGAGGCGGGACACCGTGCCGAAGAGGCGCTGGATCGCCTGATGAGCCGCATCCACCGCGAACAGGCACCGTTGCTGACGATTCCCCGTGACCGGAACCGCAAATACCGCCTCTGGCTGGCAGCCGCCTCGACGGTGGTCGTCTTCCTGGCCTCGGGATGGCTCGCCACGGCCCTGCGTCCCGAACCCGAAATGCTCGTGCGCAGCAACACCTGGGAGAAGGTGAACAGCCTCACTCTGGAGGACGGCACGCAGCTGACGCTCAACCGCGGGGCCCAGCTGATCTACCCCGAACGCTTTACGGGCCGTCAGCGCGAGATCTTCCTCTCGGGCGAAGCCTACTTCGACGTGGCCCACGATGCCAGCCACCCCTTCGTCGTACGGGTCGGCGACCTGAAGATCAAGGTCCTCGGCACGAAATTCAACGTCGAGGCCTACCCCGACTCGGGCACCATCACCACGACGCTGCTCGAGGGTTCGGTCGAGGTCGAGAGCCAGCTCAGCCACCGCAGCCTGCGCATGGTCCCCAACCAGCAGCTCTCCTACGACACCCGCAGCGGCGAGATGCAGCTCAGCACGCTGGAGGAGTCCGAGATGAGCATCCGCTGGACAGACAACGTGTGGATCCTGCACCAGACACCGTTCATGGAGATGTGCAAACGTCTGGAGCGGATGTTCAACATCAAGATCGTGATCGTAAACGACACGCTGATGAACAAGAAATTCACCGGAGAGTTCCACTACGGAGACTCGCTCGAATCGATCCTGGAGGTCATCCGCATCACGACCCCGTTCGAATACGAGCTCAACGGAGAGACCCTCATTCTGAAATAGAAGATAACATCCTACCAAGAACCGCCTAAAACCTGAGACTGCCTATGAGATAAGCCCCCAACGAGACCCAAAAGCGGGAACCTCCGCATCCGGAAGTCCCCGCCTTCACCAATGAATCAATCCACAAACCTCCTGGCGGGCGGCCACCTGCCAGGAGCATCAATTCACCAATTAGTAAAGGTATGACAACTTTTGATAAGTTCAAAACTTATTGCCTGAAATTTTGTGCCCGGACGGGTCGGATGCTATGTTTCGGTCTGACGTTCGCCGTTCTGAGCCTGCTGAGTCAACAGGTTCTGGCACAGGAGGCCGCACAGCAGATCCGGATCGACGCCGATAACATGCCGCTGTCGCAGGTCCTGAAAAACATCGAGAAACAGAGCAGCTACACCTTCTTCTACAACAACGAAATCAACGTCGCACAGACGGTCACGATCCATGTCTCGGGCAGCGACATCAACACCATCGTGGGCGACGTGCTGCGCAATACGGGCATCTCCTACCGGATCACCGACAAGCGCGTGGTCCTCTACAAGGGGGGGGGAAGCGGATCCGACGACCAGGAGCGGACCGTCACCGGTAAGATCGTCGACGCCGCAGGCCTGCCGCTGATCGGCGTGACGGTGCTGGTTCCGGGTACGAACTTCGCCACGGTTACCGACCTGAACGGCGACTACAGCGTCCGGGTTCCGGGCTCGAGCGCCAGAATCTCCTATTCGTACGTGGGCTACCAGACCCAGGAGATTGCAGTCGGCTCGCAGACGACGATCAACCTGACGATGCAGGAGAGTACGGCCGAAATCGGCGCCGTGGTCGTCACGGCCCTCGGTATCAAGCGTTCGGAGAAGGCCCTCTCGTACAACGTCCAGCAGGTCAATTCCGAAGACATCATCGGAAACAAGGATGCCAACTTCATCAACTCGCTCAACGGCAAGGTGGCCGGTGTGACGATCAACGCCTCGTCGTCGGGTGTCGGCGGTGCATCGAAGGTGGTCATGCGTGGTAGCAAGGCGATCTCGCAGTCGTCGAACGCCCTCTACGTGATCGACGGTATCCCGATGTTCAACCTCGGCAACGAGGGCGGTACGGAGTTCGACTCGCGCGGTACGACCGAGGCCATTGCCGATATCAACCCCGAGGACATCGAGTCGATCTCGGTGCTGACGGGTGCCGCCGCTGCGGCCCTCTACGGTAACAACGCCGCCAACGGCGCCATCGTCATCACCACCAAAAAGGGCAAGGCCGGCTCGCTGAGCGTGACGCTGTCGCAGAATACGGAGTTTCTGCGTCCGTTCCGCATGCCGGAGTTCCAGAACCGCTACGGCACGGGCAGCGCAAACGCCACGTCGGTGGACAAGAGCTGGGGCGCACGTCTGAATTCGGCCACGCAGTACGGATACGATCCGGCCCAGGATTTCCTCCAGACGGGCGTCGTGACCACCGAGACCGTCGCCCTTTCGACCGGCACGGAGAAGAACCAGACCTACCTCTCGGCCTCGGCCGTCAATTCGCAGGGCATGGTCCCCAACAACGACTATGACCGCTACAACTTCACGTTCCGCAACACCACCTCGTTCCTCAAGGACCGCATGACGCTCGACGTGGGTGCCTCGTACATCAAGCAGAGCGACATGAACATGGTCAACCAGGGTACCTATTCGAACCCGCTGGTGACGGCCTACCTCTTCCCGCGCGGCAACGACTGGGAGGATGTCCAGATGTACGAGCGCTGGGATTCGGACCGTCAGATCGCCACGCAGTACTGGCCCGACAAGATGTTCTCGGCCCTGACGGGTCAGAACCCCTACTGGATTGCCTACCGCAACGTGCGCGAGAACAACAAGGACCGCTACATGCTCAACGCCAATCTGAACTACAAGATTCTCGACTGGCTGTCGGTATCGGGTCGCGTGCGCATCGACAACTCGAACAACGAATACACCAAGAAACTCTACGCCACGTCGAACTCGACGCTCACGAACGAAAGTTCGGATGCCCTGTCGAAGGGTTCGTTCATGCTCGAACGCACGCTCGACAAGCAGACCTATGCCGACCTGCTGGTGAACATCAACAAGACGTTCGGCGAGAACTGGTCGCTGCAGGCCAACCTCGGTACGTCGTACTCCGACATGCAGCAGAGCGTATTCAGCAACGAAGGTCCGATCATGTCGACGGGCATCGCCAACGTCTTCAACGTCATGCAGCTCGACAATACGAAGACCAAGCGCATCCAGTCGAGCTATCACGACCAGACGCAGTCGATCTTCGCTTCGGTGGAGGCCGGCTTCAAGAACACCTACTTCCTGACGCTCACCGGACGCGGCGACTGGCCGTCGCAGCTGGCCGGCAACTTCTCGGTCAAGAAGGCCTTCTTCTACCCCTCGATCGGTGCGTCGGTGGTTCTCTCCGAGGCGCTTGACCTCCCGAAGTGGATCGGCTATCTGAAGGTCCGCGGTTCGTTCGCATCGGTGGGTCTTCCGATTCCGCGCTTCCTGGCCCAGCAGACCTACGAATGGGACAACGCAACGCAGCAGTGGTCGTCGAAGACCCACTACCCGATGGGCGACCTGAAGCCCGAACGTACGGATTCGTGGGAGGTCGGTCTGACGGCCCGTCTGCTCAAGCACTTCAACATCGACCTGAGCCTCTATACGGCCAAGACCTACAACCAGACCTTCGACCCGGGCATTTCGCCCTCGTCGGGCTACTCGACGATGTACATCCAGACGGGTTCGGTCCGCAACAAGGGTATCGAGCTGTCGGCCGGCTACTCGAACGAATGGGGCAAGTTCGGCTGGTCGTCGAACTTCACCTTCTCGGCCAACCGCAACGAGATCCTCGAACTGATGGAGGGCTACGTAATCCCGATCACCAACGAACCCATGACGCTCGACCGTCTGGATATCGGCGGACTGGGCTATGCCCGCTTCCTGCTCAAGAAGGGCGGCTCGCTGGGCGACCTCTACTCGACGGCCGATCTGCGTCGTGACAGTCGCGGCAACATCTACGTCGACGCCGACGGCAAGGTAGTCAGCAATACGACGGATGTCAAGGACATCAAGCTCGGTTCGGTCTTCCCGAAGGCCAACCTCGCCTGGAGAAACGACTTCAACTACGGCAATCTGAACTTCGGATTCATGCTTTCGGCGCGTCTGGGAGGCGTGGTCTACTCGGCCACACAGGCCTACATGGACTACTACGGCGTATCGGAAGCCTCGGCTGCCGCCCGCGATTTCGGCGGCGTGCTGGTCAACGGCGATCTGATCAGCGCCGAGAACTGGTACTCGGTCGTTGCCGCGCAGGGCGGTCTGCCGCAGTACTACACCTACTCGGCCACGAACTTCCGTCTGCAGGAGGTCTCGATCGGCTACACGATCCCGAAAGCCAAGTTCTGGAACATCGCCGACGTGACGATCTCGCTCGTCGGCCGCAACCTGTGGATGATCTACTGCGAAGCGCCGTTCGATCCCGAAGCCGTCGCCACCACGGGCAACTACTACCAGGGCATCGACAACTTCATGACGCCCTCGACGCGGAATCTGGGCTTCAACATCAGACTTAAATTCTAACCGATCATGAAAACGACTTATAACAAGATATGCCTCGGCGCGGGAGTTCTGGCCGCCATGCTGGCAGGCTCGTGTACCGGAGACTACATGGACTACAACCGCAACTGGGCGGAGGTGACCAACGAAGAGATGCAGCGCGACGAATATCTGGTCAGCTCGCTGCTGGGCGGCATGCAGAACAACGTGATTCCCGCCGAGGAGCACCTGAATCAGTTCACCGAGTGTCTGCTGGGCGGCGTATGGGGCGGTTATTTCGCCGATTCGCAGTCGTGGGCCACCTCGTTCTCCTACTTCAACCCCTCGCAGGACTGGCTGGGAAAGATGTATCTGGACGTCATTCCGAACGTCTACTCGAACTGGCTGGGGCTGCAGGCCGCAACCTCGAATGAGGCGATTCTCGCCGTGGGCAAGATCGTCAAGGGAGCCGCCTTTCAGCGCATCACCGACGCCTACGGGCCCATCCCCTACAGTCAGATCGGCTCCGACGGCAAGGTGACCGCTCCGCTGGACACGCAGAAGGAGGTCTACACGAAGATCTTCGAAGAGCTCGACGAAGCCGTCGCCACGCTCATGCAGCAGCGCGGAACCTCGATCTCGGCCGCTGCCGACAAGGTCTATGCCGGTGATCTGGACAAATGGATCAAGTTCGCCAACTCGCTCAAGCTGCGTATGGCGATGCGTCTGGTCTACGTCGACAACGCCACGGCCGAACAGCGCGCCCGGGAGGCCATCGACACCTCGGACGGCAAACTCGGCGTGATGACCTCGAACGACGACAACGCCTATCTGTCGGGCATCAACATCAACCCCTTCTACAAGGTGGCCTACGAGTACAACGGCGGTGAGACGCGCGTTTCGGCCGACCTGCTCAACTACATGAAGAGCTGGAACGACCCCCGTATCGCCTCGTTCGCCAAGAAGTCGACCTTCGAGGACGGCACCTACAACGACTACTGGGGCCTGCGCGTGGGTAACGAATACCCGATCGCCACGGGTCAGGCCTACTCGAATCTGAACATCGGCCAGAACGATCCGATTCTGTGGATGAACGTCTCGGAGGTGATGTTCCTGCGCGCCGAGATGGCCCTCTACGGCTGGGATACGGCCGACACGGCCGAAGGCTACTACCGCCGCGGTGTCGAACTCTCGTTCGAGAAGTGGGGCGTCAGCGGTGCCGACAGCTACCTCGCAAGCCGGAATTCGGTCGGCGCCTACAACGATCCGAAGGGCAAATACACCTTCGTTCCCTCAACGGAGTGCGTCCCGGCCTGGAGCACGGGCTCGCAGAAGCTCCAGCTTGAGCAGATCATCACCCAGAAGTGGATCGCCAACTTCCCGCTGGGTCACGAAGCCTGGGCCGAATTCCGCCGCACGGGCTATCCGAAACTGGCCGCATCACCCGCCAACCTGAGCGGCGGCGGCGTTGCCAGCGGCAAGTTCGCCCGTCGTCTGACCTACCCCTCGGACGAATACAAGACCAACGGGGTCAATCTGACGCGTGCCGTGAGCCGCGATCTGCCCAACGGCGGCGACAAGTTCTCGACGCACGTATGGTGGGATTGCAATCCGGATCTGGTTAACGAATAAATCACATGAAGAAGATGAAAAAAGGAATCAACATAGCAGCATCCCTGCTCGCTGCGGCGACGCTGACGCTGGCCTCCTGCCAAGACTGGACCGACGTGGACAACCTCAAGGTCGAGTACGGCAACGTGGAGCAGGAGAATCCGGAACTCTACGCACAATATCTCACCTCGCTGCGTGCCTACCGCCAGACCGACCATACGCAGGTCTACGCCTGGTATGACAACAGCGTGAAGGTCCCCGTATCGCGGGCCCACTACCTGCGCGACATCCCCGACAGCATCGACGTCGTCGGACTGATCCACCCCGACCTGCTGACGCAGAGCGAACTCGATCAGATCGACTACCTGAAGACGCAGAAGGGCATGAAGGTGATCTACACGATCGACTTCGACCGGATGAAGAGCGACTACACGAACGTCGTGGCGCAGGCCACTCCCGAGCGTTCGTTCCGGGCCTATCTGACCGACTCGCTCTCCTACGCGCTGTCGCTGCTGAAGAAGTATCCCTACGACGGGGTCTGCATCGGCTACACGGGCAAATCGACCGTGCTGATGGATGCCGACGAGAAGAAGGAGTACATGGAGAACGAAAACTGCTTCATCGGCATTCTGAAGGACTGGTGCTCGCGCAACGAGGGCGTCGATCTGACGTTCCTGGGCGCTCCGGAGAACCTGCTCGACCAGAGCATCCTCGCCGAATGTTCGATGATCCTGCTCGACGGACGCACCGCTACGGCCTCCAACGAGCTGACGACGCTCCTGACGCAGAGCTACCTTTCGCAGTATGCCGACCGTTACGGCATGGTCGTGGCCGGAACGCCCCTCTCGGGCTCGAACCGCTACGCGACCTTCACCGACGGCACGCCCGCCACGGATGCCGTAGCCGCATGGGCCAACATGCCGCATCAGGGAACGCAGATCCGCGCCGTGGGAGTCTACGACTTCTCGGGCGACTACTTCAACGCGGACAATACCTACAAGAACATGCGTAACATGATCTCGACGCTCAACCCGTCGATCAAATAAAAAGGACGAAGAAGATGAAACGCCATATGAATCCATTCATCCTGTTGCTGGCCGCCGGGACGGGTCTGCTCGCCTCGTGTCAGGACAACATAGAGAGTTTCGACAACAAGATCTACAATACGACGACGCAGATCAACTCGATCTTCGTCGAGGAGGAGGATGACAGCTACACCCGCACGCTGCAGGCCGAACTGGCCATGCCTTCGGCCACGGATGTCACCTTCACCTATGCCGTCGACGCCGCACAGGTCGACTGGTACAACACGGCCTACGCCGAGACGGCCGTTCTGCTGCCGGCAGACTACTACGAGATTCCGCAGCCCGCGGTGACGATCCGCGCCGGCGAGGTGCGTTCGTCTCAGACCGAGGTCCGCTTCCGCAACCTGCTGACGCTCGACAAGACGAAGGTCTACGTGCTTCCGGTCTCGATCGAGGGGGCAAACGTCGCATCGCTCGCCAGCCGCCGCACGGTCTACTTCGTCGTCAAGGAGGCTTCGCTGGTGAACACCGTGGCCAACCTGCGCGAGAATGCCGTCTGCGTGCCGAAATGGAACAATGCCGCACCGTTGCAGTCGCTCTCCCGGATGACCGCCGAGGCGCTGGTCAAGGTCGACGCCTTCGCCGACGGCCGCGGATCGAACATCTCGACGCTCATGGGTGTCGAATCCCATTTCCTGCTGCGTTTCGGCGATACGGCACCGAACAACCAGCTGCAGGTCGTCGGCCGCCCCTACGGCACAACGAGCGACGAGAAGCTGACCTCGTCGGACTGGACGGTCAAGGCCGGGGAGTGGACCCACATCGCCGTGACGTACGACAGCTCGACGCATGAGGTGAACGTCTACATCAACGGCGTGAAGAAGACGCCGCAGACCTTCACGAAGTTCACCGAGAGCGTCAACTGGGGCCGCTACTACGAAACGGAGACCGAGACACTGCGCAGCTTCTGGATCGGCTATTCGTATGCCGACGACCGTTACCTGGACGGCGACATTGCCGAGGTGCGCGTCTGGAACAAGGTCCTCGGCGAGGAGGAGATCAATGCCACGAACCACTTCTACAAGATCTACGATCCGGCCACGAACGGCAATCTGGTCGCCTACTGGAAGTTCAACGACGGAACGGGCGCCACGATCACCGACTACTCGTCGAACGCCAACACGGCCACGGCCTCGAAGGTGCTGACATGGAATTCGGTGGAACTGCCCGCCAAATAGGTCACTAACCAAGAAAAACGACACTTATGAAGACATACGAAATCATGAAAGGCAAGCTCCTGGCGCTGACGCTTCTGCTGTCGGCCGGAATCGCCGGAGGTTGCAATCAGACGGAGATCGAGATGGCGCCGGCGGACAACAGCGCAATCGTCTCGACGACGGTCCAGAAAGGCTACCTGACAGACGAAAACGCCCAGCGCGGTTATCTGACCGTGGAGGTCCGCGAGGCCCAGAGCGGCAGTGCGACGCTCTATCTGCGAGCCACGAAACCTTCCGACGGGGCAAGTGCGGTCAAGTTGAACTACGCCCCGGAGCTGCTGACCGTCTACAACGACGAAACGGGTAACGAATACGAGGCTCTGCCCGAGACGCAGCTGACTCTCCCGACCGAGAATCTGACTCTCGAAGCCGGGTCACAGAAATCGACCGGCGCCACGGTGAGCTACACCCTCACGGCAGATCAGACCGAAGGCAATACGTACGTAATTCCGCTGCGCGCCGAGGTCGTGTCGGGGACGATGGAGATCAACGAGTCGGATGCCGAATACCTGATCTTCCTGAACGTCGTCGAGAACCCGGGCGACTGCTCGAAGGGCGACGACAAGTCGAAAGTCTTCTGCGTGATGGAGACCAACGACGTCAACCCGCTGAACCTGCTGAGTTTCAAACTCGAGGATTCGGGCAAGTACCTCTATGACGCTCTGGTGCTCTTCTCGGACAACATCGTGCTGGACCAGACGACGGGAACGGTTCACGCCCTGGTCAACGAACCGATCAAGTACATTCTCAACAACCGCGAGAAGTATCTCAAACCGCTGCAGGACCGCGGCATGAAGGTGATCCTGGGCATCACGCCCTACCACACCCACGCGGGTATCGCCAACCTGATGCCGGCTACGGCCGAGGCCTTCGCCAAGGAGCTGAAGATCATCTGCGACACCTACTCGCTCGACGGCGTCTTCTTCGACGACGAGTATACCGAACTGCAGAATCCGGCACCGACGGGCTTCTACTCCGAACTCTCGGCCGAAGCCGCCGCCGATCTGATGTATCGCGTCAAACGGCTGATGCCGGATCGCTGGGTGGTCGCTTACTGTCTGGGATCGATCAAAAACATGTCCAGCGAAGGCTGCACGATCGTCGATAACGGCGTCAGCCACCAGCCGGGCGACTATATCGACTACGTGATGGTCGATTACGGCGAACTGGACCCGGTAAGCCCCGCCCTCTATCCGGGACTTCCGACCGACCGCTTCGGCATGTACTCCTACAACTTCAACCGGGATGCGCCGAACTGGCCGCCGGTGTCGGAGCTCGAAGAGGTGCGCGACACCTACAAGACGCTCTTCATCTACGGCATGAATCCCTACCACAAGACCGGATCGTTCAACACGACACCCGTCGGACGGGAACCGATGACGCAGGTTCAGGCGTTGAACCGGGTGAGCGAAACGCTCTTCGGCGAACAACTGGTATTCGACGGCAACAGCTACCCGGCCGATTGGGACTAACCACATAAAAAGACAAACATGAACTGTAATTATTTGCAATATGGCGTTCTCGCACTGCTGATGGCAGTGGGAACGGTGTCGTGCAGCGACGACGACACGATGATCAAGCCGGAACCTTCGCCGGTTGTGAACCCCTCGCTCCCGGAACAGCCCGCACTGGAGATCGACACGGAACTGTTCGACGTCAAGAAGGAATCCTCGGTCTCGCAGCAGATCGTCTCCGGAGCCGGCGAATACCGG
>OLWA01003297.1_pt1 | contig 12481 bp, 7 predicted proteins | sample 1673251 | NCBI WGS metagenome assembly OLWA01 (sample SAMEA3178937, study PRJEB25190) | human gut metagenome | biome: human gut; feature: human-associated habitat; material: faeces | place: Austria | collected 2013
AACTCGATCGCCGCGATCGGCACCTTCTTTCTGGATCATATCTTCACCAAGGACAAATTCTCGATCGAGACCAAGGCGAGCGCCAAATTCGGCTACAACCGCATCAAGGCCGTCCCCGAAGGCGAAGAGGGCGAGGTCGGCATCTGGTACAAGAATCAGGACGAATTCTGGGTACAGACCGCCCCGTCGTTCAACTTCTCGAAAAACTGGTCCTACGGCGCGATGCTCAAATTCCGCACCCAGTTCGCCAACGGCTACAAGGCCCGCACGCAGCAGAAGGAGATCCACCGCAAGAGCACCTTCATGTCGCCGGGCTATCTCGACCTGTCGGTCGGTCTGACCTACAACTGCCCCAACAAGAGCTTCCCGGTCAAAATCAACATGTCGCCGGTGGCCCTGAGCGCCGTATTCGTCGAGAGCAAGCAGATCCGCGAAAACTTCGTCTACGATTTCAGCGAGGCCAACAAGGAGGCCGGCACCCGCAAATACGTCGAACCCTACGGCGTGCCGTCGAACAAGACGTCGAAGTACGAAGGCGGTTCGTCGATCCAGATCGATTTCGACCGCAAATTCGGCAACCGCGACGTGCTGCGCTACCGCACGACCTTCTTCTCGTTCTACGGCTGGATCTCGAACCTCGGCCAGAAAAACAAGATTGCGAAATTCTCCGACTACATCGCCGCCTACGACAAGTGGGAGGCCGACGGGAAGGATCAGGAGACCAAACCGACGCTGCCGATCCACCCCACCGTCCGCTGGGAAAACACGCTCGACATCAAGGCGACGAAATACTACGAGGTCCGCGAAATACTCGGCATCTCCCCCAAGACATGGCAAAACTACCGCGATCAACGCCTCATCCCCTTCTCGCAGATAGGTCGCAAAATCTACGTCAGCCGCACCGGCCTCGACGCCTTCCTCAGCCAGCACCGCATCTTGCAGAGAAAATAGTAAACACTGTCATAGCAATCGGTTGTGTTTTACGACATAACCGATTGCCATCTCAAAAATTATTAATAACTTTGTAATTAGGAATAGTAACGCTAATCTGAAAATGACCAGTTGATAAACAAAAAAAGTAACCGGCTTGCCGCTTGGCTCTGCCAAGACTTACGGCGAGAGCCGAAACCCTTTGAGAACATCTTAGTAGTCGTTACAGGCGTTCTTTGCAGTTGCAAATCGAGCACAGCTCGATAAGGTCGGCCATCAGATGCTACTCGGATGTTCTTTTTGTTAGAATGGAAATTATAGATAATATAAACAAGACTCTCAAAGAGGATATGATTGCCACCTTGCGCTCCGGCTCAAAGGTGTCTGTCGCTGCGTCGAGTTTTTCAATCTATGCTTTCCAAGAGCTAAAAGAGCAGTTGAGTGATATTTCGGAACTGCGTTTTATCTTCACATCACCTTCATTCATAACAGAAAAGACGGACAAACAGAAACGAGAGTTTTATATACCTCGGTTGAATCGAGAACGTGACCTCTATGGTTCGGAGTTTGAAATCAAACTCCGCAACGAACTTTCATTAAAGGCCGTTGCCAAAGAATGCGCAGAGTGGATTCGTCGTAAAGTATGCTTCAAGTCCAACCGTACCAATGCCGGAATGCCGGCTTTTGCTACTGTCGATGATACGACATATATGCCACTCAATGGTTTTACAACAGTGGAACTTGGCTGTGAACGTGGCAATCAACTTGCCACTGCCATCAACAAGTTAGAAGCTCCTTTCTCTCAGCAATATCTGCAAATCTTTAATCAGATCTGGAATGATAGTGGTCAGTTGCAAGTCGTAACCGAGCAGGTGCTTGACAACATTACAAACGCATACAAGGAAAATTCTCCGGAATTTATCTACTTTGTTACTCTATACAATATTTTCAGCGAGTTCCTTGACGATATTTCTGAGGATGTATTGCCTAATGAGGCAACCGGTTTCAAGTCAAGCGTAATATGGAATAAACTATACAATTTCCAACGTGACGCAGCTCTCGCTATCATCAATAAGTTGGAAAAGTATAACGGTTGCATACTTGCCGATTCCGTAGGTCTCGGAAAGACGTTTACAGCACTTTCTGTTATCAAATATTACGAGAACCGTAATAAGTCTGTCCTCGTTCTCTGTCCGAAGAAACTTCACGACAACTGGGTTACTTACCGTTCCAACTACAAGAACAATCCTCTTGTCGCTGACCGCTTGCGATATGATATACTCTATCATACCGACCTTTCGCGTCAGTCAGGGCAAAGCAATGGTCTCGATCTTGAACATATAAACTGGGGTAACTATGACCTCGTTGTCATAGACGAGAGCCACAACTTCCGTAACGGAGGCAAAGTCACCACAGATGAGAATGACGAGAATCCCCGTGAGAACCGCTATCTCCAGTTGATGAACAAGATAATCCGTGCCGGAGTCAAGACTAAGGTACTGATGTTATCAGCTACTCCTGTCAACAACCGCTTCTACGACTTGCGCAACCAGCTCGCGCTTGCCTACGAAGGCGACAGTTTTCTAATGGATGCAAAGTTGAAGACCACAAGTTCGCTTGACGATATTTTCCGGCAAGCTCAGACGGCTTTCAACAAGTGGTCGAAATATCCTGCAGAGCAACGTACCACCAGCACACTATTAGAGATGCTGAACTTCGACTTTTTTGAAGTTCTTGATAGTGTCACCATAGCCCGTAGCCGAAGGCATATCGAACAGTATTACGATACATCCGACATAGGCAGATTCCCGGAGCGCCTGAAACCGCTTTCAAAGGTTCCCAAACTCACGGATCTTTCAAAGACGGTTGACTTCAACGATATTTTTGTCAGTGTAAGTGAGCTGAACCTTGCTATCTATACTCCCTCCGACTTTATTCTTCCGAGTAAACTGGATAAGTACACCGAACCCCGTGAAGACGGACGTTTCGGTAATCTTTCACGTGCAGGACGTGAGCGCGGTATCCGTCAGCTTATGAGTATCAATCTGCTAAAACGTCTTGAAAGCTCAGTCAATTCATTCCGTCTGACACTGGAGAGGATAAGGAAATACATCGCCACAACGATTGAGGCGATCGACAGATTAGAGGCTCGCCAGTCTGAGACTTCAATGGTGTGTGATTACGATTTCTCATATGGTCTCGATTTCGATGAACGGGAAGATACAGTATTCATCGGAAATAAGAAGACCAAGATTGATTTGGAGGATATGGATTATATCCAATGGCGTGGCTATCTTGCAAAAGATCTTGATAATCTCAATACCCTCCTTTTCATGCTCGGTGATATTACGCCGGAACATGATAGCAAACTTCAGATGCTCCTTGACGTGATTAGGGAAAAGTTTAACAATCCTATCAATGGCAAGAACAAGAAAGTCATAGTGTTTACTGCTTTTTCTGATACAGCCCAATACATATATGAGAATATTGCCCCACTTATCAAAGAACGGACAGGACTTAACACTGCACTCGTATCAGGTGATATTGAAGCCCGGGCTACATTGAAACTCCGAGAAAAGTTGGATTTCAATAAAGTCCTGACTCTGTTCTCTCCAGTCTCGAAAGATAAGGCTACCTTATATCCTAATCTCAATGAGGAAATTGATGTATTGATAGCCACAGATTGTATTTCCGAGGGTCAGAATCTTCAGGATTGCGACTATCTTATCAACTATGATATCCACTGGAACCCGGTGCGGATAATCCAGCGTTTCGGTCGAATTGACCGTATAGGTTCCCGAAACGAGAAGATTCAGCTTGTCAATTTCTGGCCTGATATGGATCTTGACGACTACATAAACCTGAAGGGTCGTGTAGAGGCACGAATGAAAGTGTCGGTGCTGACCGCAACCGGTGATGATAATCCGCTGACAATCGAAGAGCAAGGTGACTTAAAGTATCGCCGTGACCAGTTGGAGAGGTTGAAGGAGGAAGTAGTGGACATCGAGGAAATGAGTACAGGAGTCTCAATTATGGATTTGGGGCTAAATGAGTTCCGTCTTGACCTCCTTGAATATATGCGAAGCGGTGTCGACATAGAGCATACTCCAATGGGGCTTCATGCCCTGACCTCCGCACGGAAAGATGCGCCACAGGGGGTAATATTCGTTTTGAAGAACCGAAACAACGACATCAATATAGACAAGAAGAACCGGCTACATCCATTCTATATGGTCTATATTTCCAAAGATTCCGATGTAATAGTCAATCATCTTGATCCGAAAGGGATGCTTGACCGTATGCGTCAGCTATGCCGTGGCAAGTCAGAGCCAATACCCGATTTGTGCCGTAAGTTTAATGCCGAGACCCGTGACGGACAGCGAATGGGCACTTATTCACGATTGCTTGGTGATGCTATCTCTTCACTTATCAAGGTGAAGGAATCCAGCGATCTATTCTCCTTCCTCGATGGCGATAGCGGCTCATTGTTCGGCAACGAGGTTAAGGGCCTTGATGATTTTGAACTGATTTGTTTCCTGATAATCCGATAGCTTATGTTAGGACTTCCGCAATCTACTGAAGTTAGGCGACCGCTGCCAAAGGCGCAGCTCTTTAAGCGGTTCGACTGGACTGCATCGCAACGTGAACGTTTCGATGCGGAGGTGTCACGTCTTGACTTCGTGAATTGGATTTCGCCTCGCACCGTTCCGGCTATCGCCGTTGGCAATGAGGTAAAAGAAATATTCGTGGTCGAAGTATCACTCAAATCACGCGACTTCGACACAAAGACAATCACACTCCTTGCCAAACACATCCCTCAGCGCATTGTCTATCTTTTGCGCTACGAGTACGAAGCAATGCTTGTCGCATATCACACCAAATTGTTTGCCGCCCCTTGGCGAGCAGTTGAGGACATCGTATTGCCGCTATCAGGTCTCAATTTTGATGCAGTTTGGGAAAACATAATTTCCACAATCGGGGATTTCTCGGTTGGTCAGGATAAATCTCTCACCGAGCAAATCAAGATTGATGAAGAAAGAGATAAGCTCCTTCGTCAAATTGAAGCCTTGGAGCATCAGATTAAAGCAACAAAACAGCCACGCCGTAAGCGTGAGCTATTCGTTGAACTTCAAAAACTGAAGGAGAAATTATAATGGGAAGAACAAAACGCCAACACTATGTGCCTCAATCCTACCTTAAGCGATTTTCGTTTGATGGTACAAGAGTACATACATTCCTTATTAAACAAGGGAATTCCACAACTCTTACAAGTGAAGAGTTAAAGAATTTTTGGAAAGAGATTTCGGTGTCTGACGTCTGTGTTGCAAAAGATTATTACACCATAGATGAGCAAAATACCCCAAATAATAACGGCACTCACGCCATGGCTCTGGAGAAGGATTTTTTTCAAGATTTTGCCGAACCTCTTCTTTTAGATGTCATTGACACTTGGGAAAGATTGGCTAATCGCCTACTGACTGATAAATATCCTGTTGCATCTATTCGATTTTCAGAAGAACAACGAATTAATTTAGCATTATGTGCGTTTATTCAGTATCACAGGTGTCCGAGAATAAGAAATCACGTCGAATCTGTTGATACAGTAATTAAATTACATCACAAATTGTCCCGGCAAGAAAAGGGATTACCTGTAGACCCTAATTTTAAGGGTTTGGATGTAGCCCTTTCCCATGCAGACAAGACATACCTTAATCCTTATTTATGGCGAATGTTTTATACTAAATTGTCGTCATATTGTTTATTACTCCGTGTTTCAGACAATGGAAATTTCTTCACGTCTGATAATCCAGTAGTCATTCATAAATTAGGCGCAAAAGGCTATGATGTCTTCAACGTCAATTTTTACACTGATGATTTTAGTCTATTTTTTCCATTGACTCCAAACGTTATGCTTGAGTATTATTGTCCAAAGGTCTTTCCAGAAGCACTGTCTATGAACGATACAATGTCAATTGTATCAAAGCAATACGAAGAGCAGGTAAACAAGTATCAGTATATTAATGCTGAAAAATTCGTATTCTCTCCAAAGAATGATTTCTCTCTATTTATTAAGCCAAATAATGACAAATAATATATGGAAAAGCTGAAAATGAAAAGTGGTGATGCTGTGGATGGTAATGTGGCTAAGATAGCCGCGTTGTTTCCGCAATGCGTCACTGAGCGACTAAATAAAGACGGTAAGCCGAAACTTGCCATTGATTTTGACAAACTCCGTGCGGAGTTGTCAAATGACGTGCTCGATGAGGGCGAAGAACGCTATCAGTTCACTTGGCCTGATAAGCGTGCAGCTTCGCGTCTTGCCAATACAGCTATAGACAAGACTCTACGTCCGGATGTTAGTGCTTCTAAAGATTTCTGGAATACCGAAAATCTCTATATTGAGGGAGATAATCTTGATGTGCTGAAAGTTCTCCGCGAGAACTACCTTGGCAAGATAAAGATGATCTACATTGACCCTCCGTATAACACCGGCAATGATTTCGTTTATAATGACGACTTCGCGCAGGGACGTGAGGAGTTTGAGCAGTCAAGTGGTCTATTTGACGAGGATGGCAACCAGGTTCTCGACCCTATGCAGCGCAACATAGAGAGCAATGGTCGCTTTCACACTGATTGGATAAATATGATTTATCCTCGACTGAAAGTGAGCAAAGATTTGCTCGCAGATGATGGAGTAATCTTCATATCGATTGGTGAAGAAGAAATTCATAATATGAAGAAAATTTGTGATGAAATTTTTGGTGCTGAAAATTTCAGAAACTCTTTTATTACTCGGCGTTATGACAAGAATCTTAATCGGCAGTTCATGGATTCGGGTCTTCAAACATTTAACGTAGGTTTTGAATACATTTTATGTTATTCAAAAGAGGCATTTACTTTCACACCAGTATTCAGAGAGGCCTCTGAAGAACGACAATCCTCTGGATATTGGAAGGGATTTTGGAATGATGCTGATAGACCAACAATGAGATATGATATTCTTGGTTTTACTCCTGTATCAGGTCAATGGAAGTGGAAACAAGAAGTTGCACAAGAAGCTGTAGAGAACTACAAAACATATGTAGATCATTTCAGTAGTACCATGACTCTTGAGGAGTATTGGTCAAAAACTGGTAAATGCAAGCGCTTCATCCGTAGAAATCCTAATGGTAAGGGAAAAAACGCAGGTGTAGAAAACTGGATTGCTCCGACTGATTCTGTTCTCAGAAACACTAACTGGTTAGATTTGCTAGCATCTAAAAACGACAGCACTACTCAAGGTCTTTTTGATTTTCCTAAAAACGTTGATGTTATTAAACTTGTACTCGAAGCAGGAGCCTCTAAAGAATCAATCATACTTGACTTCTTCAGCGGCAGTGGAACTACCGCACATGCCGTTATGAAGCTCAATGCCGAGGATGGCGGCAAGCGTAAGTTCATCATGGTACAGCTTCCCGAAGTTACCGATGAAAAGAGTGAAGCTCGAAAGGCTGGCTATGAGACGATATGCCAAATTGGAGAGGAGCGTATTCGCCGTGCCGGAGAGAAAGTCAAGGAAGAAGCTGACCTTAACGGACAAGACCTCGATATTGGTTTCCGTGTGCTTAAACTTGACTCGTCGAATATGGAGGACGTGTTCTACACTCCCGAAGATTTCAACGAAGCAGACCTTTTCAACTCTGTTGATAATGTCAAATCTGACCGCTCTTCGCTCGATCTACTGTTCCAAGTTTTGCCCGAACTCGGCATCGAACTCTCAGCAAAGATCGAAGAACGGGATGTCAATGGCAAAAAGGTGTTCTTCGTTGACGGCACTTATCTGATCGCTACCTTTGACACTGAAGTTAACGAGTCAACCGTTACAGAAATCGCCAAGATGAAGCCTCAATACTTCGTTATGCGCGATGCCTCTGCCGCCAATGACAATGTCCTTGACAACTTCGAGCAAATCTTCAAGCATTATTCACCCGACACTATCCGTAAAATTTTGTAAGCCAATGGACTTGAATTTAACTAATGTTTACTTTACTGTTCTTGCTTTCCTAATTCCTTTCTTAATCCTTGCTTCCAATTGGATAATAGAATACACTGGAATCAAAAGTAACAAGCGTAAACGAGAAGAAGCTAACGATAGTTTCGATAAAGTTGTCGATAACCTTTCTTCCAACAACACTGCCTCCCAATTATCATCAGCTGTATTGTTGCGTCGTTTCCTTACTCTGAAAATTGGTAAAACAAATTATCTTCACAAGGAAACTGTTGATGTTATATCATCTATTTTAAGAACTTTACCAACCGGGGTTTATCAGAAGACGTTAGCTGATGGTCTTGCTTACTCTACGAACCTCTCTAATGCCGATTTACAACGTACAAATTTACAAAATGTATATCTTGGATCCAAGTCCAATAGATTAATATTACATTCCACAGACCTTTTTATGGCTAATCTTACTTACGGATTGGTTGATAACGTAGATGCGACCGGCATTATTCTTTATAATGCACTCTTATATGGAACAATTATAAAAAATAGTAACTTTTCAAATGCAAATTTCGTCGGTGCAGACTTAACAAATATCCGGTTCACAAATGTGATATTGAAAGGAGCTAATTTTTCTAAAGCAAATAACATTCCGACAGAAATAGTTGAATATCTTGAGAACGGTATCTATCAATCAGATAAACCTGTTTATACTCGTAACTCAAATAGGAGTAAGACTATATTTTTTAGTATGCCGGGAAATATGTCAAAGGCTGACGAAATGACAGTTGTAGCTTACCGACAATACCTTATGAAACTTGGATTTGAGGTTATATATTACAACAGAGATACTTATCCTCGTTTCGGTCAACTAACTCAAGTAAAATCTGCAATTGAAAAGAGTGCTGCTATGATCGCCTTTGGCACGAAGCAAACTTATATTAAAGAGGGGATTTATCGCCCGGGAATGAGTGGTGAACGATTGATTAAAGAAAGTTGGCTCTCAACTCCATGGAATGAAGTTGAAGTCGGTATGGCAACAATGATTGGTATCCCAATTCTTCTGGTAAAAGATGAACTTATCGAAGATGGCATTTTTGATACCGTAATTAGCGAATCATTTATCTCAACAATATCCTCTAAGGCTGACGTAAAAGAACTTGATAGGAATCAAGTTCTAACTGCTTGGCTTTCTAAGATTGCTTAACTTATGAAATTCAAATTCAAAATACAGCAGTATCAGACAGAAGCGGTAGAAAACACGACAAACATCTTTGTCGGTCAGCCCAACAGAGACCCATCGAAGTATCGTCGAGATCTCGGAAAACGAGGTTCCGGCGTTATCCGCTTTGATGGTGATGATGACGGCTATCGAAATGCTGACGTAGAGCTTTCTTCCAAGCAGTTGCTTGAAAATCTCCACTCCGTTCAGACTCTGGCAGGTGTGCCTCTTTCAAAATCTCTCAGTAAGATTGATGGATTAGGTGCAGTCAACCTTGATGTCGAGATGGAGACCGGTACAGGTAAGACTTACGTCTATATAAAGACGATGTTTGAACTCAACAAACTCTATGGTTGGTCGAAGTTCATCATTGTTGTACCGAGTATCGCTATCCGCGAGGGTGTGGCTAAGTCCTTCCGTATGCTTGAAGACCATTTCATGGAGCAGTACGGAAAGAAAGCACGTTGGTTCATCTATAACAGCTCGAATCTCAATCAGCTCGACCAGTTCTCTCAGGATGCCGGTCTGAATGTGATGATTATAAACACTCAGGCGTTTGCCGCCTCCCTCAAAGAGGGCGGACGCTCTAAGGAGAGCCGTATCATCTACTCGAAGCGTGACGAGTTCGCTTCTCGCCGTCCTATAGATGTGATTGCCGCCAACCGCCCAATCATCATCATGGACGAGCCGCAGAGAATGGAGGGTGCTGCTACACAAGCGGCCCTCAAAAATTTCAATCCGCTTTTCGTCCTGAATTACTCTGCGACTCACCGCACACGACACGATACTGTCTATGCGCTCGACGCTTTGGACGCTTACCGCGAGCGGCTTGTAAAGCGTATTAAGGTAATCGGTTTTGAACTTAAGAACCTGCGTGGCACCAACGGCTACATGTATCTCGAAGACATTGTCCTGTCTCCGAGCAAGCCTCCGATGGCGCGTATCTCCTTTGAGGTCAAGACCGCCGCTGGTGAGCCTCGCCGTCACTTCAAAACTCTCGGTGTCGGTGACTCGCTGTTCATCGCATCGAACGAACTTGAAGAATATCGTGGTTACGATATTGCCGAAATCAATCCCGGCAATACTGCTCATCCCCTTGGATATGTGACTTTCACAAACGGCGTTACTCTGCGCAAGGGTGAAATCGTGGGTGAATCCAATGAACTGCACATGCAGCGCGTTCAGATTCGCGAGACTATCAAGGCTCACTTCGAGAAGGAGCGCCAGTTGTTCAAGAAAGGAATCAAGTGTCTGTCGCTCTTCTTCATCGATGAAGTGGCGAAATACCGCAAGTACGACGAGAACGGCGAATCTGTCAAGGGTATATTCCAAACTATCTTTGAAGAGGAATACTCCCGACTTGTCAATGAAGAGTTCCATATCTTCGATGAGGAATACAACGAATATCTGCGCCGGTTCTATCCCTATCAGACTCATCGCGGTTACTTCTCCATTGACAAGAAAGGCAAGATGGTTGACACCAAAACCAAACGCGGTTCTGATGTCAGCGAGGAAGCATCGGACTATGACCTCATTCTCCGCGACAAGGAGCGTCTGCTGAGTTTCGATGAACCGACACGTTTCATCTTCTCTCATTCCGCTCTGCGTGAGGGCTGGGATAACCCCAATGTATTCCAGATCTGTACTCTGCGCCACAGCAATTCAACCACGACAAAACGTCAGGAGGTTGGCCGTGGCTTGCGTATCGCCGTTGACAAGAATGGTGTGCGTCAGGATAAGGAACTGCTTGGCGATGATGTTCACAACATTAATGTACTTACAGTGATTGCAAACGAAAGTTATGCAGACTTTACCAACGCTCTCCAAAAGGAAACGCGCGATGCACTGCGCGAACGCGCTACCAAGGCTTCTACTGACTACTTCAAGGGGAAAACCATTACGCTCGACGGTCAACCTCATGTCGTTACCGACTCTGAGGCTTCTCGCATAATGATTTATCTTGAAGATAGCGGGTATGTTGATGATTCAGGCAACATAACACCCAAATATCATGCTGACCGCGAAGCCGGGACGCTCGCTCCGCTTCCAGCAAAACTTCAACCTATGGTCGAGGGAGTGACTCGCCTTATCAACTCTATCTTCGACCCGTCACTGCTTGACGGCATGACTGAGAACGGCGGCAAAACGAAATTGCCTGAGCCGAAGCTGAACGCCAATTTCTACCGCGAGGAGTTTCAGGCTCTGTGGAAGGAGATTAATCACCAGTATGTCTATACTGTCAGCTATAACTCTGACGAGCTGATTAAGAATGCTATCCTGCATCTTAATTCCGATGAGTTACAGGTGCGCACCCTGCGCTACATCAAGATTGAGGGTAAACAGCATGAGGATGAAGTTACTGAATTTGGTGACACCCAATCCTCCTCTCAGGAACTTACCGACGTAAGCACTTCCTCTGTGAAGTATGATCTTATCGGGCAAATTGCCAAGGGTGCCAATATAACCCGACGAACTGCCGCTAAGATTCTTCAAGGTTTGCGTCCGGCGAAACTCACTCTGTTCCGCAACAACCCCGAAGAATTTATTCGTAAGGTTGTGCAAATCATCCGTGAGCAGAAAGCCACGATGATTGTGGACCACATACATTACCATCTCACCGATGGAACGTTTGACTCTGACATTTTCACTGCGGCAAGCAAAGCTGAGTTCGACAAGGCTTATCAGGCAACCAAACACGTCACCGACTATGTCGTTTCCGACAGTATCGGCGAGCGCAACTTCGCCCACGATCTTGACGAGGCAAGCGAGGTCGTTGTCTACGCCAAACTCCCTCGTTCTTTCAACATACCCACTCCCGTCGGCAACTATGCTCCCGACTGGGCGATAGCGATGCATAAAGGCAATGTCAAGCATATATTCTTCATAGCCGAGACTAAAGGTTCCCTACAGTCAATGCAACTCAACGCGATAGAAAATGCAAAGATTGACTGCTGTACCCAGCTCTTCGAGGATATGTCAACTGATAAAGTTAAATACCACAAAGTTACTTGCTATCAAGACCTGATTGATGCAATGACATCAAATAAATAGGAGTTATGAGTATCTGGAATTTTATTGGCAAGTTCTTCTTGTTTCGTTGGTTGTTCAGACTGGGTAAGTCGAATAATATACAAGAAAATAACTGTAACAATATCATTTCTGATATAGACTCTGGATTTCGATATGGTTGGAACGATGATTATGACCAATCACTTGATGATTTCCACGAAGAGCAGGATGATTACGATATGATGGGCGACTTTTAAATCGCATTACGATAATTATGAGCAAAAAGTCGATACGGTTTTTCAATGACCGCGAGGTGAGGGCGGTCTGGGATGACGAGA
>OLWA01003299.1_pt1 | contig 12476 bp, 10 predicted proteins | sample 1673251 | NCBI WGS metagenome assembly OLWA01 (sample SAMEA3178937, study PRJEB25190) | human gut metagenome | biome: human gut; feature: human-associated habitat; material: faeces | place: Austria | collected 2013
GCATTTTGGCAACGCAGATGCCGTGCCGCAGCCGCCGGAGCGGCGCTTAAGCCGTCAGGCGGGAATTGTGCGGTGTTGCCTATGCCATGCAACACCGCAATATACCCAAATTGCGGAGCCGCTTTTTTCAAAATTCTGCCTGCATTGTTTGGCTGCCGGTTCCGCGCAGCTGCATTATTTTTCCCATGGGCTGCGAATAATTTCGCCGCTGTCCACTTTCATGCAGCGCTCCACGGTTGCCCCGGCTTTGATGGTTGCACGGGGGGCGGCATGCACACCGTCTTCCAGCACGGCGTTATGGTCCACAATGGCACCGGCATTGATGATGCACCCTGCCCCCACTTTGGTTCCTGCGCCCACAAAGGCAAATGGCAGCACCACGGTCCCTGCCCCCAGGGCTGCGCTGCTGCATACTTCTGCCGCCGGGTGTTCAAACACCGGTGTCTGGTAGCCCGCAGCCACCAGCTTTTGCAGCCATTGCAGCCGCAGCTCATTGTTGCCAAGGCCCACAAAAGCCGCGGTGCAGCGTTCCCTGATGGTGGGATCCAGGTAATCTGCCAGTTTGCCCGCAGCGTCCGGTGCCTGGTCATCCAGGTACAAAATACGGGAATAGCCGCCGGCTTCCGCCAGCATTTCTCCCAGCTGTGTGCCAAAGCCCCCCTTGCCAAGCACAAGGGCTGTGTGGAACAATTTCATTGCGATACCCCTTTCCCATCCTGCCTTATGGCAGTATTTTCTGGTATGGTTATTATAGCACAAAAATCCTTATCAAAAAAGTCATACTTCACCCCGTTTTTCTCCATCAACTTTGACAAAAAGCCCTATCTTATTTTAAACACAATAGGAAGTGCGCCAAAAAAAGTTTTGGCTCTTGCTTTTTTGCGCTGCACGCTTTACACTTTAATTACAGAGATTTTCCGTACGGGTGTTTTGTGTGTTATTCTGTACACAGCCCGCCGGGGGATCCAGCCATACATTAAAGGATGGAGGGCGACTTTGTGCATTACACGAATCTTTTCGGACCATTCCCGGTCGGTTTGCGCAGCTGTGTTCTTCATGCGGTGTATTATAAGCATAATAGCCTTGTATAAGCGCAGTGTACCCGTGTACACCGCGCTCTTATTTTTTGAAGGAGGATCTGTAACATGCCGAACCGTAAAAAGGTTGCCATCATCATGGGGTCTGACAGTGACTGGCCGGTTGTAAAAAGTGCCTGCGGGGTGCTGAAAGATTTCGATGTACCGTTTGAGGCGCACATTCTTTCCGCCCACCGTACGCCGGAAGCCGCCGCTGCCTTTGCCAAATCTGCCCGCGCCAATGGTTACGGTGTTATCCTGTGCGCTGCCGGTATGGCGGCCCACCTGGCAGGTGCCTTTGCCGCCAACACCACTTTGCCGGTGGTCGGCATCCCGATGAAGGGCGGTGCCATGGACGGTCTGGATGCTCTGCTTGCTACCGTGCAGATGCCTTCCGGCTTCCCGGTTGCCACGGTTGCCCTGAACGGTGCCAAGAACGCCGCTTACCTGGCCGTTGCCATCCTGGCTGTTGCCGATGATGAGCTTGCCGCTAAGCTGGATCAGTTCCGTGCCGACACCGCCGCCGCCATTGCCAAAAAGGACGCCGCCATCGCTGCCGAAGCCGCAGCTATGTAACTTCAAATCCCGGTTTATTTGCTGTTGTTTTATCCCTTTTTATAAAAAGGATTCCATAAATCAATTCATGAAAGAATATAAAGGAGCGCATTACAATGAACGTTGAAATTAAAGAACAGATGTACGAAGGCAAAGCTAAGCAGGTATTCGCAACTTCTGACCCCGAAATCGTTATGGTTCATTACAAGGACGATGCCACCGCCGGCGACGGCGAAAAGAAGGGCACCATCCGCGATAAGGGCATTGTCAACAACAAGCTGTCCAACGCTCTGATGCAGAAGCTGGAAAAAGAAGGCATCCCCACCCATTATGTTGAGGAGCTGAACGACCGCGATACCCTGGTCAAGAAGGTTCAGATCGTTCCTCTGGAAGTCATCATCCGCAATGTTGCTGCCGGCCACTTCAGCCTGCGCATGGGCGTGCCCGAGGGCAAGGTGTTCAAGACCCCCATCCTGGAGTACAGCTACAAGAACGACGACCTGCATGACCCGTTCATCAACCATTATTACGCCTTGGCCCTTGACCTTGCCACCCAGGAAGAGCTGGACACCATTGCCAAGTACGCCTTCAAGGTCAACGAAGTGCTGAAGAAGATCATGCTGGATGCCAACATCCGCCTGATTGACTTCAAACTGGAGTTTGGCCGCCTGTCTGACGGCACCATCATTCTGGCTGACGAGATCAGCCCGGATACCTGCCGCTTCTGGGATGCCACCACCGGTGCCCACCTGGATAAAGACCTGTTCCGCCGCAGCCTTGGCGGTGAGGCCGATGCTTACCAGGAAGTTATGAAGCGCCTGCTGGGCTGATTGAACCAAGCTTAGTCCAGCCAATGTTCAGGGTGTACTGGAACCGCCGTTCGCTCTTCCGGTGCACCCTGCCATCGTTTGAAACAGGAAACGGAGAACTGAATGAAGGAGCTTTGTCCAGCCGAAGCACTGCATGAAGAATGCGGCGTGTTCGGTATCTATGATTCCACCGGCAAAACCAACATGGTCAGCGCCGTGTACAGTGCGCTGTATGCCCTGCAGCACCGCGGCCAGGAAAGCTGCGGCATTGCCCTGAACGTGGACGGTGTGCTGACCGGCTACCGCGATCTTGGCCTGGTCAGCGAGGTATTTACCCCGCGCGTGCTGGCTGACCTGCCGCAGAATGCCAAGATGGCCACCGGCCATGTGCGCTATGCCACCAGCGGCCAGCGCACCCGCGCCAACGCCCAGCCCATGGTTCTGCACCACTGCAAGGGCACTATGGCCATCTGCCACAACGGCAACCTGACCAATGCCCCCCAGCTGCGCCACAAGCTGGAAATGAACGGTTCGATCTTCCACGGCACTTCGGACACCGAGGTCATCGGCTATCTGCTGACCCAGAACCGCCTGATCAGCCCGGATATTGAAACAGCTGTCTGCCGCACGATGGAGCAGATCGTGGGTGCTTACAGCCTGGTCATTATGACCCACACCAAACTGATCGCCGCGCGCGATCCTAATGGCTTCCGCCCTCTCTGCATTGGCCAGTTGCCGGATGGCTCCGGCTGGGCTTTTGCTTCGGAATCCTGTGCGCTGGATGCTGTAGGCGCCCGCTTTGTGCGCGATGTACTGCCCGGCGAGATCGTGGTGGCAGACTACACCGGCCTGCGCACCATCCGCACCCACTGCGGCACCGCGCCGCACACGATGTGCGTGTTTGAGTACATTTATTTTGCCCGCCCCGATTCCATCATCGAGGGCACCTGCGTGCATGACGCCCGCCTGCAGGCCGGGCGCTTTCTGGCACAGGAGCATCCGGTGGAAGCCGATGTCGTCATCGGTGCGCCGGATTCCGGCCTGGATGCCGCCCTTGGCTATGCGCAGGAAAGCGGTATTCCCTATGGCGTGGGCTTTATTAAAAACAAATATGTGGGCCGCACCTTCATCCAGGGCTCCCAGGCCCAGCGTGAAAGCAGTGTGCGCATCAAATTGAACGCCATTTCCTCCACCGTTGCGGGCAAGCGCGTTGTGCTTGTGGATGACTCCATCGTGCGCGGCACCACCAGCGCCCGCACCATCAAGCTGCTGCGCGACGCCGGTGCCAAGGAAGTACACTACCGCATTTCGGCCCCGCCGTTTGCCCACCCCTGCTATTTCGGCACCGACATCCCGGACGAAAAAGACCTGATTGCCACCGGCCATACGGTGGAGGAGATCCGCCAGATCGTGGGGGCCGATTCCCTGGGCTACCTGAGCATTGAACATGTGACCCAGCTGGCCATCCACAGCAAGTGCGGGTTCTGCACCGGCTGCTTTACCGGCCATTACCCGGTGCCCGCCCCCAACGAGACGATGGACATTGTATACGATAAACCCCTGAGCCAGTCCCAGACCAAAAAACGCCTGTAAGCTGATAAGGAGAGAAACATAATGGAAAAAAGCTATTCTGCAAGCTACGCTGCCGCTGGTGTGGATATTACCGCCGGTTACAAGGCCGTTGACCTGATGAAGCAGCACGTTGCCCGCACCATGAACGAGCACTGCATTGGCGGCCTGGGCGGCTTTGGCGGCCTGTTTGAGCTGGACTGCACCGATATGCCCCACCCCGTGCTGATTTCCGGCACGGACGGCGTTGGTACCAAGCTGCGCATTGCCCAGTACATGAACAAACATGACACCGTTGGCATTGATTGCGTTGCCATGTGCGTGAACGATGTCATCTGCGCCGGTGCCAAGCCGCTGGTGTTCCTGGATTACATCGCCTGCGGCAAAAACGTGCCGGAGCGCATTGCCGAGCTGGTTGCCGGTGTAGCCGAAGGCTGCGTGCAGGCTGGCTGTGCCCTGGTTGGCGGTGAGACCGCCGAGATGCCCGGTTTTTACCCGGAGGACGAGTACGACCTGGCCGGCTTTACCGTTGGCGCTGTGGACAAGAGCAAGATCCTGGACAACTCCACCATGCAGCCCGGCGATGTGATCATCGCCCTGCCTTCCACCGGCGTACACTCCAACGGCTTCTCCCTGGTGCGCAAGATCTTTGACCTGGAGAACAACCCCGATGTGCTGAAAAAAACCTTTGACGGCATGGACAAGACCCTGGGCGAAGCCCTGCTGGCCCCCACCAAGATTTATGTCAAGCCTGTGCTGGCCGTGATGAAGGAAGTTACCGTCAAGGGCGTTTCCCACATTACCGGCGGCGGCTTTTACGAGAACATTCCCCGCAGCCTGAAAGCCGGCTGCTGCGCGGTGATCAAGAAGAGCGATGTACGCACCCCCGTGCTGTTTGATGTGCTGGCTAAAGAGGGCAACATTCCGGAGCGCGATATGTTCAACACCTTCAACATGGGCGTTGGTATGATTTTGACCGTGGCTGCCGAGGATGCCGACAAGGCCATTGAGATCCTGAAAGCCAACGGCGAGGATGCTTACCGCCTTGGTGTGATTGGCGAAGGCAGCGGGGTGCAGCTGGTATGATGAAGATTGCTGTGCTGGTTTCCGGCGGCGGCACCAACCTGCAGGCCATCCTGGAAAGCGAACGCCGCGGGGAGAACCCCAACGGTAAGGTTACCCTGGTGGTTGCCAGCAAACCTGGTGTGTATGCGTTGGAACGCGCTGCAAACTTCGGCGTGGAAACCGCCGTGGTGCGCCGCAAGGATTACGCCACCAGCGAGGAGTTTGACACTGCCCTGCTGAGTGTGCTGAAAGACCATGGCATTGAGCTGGTGGTTCTGGCAGGATTTTTGAGCGTGCTGGGCCCCAGCGTGATTGCCGCTTACCCCAACCGCATCCTGAACATCCACCCCAGCCTGATTCCCAGCTTTTGCGGCCCCGGCTACTATGGCCTGAAAGTGCATGAGGAAGCGCTGAAGCGCGGCGTGAAAGTGACCGGCGCTACCGTCCACTTTGTCAACGAAGTGTGTGACGGCGGGCCCATCCTGCTGCAAAAAGCCGTGGAAGTGCAGCCCGGCGATACCCCCGAAGTGCTGCAGAAGCGCGTGATGGTGGAAGCCGAATGGAAGTTGCTGCCCCAGGCCATTGCCATGGTGTGCAATGGCGAAGCCTGACCGAACAAGGAGGATTCCCGCATGAAAAAGAATCTTTATACTTATCTGGCCGGTAACGAATATCCCGGCCGCGGCATCTGCATCGGCCGTTCGCCGGACGGCACCAAGGCCATGATTGCTTACTGGATCATGGGCCGCAGCGCCAACAGCCGCAACCGCGTGTTTGACGCCATCCCCGGCGGCATCCGCACGGTAGCCGCAGACCCCGCCAAGCTGGAAGATCCCCACCTGATCATCTATAACCCGGTTCTGACCCTGAACGATACCACCATTGTGACCAACGGTGACCAGACGGATACCATTTACCGCTACATGCGGGATAACCTGTTCCCTGGTTACGGCTTTGAAGCAGCCCTTGCCACCCGCACTTTTGAGGACGATGCCCCCAACTTTACCCCCCGCATTTCCGGCGTTGTGGATATGCGTCGCGGCGGCTACAAGCTGAGCATCCTGAAAAGCTGCGATGGCAACCCCGCCAGCGTGCAGCGCCAGACCTTTGACTATCCGCAGCCCGTTGCAGGCGAAGGCCAGCTGATTACCACCTACCAGAAAAACGGCTCCCCCATCCCCAGCTTTGCCGGTGAGCCGCTGCGCGTGACACTGGACCAGAACGATGCCGACGAATTTGCCGGAAAGTTGTGGGAAGCCCTGAACGAAGATAATAAGGTCAGCCTGTTTGTGCGTGCCATCACGCTGGAAACCGGCGATTATGAAGATGTGATCCTGAACAAATACAACACGGTGGAGGGCTGAACTTATGAACGAATTCCAGCTGAAATACGGCACCAACCCCAACCAGAAGCCTGCCCGCATTTTTATGGCAGACGGTTCTGATCTTCCCGTTACCATTTTGAATGGCAAGCCGGGCTACATCAACTTTCTAGATGCGTTCAACAGCTACCAGCTGGTGCGCGACCTGAAAAAAGCCCTGGGCCAGCCTGCTGCTGCCAGCTTTAAGCATGTTTCCCCCGCCGGTGCCGCCATTGGCCTGCCACTGGACGAAACGCTGAGAAAGATGTATCATATTAGTGCAGAGGCTGAGCTTTCTCCCCTGGCCTGCGCTTATGCCCGCGCCCGCGGTGCGGACCGCATGTCCAGCTTTGGTGACTGGATCGCCCTGTCTGATGTGTGCGACCTTGCCACCGCAAAGCTGATCCAGCACGAAGTTTCGGACGGCATCATTGCCCCCGGCTATGACGCCGACGCCCTGGAAGTGCTGAAATCCAAAAAGAAAGGCAACTACAACATCGTTGCCATTGATCCGGATTATATCCCCGCTCCGCTGGAGCGCCGCACCGTATTCGGTGTCACCTTTGAGCAGGGCCGCCAGGATCTGGAGATCAGCGTGGATACCATGCTGCAAAACTTTGTAACCGAGAACAAGACGGTGACCGATGCCCAGAAGCGCGATCTGATCATGAGCCTGATCGTGCTGAAATACACCCAGTCCAACTCCGTCTGCTATGTGCAGGACGGCCAGACCATCGGTGTGGGCGCAGGCCAGCAAAGCCGCATCCACTGCACCCGCCTGGCAGGCCAGAAAGCCGACAACTGGCAGCTGCGCCATATGCCCAAGGTTCTGGACCTGCCGTTCCGCGAGGATATCTCCAAGCCCAACCGCGATAACGCGATTGATGTTTACATCGGCGATACCCCGGAGGATGTGATTGGGGATGACGTTTGGGCCGAAACCTTTACTGTGCAGCCTGCCCCGTTGACTGCCGAGGAAAAGAAAGCCTGGCTGAGCAAGGTAACGAATGTTGCCCTGGGCAGTGATGCATTCTTCCCCTTTGGGGACAACATTGAGCGCGCCCGCCGCAGCGGTGTGACCGCCATTGTGCAGCCGGGCGGCTCCATCCGCGATGATCAGGTTATTGCCACCTGCAACAAGTACGGCATTGCCATGGCGTTCTGTGGTATCCGGCTGTTCCACCACTAAGCAAAAACGAAGTTTTTGCTAAATAATAAATAATAAAAAATAATTAAGAATGAAGGTGTGCCGCAAGCGGCACGGTTTTGGATATTAGAGTTCTAATATTTTTTAAGCGGTGCGCAGCAACGCGGTCCACCTTTATTATTCTTTATTCATTATTCTTTTTTCATTTCAAGCTAAGGAGTTTGCCATGAAAATTCTGGTTGTTGGCGGCGGCGGGCGTGAACACGCCATTATCCGCGCGCTGAAAAAAAGCCCCGACTGCGGCGATATCTGGTGTGCCCCTGGCAACGGCGGCATTGGTTACGATGCCACCTGCAAAAACATCCCTGCAACGGATGTAGACGCCATGGTCGCCTTTGCCAAGGCAGAAGCCTTTGATTATGTTGTTGTTGCACAGGACGATCCCCTTGCCCTTGGCATGGTGGATGCTTTGGCCAAGGTGGGCATCCCTGCTTTTGGCCCGGATGCCGCTGCCGCCCGCATTGAAGCCAGCAAGGTGTTCAGCAAGGACCTGATGAAAAAATACGGCATTCCCACCGCCGGCTATGAAACCTTTGACGACCCCGCCAAGGTGATGGATTACATCCGCAGCAAGGGCAAGTACCCGGTTGTTATCAAGGCGGATGGCCTGGCGCTGGGCAAAGGCGTGCTGATCTGCCAGAATGAGCAGGAAGCCGCCGATGGCGTAAAGGAAATCATGCTGGACAAAAAGTTCGGCGCTTCCGGCAACCATGTTGTGGTGGAAGAATTTTTGACCGGGCCGGAAGTCAGCGTGCTGTCCTTCTGTGATGGCAAAACCGTCAAGCCGATGGTTTCCAGCATGGACCACAAGCGCGCTTTGGACCATGACGAGGGCCTGAACACCGGCGGCATGGGCACCGTTGCCCCCAACCCCTGCTACACCCCCGCCATTGCCGCCGAGTGCATGGAGAAGATTTTCCTGCCTACGGTTGCTGCCATGCAGGCAGAGGGTTGCCCCTTTAAGGGCTGCCTGTACTTTGGCCTGATGCTGACCCCGGACGGCCCCAAGGTGATTGAATACAACTGCCGCTTTGGCGACCCCGAAACCCAGGTAGTACTGCCCCTGCTGGAAAGCGACCTGCTGACCGTGATGCAGGCCTGCACCAACGGCACGCTGGACAAGACCGAGGTCAAGTTCAGCGATGGCGCTGCCGCCTGTGTGGTGCTGGCTTCCGGCGGATACCCCGTTGCCTATGAAAAAGGCAAGGAGATCACCGGCCTGGAGAATGGCCAGGTGCCCGGTGCTGCCGATGTGACCGTGTACCATGCCGGTACCGCCATCAAGGATGGCAAGCTGGTTACCAACGGCGGCCGCGTGCTGGGTGTAACGGCAACCGCCGCCACCCTGCCCGAAGCCCTGAAAAAGGCTTACGCCGCTGCTGACTGCATCCATTTTGACAAACTGCACCGCCGCAGTGATATTGGTGCCCGTGCCCTTGCGGCAATGAAAGCACAGGAGGGTTAAACAAGAATGGTTTACCGCATTTATGTAGAAAAAAAGCCCGGCTTTGACGGCGAAGCCCAGGGCCTGAAGCATGAACTGGTTGAGCTGGTTGGCATTAAGGGCCTGAAAGCTCTGCGCCTGTTGAACCGCTATGATGTGGAAGGCATTGACCGCGACCTGTTTGAGAAAGCCATCCCCACCGTGTTCAGCGAACCGCCAGTCGATGTGACCTATACCGAGCTGCCCACCGCCAAGACGGTGTTTGCTGTGGAGTATCTGCCCGGCCAGTTTGACCAGCGTGCAGATTCTGCTTCCGAGTGTATCCAGCTGCTGAGCCAGGGCGAGCGTCCGTCTGTGCGCAGTGCCCGCATCTACCTGCTGGACGGCGAGCTGAGCGCAGAGGATCTGGAAGCCATCAAGAAGTACGTCATCAACCCGGTGGAAGCCCGCGAGGCCAGCCTGGACACCCGCGATACCCTGAAAATGGAATTTGCCGTGCCCACCGCTGTGGAAACCCTGAACGGCTTCTGCGCTTTGGATGACGCTGCGTTGGAGAATTTCCGCAATGAAAAGGGCCTGGCCATGGACCACGCCGACATTGTGTTCTGCCAGAACTACTTCAAATCTGAACAGCGCGACCCGACCATTACCGAAATCCGCCTGATCGATACCTACTGGTCTGACCACTGCCGTCACACCACCTTCGGCACCATCCTGAACGATGTCAAGATTGACGACGAAGTTGTGCAGGCTGCATTTGACCGTTACATGGCCCTGCGTGCCGAGACCGGCCGCGATAAAAAGAACCGCACCCTGATGGACCTGGCCACCATCGGCGCCAAGGCCCTGAAACAGCGCGGCATCCTGCAGAACCTGGACGAGAGCGAAGAGATCAATGCCTGCACCGTCAAAATCAAGTGCGATGTGGACGGCGAATTGCAGGATTGGCTGTTCCTCTTCAAGAACGAGACCCACAACCACCCCACCGAGATTGAGCCGTTCGGCGGCGCTGCTACCTGCATCGGCGGTGCCATCCGTGACCCGCTGTCCGGCCGCAGCTATGTTTACCAGGCCATGCGCGTGACCGGCGCAGGCGACCCGCTCAAGCCGGTTGCCGAAACCATGCCCGGCAAGCTGCCCCAGCGCAAGCTGGTTACCACTGCTGCTGCCGGTTATTCCAGCTATGGCAACCAGATCGGCCTTGCCACCGGCCAGGTTGCTGAACTGTACCACCCCGGCTATGTGGCAAAGCGTATGGAGATCGGCGCTGTTGTGGGTGCTACCCCGGCCAGCCATGTCCGCCGCGAAGAGCCCCAGCCCGGCGATGTGATCATCCTGCTGGGCGGCCGCACCGGCCGTGACGGCATTGGCGGCGCTACCGGCTCCAGCAAGGCCCACAAGCTGACCAGCCTGGAAACCTGCGGTGCCGAGGTGCAGAAGGGCAACGCCCCCATTGAGCGTAAGCTGCAGCGCCTGTTCCGCCGCGAGGACGCCTGCTGCATGATCAAGCGCTGCAACGACTTTGGCGCAGGCGGCGTTTCCGTTGCCATCGGCGAGCTGGCCGACGGCCTGAACATTGACCTGAACAAAGTTACCAAGAAGTACGAGGGCCTGGACGGCACCGAGCTGGCTATCAGCGAAAGCCAGGAGCGCATGGCTGTTGCCGTTGCCGCTGAGGATGCCGAAAAGTTCATTGCCCTTGCCAATGAGGAAAACCTGGAAGCCACCGTGGTTGCTACCGTTACCGAGGAAAAGCGGATGCGCGAGAACTGGAACGGCGTTGCCATCGTGGACCTTTCCCGCGAGTTCCTGAACTCCAACGGTGCCGAGCGCCATGCCGATGTGCATGTTCTGCCCGGCACGGTATGGCAGCCCCAGTGGGCCGGTTCCACCTTTGCCGAAAAGCTGGAAAACCTGGTTGGCGACCTGAACGTTTGCAGCCAGAAAGGCCTGGGCGAGCGGTTTGACTCCACCATCGGCGCTTCCACCGTGCTGATGCCTTACGGCGGTAAATACCAGCTGACCCCCACCATGGCCATGGCTGCCAAACTGCCGGTGGATGGCGAAACCACCACCTGCTCCGGCATGGCCTGGGGCTTTAACCCCTATCTGACTGAAGCGGACCCCTACCGCGGCGCTTACATGGCCGTTGTGGAAAGCGTGACCAAACTGGTTTGCGCCGGTTTCCGCCACAAGGATATGTACCTGACTTTCCAGGAATATTTTGAGCACCTGAACACTGCCCCCGAACGCTGGGGCAAGCCGCTGGCCGCCCTGCTTGGTGCGCTGGATGCCCAGATGGGCCTTGGCATTGCTTCCATCGGCGGCAAGGACAGTATGTCCGGCAGCTTTGAAGGCCTGGATGTTCCCCCCACGCTGGTCAGCTTTGCCACCGCCATTGGCAACACCGCCAACGTCATGAGCCCTGAGTTCAAGAAAGCCAACAGCTCTGTTGTCATCCTGAAGCCGCAATACAAGGACGGCATGCCGGAGATCGGCAGCCTGCTTTCCATCTACAAGATCGTGGAGCAGATGATCGCGGAGTGGTGATCCACGAAAAGGAAAGCGCTTTTCAGAAAGGACGCTGACTCTATGAAGGAGAAAAAGCCTGTTGGTCCTCACAAGCTGTTGAAGATATGCAGACGGCTTTTCTTTTCCGGCGCGCTGACCATGCTGACTGCGGCATATCTGATCGGCGAATCCTATCAGTGGCGGGGAAACGATGTGTCGGTATTCCTTTGGATCGCGGCAGGTGTTGGAATCCTGATCATGGCCGGAAGCCTTCTGACCGCCTTTTCGAAGCTACGCTGTCCCTACTGCGGGGCCTCCCTGATGGCCGGCGGCCGGATGCCGTCCAGTCTGCCCCATTTCTGCCCGGACTGCGGAAAAACGCTGGATGGCTGCGATTAGGTTTACGCAAAAGCTGTATAGTGAATAAACTTTACACAAGTTGAAATAGAAGCAAATTTGGCAAATACATAAGAGAGAAAACAGGAGGTGGCCTATGGCCTTCACCCATCTGCATGTGCATACGGAGTTCAGCCTGCTGGATGGCTTCTGCAAGATTAAGGAACTGCCCGAAGTTATCAAGTCCATGGGGCAGACTGCCTGCGCCATTACGGATCACGGCGTGATGTACGGCGTGATCGACTTTTATAAAGAATGCAAAAAACAGGGAATCCGGCCGGTGATCGGCTGCGAGGTTTATGTCGCCCCCCGGACCCGTTTTGATAAAGTGCACCGGATTGACACCAGCCCGTATCATCTGGTGCTGCTGTGCAAAAATGAAATCGGCTATCAGAACCTGATCGCCATGGTATCCAAAGCGTCAGTAGAGGGGTTCTATTCCAAACCGCGGGTAGATTTGGAGCTGTTACAGGCGCACCACGA
>OLWA01003300.1_pt1 | contig 12475 bp, 7 predicted proteins | sample 1673251 | NCBI WGS metagenome assembly OLWA01 (sample SAMEA3178937, study PRJEB25190) | human gut metagenome | biome: human gut; feature: human-associated habitat; material: faeces | place: Austria | collected 2013
CCACTCATCCCACGCTTCATCCTCGTCCTCATACCAATCTTGGTTATCTTCCCAGAGGTCTTCGGGATTGTCGTAGTCATCCCGGATGCTTCCGGAATTGCTGCCTCCATTGCCGTAATTGAAGGTCTGCCCCTTATTACCGCCTGACGGATAATATTGCGAGAAGGATTTCAGCATATACTCGCTGTCGTTTTTCCACTGAGCGCACATACCGGCAGCGATCATTTCACCATTTTCATCATACCAGTAAACATTGAAATACTTCTGGTTCTGCTCCAACTTTTCAAAGTTTTTGCAGTTCAGTCTCTTATCCGGTTCACCGAGCGAAGTGTATTTTAAGCAGCTCACCGGCATTCCTTCTACGGGCAGTTTTCCGGAATATTGGTCTTTCCGGCTTTGCTCCTGCTTCGCGGCATTCTCGGCTGCAATTCGTTGACGCTCGGCTTCCTCGGCAGCATCTTTCTCCGCCTTATAGCCCTTGACACGGGTTTCCAGCGCGTCAACATCCTGCTGCCAGCTCGTATCATATTGCAGCGTGATGTTTGAAAGTTCATCCTGTCCACCTGCGTAGTCCGTTCTATCTTTGTACATATCGGCGTATTTGCAGTAGACGGACAACGATGCGGCGTCCCGATAGCCGGAAAGCGAAGAGAAGTCCTGCTCGGCAGAAGTGTAATTGCCGCTTGACAACTCTTGAAGGGCGGCTTCATAAGCTGCTGTTCTCTGCTTATTGCGGCTTGAGACGGAAATAGAGATACCCGCAATCACGGCTACTGCCAGAACTGCCGCGATGAGCTTTCCCAGCGGGAACGGCTTCTTTGGCGGCATAGGTTTCTCTTCATCTTTTTCTGAAACAACAGGTTCGATGACTTGGGGTTCTGCTTTCGACTCTTCCGCCTTTGTTTCTGGCGCGGAAATCACGGGGATTTCTACACTTTCAGTCTTTTTCTTGGGCTGCTCCACGCGCTTTTGTGACTCCGGCGCGGCAACTTCCGTAGTCGGCGTGACTGCCGGAGCATCTATCGTGCGGATGACGGTCTTTGTCTGCTCCGGAGGCCAAGGCGCGACCATGCGCGTACAGTCCATAACGGCTTTGACCTGCCCATGCCGCGGCACATCGTCTTTCCCAAACGGAAGCTCGACCCAATCTCCGACCTTTAGCGGCAAGCCGCCGGTCAGATACGCATACGGGCGGCGTGTTCCCTGCACCTGAACAGAGCAATAGTGATACACTGTGCCATCGTCAGGTTTTGTGTCTGCAATGGGCTTGCTGGGATTAAATCGCGGCTTTGACCTTCCAGAAGACGGCGCTACGGTGAAAACTCGCTTGAGCCGCTTCTCCCAGTTTTCTTCAAGGGAGGGATTCTTCAACGCAAGTTCAAGGCAATGCTGTCCTAATATTTCTTGCCCGGAGTCACGACAAGCATTCAGAACATCAAGCTGTAATCTGCCTATGGATGCGCTCTCAAAAATCTGCGATACAAACCTCTCGTTATCCAGCGCGGTCAAAAGCAGCAGCACTTGATCATGGCTTGGAGAATCCAGCCAATCCCAATCCAGGAGAAGTTTTTCGGCAGTTTTGGCGTCGGTTTTCAGAGACGGTTCTGCGATGTCCAGAAGCCGCCGCCACATCTGGATGCCCTTTGCCGTGTTGCTTGCAAACACATCATCCAGAATGGACTCCCATGACAATTCATCGAAATCCTCGGCGATTTCATGCGGGACTTCCTCCGGATATTCGACCAACAAAATCTCGCGGCAAATGTCCTCGTAATCCGGAAACTCGCCCTGCGCCAAGAGCCGCTTCGCTCGTTCCACATTAGGATGGAGCAGCACCTTGTTCTGCCAATGGGTGTTATAGGCTTCTTCCAGTGCATTTTGATAATCCTGCGCTTCGCCCATTTCCTCATCCTTTTTCCCGCCGAAGTAGGCATAGGCAGAGGACAATTCAGAGAAAAGCTCAAACAAGCCGTCCGGATCAATGTGGTTATAGTAGTCTTCCACCGGGCGCGTCGAGAGCAGTTCCGTCCAGAACGTGCCACAGTCCGTTTCGGAAAGGGCTGCTTCTTCACAGAACAGAACGCCGCGTTTTGCATCACGCATGATCTCTTCTGCGTTTTCGCCCAGATTTAGGGCAAAACCGCACAAAAAAGATCTGAGCAGAATTGCGGAAAATGTGATATAGTTTTCTCATGGATAAACAGATGACGATGTCCGCATTCAGCGATGAATTAGCGAATGTACGGACACATAAGAAAGAATTTCTCGCGCAGATAGAGCGCATCGTTCCGTGGGGAGAGTGGATTGCCCTCATCAAGCCGTACTATTACAAAGGAGAGCGCGGCAATAAGCCCTATGATCTGGAACGGATGCTGAGAATCTATCTGATTCAGAACCTGTACGACCTCTCCGACATGGCAACCGTGGCGGAGGTTATAGACAGTCGCGCATTTTCGGAGTTCTGTGGCGTGGACTCCAGCAATCAAGTTCCGGATGGAGACACCTTGGGTCGCTTCCGCAATCTGCTGGTAAAGAACAGCTTACAGGAAAAATTGTTTGCGCAGGTTGTATCGCTGCTGATGGAGCGTGGAATGATTTTGAAAAAAGGAACGATCGTAGATTCCACAATCATTTCTGCCCCGAGTTCCACAAAAAATAAAGAGAAGCAACGTGACCCGGATGCACATCAGGTGAAAAAGGGAAACACATGGCATTTCGGCTATAAGGCTCATATTGGTGTGGACAAGGACAGCGGTATTGTCCACACGGTAAAAGTGACTGCTGCCAATCAGCACGATGTCTCCATGACCTCGGAATTGCTGACAGGCGAGGAAACCGTTGTCTATGGAGACAGCGGCTATCTTGGGGCAGAAAAGCGTGAGGACGCTGTAAAAAAGAACGCAAACGGAAAACGGATTCGCTATAAGATCAATCGTCGCCCCTCTCAGATTGCCAAGAAATCTACTCGTTCTCAAGGGCAGCTCAAACGGAGAGAACATGAAAAATCATCCGTCCGGGCAAAAGTAGAACACGTTTTTGCTGTCGTCAAAGGTCAGCTTCGATACCGAAAGACGCGATACCGAGGGCTGCGAAAACAGACGGCAAAACTGAATATGATGTTTGCACTGGCAAATCTGATTCTGGCTGACAGACCCTGTCTGGCAGTCTGATTCAGGTTGCCCTGCAAACGGAAAACAAAAGATTTCTTTATAAATTCTGGCAGCTCCTGCTATACCGAACCTTTTATAAGCCTGTTATGCGGTGTTGCCTTAGGTCAGTGGTCGTAGTCAGAAAAGTCCGCAGTTCCGCCGCCTTTTTCTCGTCAGGCAAAGCTCCCGCGTTCTGGATTCCGGTGGAAATGTTGTGCAGCAGCACTTTTCCGAGAAGCTGAGAAAGCAAGGTGTTCTTGGGCGCAAGCTGACCCAGCGCTTTTTTCAGATCGTTCCACGTTTCGGGTAGATCGACGTGGTAGACGAAGGAAAGCGTCAATGTTATCTCCGGTTGCTGTAACGGCGTCCTTTTTAGACTTCCAGAATCTCCACACCAGCCGCATTCCCAAGATGACCCGCGTATCATAACTGGACTTCCGCACCACGGACAGCGCATATTGCCATCACCCCTTCTGATTGCAAAAGAAACTTTATGATAGAGTTTTCAACCTACTTCATTACCTTTTCGAGCAGGGCTTGGTAACTGTCCACCACATCATATACCACATTTCCGTTGCTGATCGCCTTGAAATGCTCCCTTGCGCAATGAATTTTCGATTCCTCAATGAGCCGGAGCTGCATAGAGGACATGGAGCCTTTCGTTTCAGCGACGAAATAGATGTGCTTGACTGTACCTTCATAGAAGGCAATCGCCCAGTCCGGATTATAATGTCCGACCGGCGTTGCGATATAGAAGCTGTCCGGCAGCTTTACATAAACCGCAACATCTGTGTTGGTGTCCAGATCAGTTGCAAAATCGCGCTCGTTCGTGGAATCGTACACGATATGATCGTATAGATGCCGCTGCGCTTTCATTGCATTTGTACCGAGCTTGCCCTTGATGGTCGGTTCGGTAAAAATGTCCGTGTCGTAATGTTCATCCAGCACATTGTAGGTGATGTGCTGAATAATTGCAGTAGCTTTTTCATCATTGATCAGGGCGGCTGCTTTGATAATGAACTCTTCTGGATTGAATTTGAACTGCTCAAAAACGGATTTCTCAATGCCGGTCAGAATTGCAACGACTGCTTTTCGTGTCAAACCGGTCTCTCCGACCAGCTTGCCAATCAGATCATACTTCACACTGCTGTTGGCACGGATTTGCTTGCTGCTGTCATAAGTAGATGACTTTGACTTCGAGAATGCACTTCCGTCAAGAAGCGAGTCCTTTGACTTGATCTCATCCATTGCGCCAGTTTCAACCTTGAAGTAGATCTTTGGCACATGGAGATTTCGGTTGATGGAAACAATCGCCTTGTCAACAAGTTCATCCGTATCAAAGTCCACCACATACACGGATTTCGGGCTAATGCGCTTCCAGAGTGTCTTGAACTCCGGCATGGCGAGCTTGTCGGGATCAACTTGCAGCTCGACATTCTTGTCGCGGGCGTTCTCCGGCTGCATAGCGCGGCTGTCATAGACGGAATCAAGAATATTGATCACAGAATCGCGGCTGTCCGCCACTTCTTCCGCGACCTGAATTGCACCATTTGCTTTATCGGCATAATATTTATCGGTCAGTACACCCTTCTTGTCGATATAGCCGTTGACAATCAAATCAAAATAAATCGCCTGCGCCGTATCGCCGTCCACGACCTGCTCGTTGCCTCTGGCGTCCACAATGACCTTGCCCTTGAACAGATCAGCGGTAACAGCCACAGGACGTCCGGCAACTGCATCGGCAAGCTCAGTCTGCAAGCCCTTTGCAAAGCTGTCATAGCTCTCACTGGCGATGACGGTCAGAACATTGATGGACTGCACATCATTTCCAAGCACGTTGGCGTCCATGCGCTCGCCGTCCTGATTGACGCACAGGCGCAGACCGCGACCGACCTCTTGCCGCTTGCGAACCTCGCTGCTGCTTTGTTTCAGTGTGCAAATCTGGAACACATTCGGGTTGTCCCAGCCTTCGCGCAGTGCGGAGTGCGAGAAAATGAAACGCACAGGAGACTTTTTCGGATCACGATCCAGAAGCAGTTCCTTGTTCTTCATAATCAGGTCATAGGCATCAATATCGTCAGACGTGCCCTCCTTCTTGTCGGAGAGCTTACTGTCAGTCATCTTGCCCTTTTTGTCCACGGAGAAGTAACCAGCGTGGGTGTCATGGGCGGAAATTGCGTCCAGATACCGTATGTAGTCCTCGTCTCCGATTTCCCGCTGCATGGAGCTGAGAATGTCGTTGTACTCTTCCTCGAACATATCCGCATAGATGCCGTTGAACGGATGCCCAACCTCATCATACTGCTTGTACTTCGCAACCTCGTCGATGAAGAACAGGGACAGGACTTTGATACCCTTATGGAAAAGCTGTCGTTCCCGCTCAAGATGGGAAAGAATCGTTTCTCGAATCTGAATGCGGCGAAGCTGGTCTTCGCTGACCTTGCCGATGACGTCACCGGCAAAGATTTTGACGCCGTTCAGGAACTCCACGGAGTTGTCGCGTCCGTCTATAGATTTCACCACAAAGCCGACTTTGTACTCGTCCAGATTGCCGGAATTGTCGTAAAGATTATAACCGATTCCGACCGTCGCTGTTTTCTTTCGGATTCCGGACGCGCCCTTGTAATCAAACTGGATGGTCGCCGTCGGGTCAGCTTTGGAAAGATTGATGCTTTCCAGATAGACGAAGCCCTCGGTCGCTGTGCTGCCGGACTCCGTGATGCCTTTAACGGCAATCTTCTTGACCAGCCGCTTGTTGTACGCTTCCATCGCATCAAGGCGATAGACCATGTTATAAATGCTGTCCGCCTTATGCGTGGCGGAGTAGCGCAGCGTCAGCAGCGGGCAAAACTCTTTCAGACGTTCTTTTGTCTGCTTGCCCTCGACCGACTGCGGCTCGTCGATAATCAGAATCGGGTTGGTCTTTGCAATAATGTCAATCGGGCGACGGGAGCGGAACTCATCCAGCTTCATATAAATGCGCCGTGCATCCTTACCCTTGGCGTTGAACGCCTGAGAGTTGATGATCATGACATTGATGGCGCTGTCCGACGCAAAGCGGTCAATTTCCGTAAGCTGTGCGGAGTTGTAGATGAAGAAACGAATCTTCTTGCCGTATTCCTCCGCAAAATGCTCCTGCGTCACCTGAAAAGACTTATAGACGCCCTCACGGATGGCAATGCTCGGCACGACCACGATAAACTTGCTCCAACCATAATGCTTGTTCAGCTCGTACATGGTCTTGATGTAGGTGTAGGTCTTGCCGACGCCGGTTTCCATCTCAATGGTCAGATTGTAGCGTCCTTCCAGCTTTTCCGACGGCTTGATCTGATTGGTGCGCTGCACCTTTTGCAAATGCTCCAAAATCAGCTTGTCGGATAGCTCCGGCACAATGCGTTCGTTACGCCAGCCGGTAAAATCCGTATCATCCTCCAAGCCAATCTGATAGTTTCCATCACCGCGGTCCATCATATATGTAGGCGTGAGGTAGGGCTGCCCGGCAAAGACGTCAACAACCGCTTTCGCCGCATCCGCCTGGAATTTTTGATGCTTGAATTGGAGTTTCATGAGGTTGCCTCCAATGCTTTAGCAATGTATGGTAACGCTGCAATCCCAACTTGAAGCCCTTTCTCCGCAATCCATTTCAACGTGCCGCTCACTTTTTCCCACCGTTTTTCCTTGTCCTTTTCAGAAGATATGGCAGCAATTTTGCCAGAAAGAATATCTTTATCTTCAGCCGAAAGTTCAGTTTCTGGTAAATCTTGTATGCTGCTAATCACCTGATCAAGAGTAATAACTACTTCCGTACAGACATCTTGGTTAACGTGTTGCGTTACTGTTACTGTCCCTGCCCCATCTGCACCTTGAAACGGCTTATAAAGTCCGGAAGCAAGATTTAGTTTGTAATTTTGGAGCTTTGCTTTTAACAGTTTTGCATCTCCAATATAATCGACAGGATTATTTGAATAAAGGTGTGAAACATTATAATTGTCTAAATTCACTTTTAATCCATCAATTTCCGGTTCATAAACTGCTATAATCTCCGTTTGGAGATTTTCCGCTTTTTTTGAATCGCCCGTGGATATGGAGTCTTCAAGATGCTCGATGTAACCGTCTATTGTCCTTATTTTTTCTTCCATGGAATGTGTCACAGTATAACCTCCTCAAATCACCCTCACGCGCTTGGAAATGTCGCCCGCGTCCTCCGGCATATAGAGCTTGAAAATCTCAAACACGTTGATCTTCTCCGGGCTGGAGGCAAAGCCAGAATCCCGGAAGACGGCACGGAGCGGGCGGCGCTTGGCAATTTCCTTGACCACGCTTTCGGGGATATTGGCATCAAAGCAGACGATCAAATCGCCGTCGTTGTAGGTGTGGACGGTGCAGCCGTCGATTTGCTCGGAAGAATACGGCAGGGACAGCGGCAGACCCCAGTCGATCAGGCAGCCAAACAGCAGATCGAGGTCGGTACGGTCATCCTTGATGTTGGATTCCAGTCCGGCAAGCATTCCCTGATCGTAGTCATCGGGCGCGTAGTAGACGTCCTTCATGTTGGTATCGTCCAGCTTGAGGACGCGGAAACCAATATCGAGGTTCTGCGTGGTCATGGGGCTTTCGGATTTAATCTTGTCTCCGGCACGGCGAATGCGCTCTTTGCCAATTTCGCAGATGTTTTTGTAACCGGCTTTGTAGGCTTCGCTTGCTTCGTCGCACTTTTCTGGCAGCTGCACCATGATGAACTTGCGATGTCCACCGTCTTCGGCGTTCAGTTGCATGACGGCATGGGCAGTGGTGGCAGAGCCGGAGAAAAAGTCGAGAATGATAGAACTTTTTTCAGTAGCCTGCAATGAAAGTGCCTTGACTAAGGATTCTGGTTTTGTATAAGAAAAGAATGCTTTTCCAAAAAGATCATACATTTGCTTTGTTCCTTCTGTATTCATCCCAACACTATCCATCCATGTGGATTGCGGGTTGGTATCTGAATCCAGTTCAGATGCAAAACGTTTTTTCATTGGTCTTTTAGAGGTATCTTCTGGGAATACAATTCTGTTCTCTGCAATGAGTTGAGCCATTGATTCTGGAATGTATGACCACACACGATTATAGTTGGGTTTATAAACTTTCCCTGTTTTCGGATCAACCAGATCGTAATATTGATTTGGTCGCATATCTCCTGTCATACCTACAGTCAAATCTCCTGTTGTCCACGGACCGCGTGGGTCATTGTCAGGATTAGAATAGCCCTTGTAATCCTTGTCAATACCGCGAAATGCCTTAAAGCCTTTTCCTGTATATGCCAGTACATACTCATGGTCTGTCGAGCATTTACTTTTATCGAGCTGCGATGATGCACGTCTTTTCCAAACGAAAGTTGACAAAAAACATTGTGTTCCAAATACTTCATCACATATTTCCTTCAAATTTGAGTATTCATTATCATCAATACTGATGAAAATAACCCCATCATCCGTCAGTAGATTTCTCGCCAGCATCAACCGCGAATAAATCATGCTGCACCAGTCGGAATGAAACCGTCCGTTGGTATCGGTGTTCTTGAACAGGCGGTTATCGTCCTCGTCGTACATTCCCATCTGCTCGTTTTCTTCTTCCTGCGAGCGCATGAAATCATCGGCATAGATGAAGTCGTTGCCGGTGTTGTACGGCGGGTCGATGTAGATCATCTTTACCTTGCCGAGATAGCTCTCCTGCAACAGCTTGAGGACTTCCAGATTGTCGCCCTCAATGTAGAGGTTTTCGGTGGTGTCCCAGTTCTTGCTTTCCTCCACACAGGGGCGCAGCGTCTTGCGAATGGGCTTGTTGGCTTCCACAATCGCCGCCTTCTTGCCCACCCAAGTGAACTCATAGGCCTCGTCGCCGTCCACCACGTCCGGCGAGAGCATCTGTTTCAGCAGCTCAAAGTTGATTGCCCGCTTGTACACCTTCTTCTCCGGCGTGCTGTGTTCCTCATCCAGCATCTCCGTGACGCAGTTGGGAAACAGGGCAGCAATGCGGTCTATGTTCTGCGCCGTCATATCCGGCGATTCAAATTTCATGTGGTTCATTAGTTTGTTCCTCCGATTTGACAATTTTTCTTTCCATTACTTTGCAATGCGCAATAACCTTATAAGCAAGCTCAACTATTTTTTGATGATAGTTTGCTAATTCAGGAATAACGTCGTTATCCAAGTCAATATAAACAAACTCACTATTCTCGGAAAAATACGGCTTCAATCCACTGTTGGGTTCTGGTATGAACATAGTCTGTACTTGATTCTCCATAAGCTCACCATCAAAACGGATAATACCTCTATGCTTAAATGAATTACACCAGTTACATACCTTTGCAAAGTCGGGATGAATGTTTGCATCATTTGTTCCGTCTGAAATCAGCGAAAAAAGTTCAGGGTCTCCCTGTCTTAGCGTTTTTCGGAATCCACCCGACCGGCATTCCTTTGAGTACTCTTCAAATGAGCGTCCGCTATTTTGATGCGCACAAATATAGATTAGCAAAACAATAATTTCATATAACGAATAATAAGAATATATTGCATTTTCGGCATTATAACAGCGTTGAAAGTATTGCCAACTATAAGGCTTGGCGCTGGTATCTGCGTTTAGATAATCAATATCGAGAAGAGTAGCAGCTTTTATTGTTTCAAACCGAGCCTTTCCCAAGTAGCGATCAAGTGTTTTTAATAAACGTAGACAGTAACCTTTTTCTTGTGTTACCGTTCCGCAGTATTCTACGCTCATCGCCTCAGCATCATAGAACTGCGGTAGCTCCATCTTGTTCCAAGATGGAGTACACAGCTCGCTATACTGAAGATTTCTCCCTCTATATTGAAATTTACACCTTGATAGTTTCTCGTGAGTAAACTTGTAGGTCGGGTTTTTCGCAATAATGTTGTTCCAGTATTCATCGAGTGAAATAAAACCAGTACGATTCGATGACTTTATTTTCAAATAGTCTTTGCAAGCTAAAGTTGATACTGAGCGCCCTGATAAATTCACTTATAGTACCTCCAAATACTTTCGCACCTTTTTTAACTCCGCATTCATTTCCATCCGCCGATTTAGCTGCTTCTCTTTCCGCATCTTGCTTTCCAGCGCGGCGATCTGCTTTTCAAGCTGTTTTTTCTTTTCGTCCCGCTCGACAGACTCTTTCAGGCTCTCGCCGGAATCCGTTTGCAGCTTGTCCCCGGCGATCTGACGGACGAGGCTTTCGTAGACGGCATCCATATTCAAGCCGTCGATACTAAGATCCAGCTCATCCTCCGGCATCCAGTCGGTGTGGTAATAGCGTCCTACCTTGAAGGCGTTGCTGCCGGATGCAGCAGCCTCCTTGTAGCCGATCCACGCCTGAGCCTTGCCGTCACAGGTCAGAATAAAGAGGATATGGTACGGGATTTCCTTGTCGATTTGTTTCAGCACCGCTTCGTCAAGCTGAGGATCGTTCAGGCGCACCTCGAACACTTCGATCTCGGTCACTGCTTCGCCCGCAGCAATATTCAGCGTAGACGCTGCCAGCTTGTTTCGCCAGTAGACCAACTTGATCTGATCAACAAACATACGGTGTAAGGCAGGGGAAACATCAAGATTTTCATAGAACTTCTGCTTCGGTATTCTTTTGCCAAACTCCGTAGATGCAGGAAATCCAAGCATCGCAAACCCTCCTTATTTCACGACCAGGAAGCAAATCAGCTCAAAATCATCCAGTCCCGAAACAGCGCTGAGCAGTGCAGATGTGCCGCCGCTCTTGAACAGGCTGTCAATATCGTTTTCTTCTTTTGCGTCAATGATGGAATTGATCGCCTCGCTCAGTAGCTCAGAGATTTCACTCATGTTGCGCCCGTCATCCGTCTCGTCATTGAAAAGTCTGCAAAGCTCCGCACAAGGCTCACCCTTGCCACGGCAAAGCAGACGCATCGTGTCGAGCAGTTTCTTCGGATTGAGATAATCGCAGACAATTTCGCCCTCTTCGCTGATGTAAACCATGTAGAAGGGGTGAATGCGGTTCCGATTGTCAATGTTCACGCTGTCATTGATATTTCTGAGGACGAAAATCACACCGGCAGGAGAATCTTCCGTCTGCCCGACAACGGTGTGCAGACCTTTCGGTGCAGTTTCGATGTCCTCGTGCTGCTTCATGTATTCGAGCAGATCAAGCCGGAACTCATTGAGTCCCAAATCCATGATGGAAATACCGCTCGTCATATCCTCAATATCCACGACTTCCTCTTGCAGCCGCTTGAGCTGTGCGCGGCGGTATTCAAGATCGCCTTTTTCCTCGGCATTGATCAGGTCATCGTCGCCGGTAGAGGTCATGACCGAAATCTTCATGCGGGTTTCCACACGGCTTTTCAGGTTGATATACTCGTCGAGGTCCATATCCGGCCAGAAGTTTACGAGCTGGATATGGTCGTTTCTGCTGCCAATACGGTCAATTCGTCCGAACCGCTGGATAATGCGCACAGGGTTCCAATGAATGTCATAGTTGATGAGGTAGTCGCAGTCCTGCAAGTTCTGACCTTCGGAAATACAGTCGGTTGCAATCAGAATATCAAGCTCGTCGGTGCTTCCGGGCAGGAGTACCGACTTTCCTTTGGAAACGGGTGAGAAACAGGTTAGAACCGTGTTGAGGTCTGCCCGGAGCTTTGGAATGGTAGTCTTACCGTCAACTGTGCCGGTGATCTCTGCCGTTTCCAGCCCGAAATTCTCTTTCGCAAATCTGCTGACGTTTGCAAAGAGATAGTCTGCGGTATCAGAGAATGCCGTGAAAATAATAATCTTCTTATTACCGGGATTGATCGGATGCTCGATTTTCTTCCGGATCAAGTCAAACAATGTTTGCAGTTTCGTGTCATGCTCCGGCGTGATGTCAGCAATCATGAGGGACAGGAGTTCCAGATTCTCCGCATCCTTTTCCAGCTCGCGCATCCATGAAACATAGTCCATGTCAGCAAGGTCAATTTTGATTTTCTTGCCAACAGAGAAGAAATCAGTGTTCTGATCGTCGTAATCAAAATCTTCTGTGCCGGAAATCTCCGTCAGATTCAGAACACAGTCTCCGGACTGATAATTTTTAATCGTCCCAATCGTATCGTCGATCAGTTTTTTAATGCGGTCAATCGTCAGGCGGAAAGAAGCAACCGAGCTTTCCAGACGTTTGAGAAGGTTAATGCTCATCAGACGGCGAATACCTTCTTCGCGTCCTTGTTGGGTCAGACTGTTTCCTTTGTGGTGCGTCATGTCGATGTACTTTGCCAGTTTCGACGGCATGATATAATTCGACGGCGTATAGATCGTCAGGCTCAACGACATGAGCA
>OLWA01003305.1_pt1 | contig 12459 bp, 10 predicted proteins | sample 1673251 | NCBI WGS metagenome assembly OLWA01 (sample SAMEA3178937, study PRJEB25190) | human gut metagenome | biome: human gut; feature: human-associated habitat; material: faeces | place: Austria | collected 2013
AATAAATGGAACAACCGAAAGAAAACAAAATGGGTACAATGCCTGTAAACAAATTGCTTGTAACAATGTCACTGCCTATGGTTATATCAATGATAGTGCAAGCACTTTATAACATAGTCGACAGTATATTCGTATCAAGACTTTCCGAAGACGCACTGACAGCCGTTTCAATGGCATTTCCAATGCAAAACCTTATGATTTCCGTAGCAGTCGGAACAGGGGTAGGTATAAACGCAATGCTTTCACGCGCACTCGGCGAAAAAAAGTTTGAAGCGGCAAACAAGACCGCCGAAAACGGTATATTTATAGAAGTTCTCGGATATGTTTTATTTTTACTTATAGGAATTTTCGTAACAAAGCCGTTTTTCCTTGCACAAGCGGGTGCAGGCGATATTGCAAATATGGGTATTGAATATACAAGAATTTGTCTGCTTATGTCATTCGGTATATTTATGCAGATTGGTTTTGAAAGAATCCTTCAATCTACCGGACGAACAATATTCACAATGATAACACAGTCAACAGGTGCAATTATCAATATCATACTCGATCCTATATTAATTTTCGGTTTATTCGGTATGCCGAAAATGGGTGTTGCCGGTGCGGCGATTGCGACTGTAACAGGTCAAATATGTGCGGCAATTCTTGCGATTACATTTAACCTTACCAAAAATCCCGATGTACATATCAGCTTTAAAGGTTTTAAACCGCAGATTATATTTGTAAAGAACATTCTTTCTGTCGGTATTCCTTCAATAATTATGTCGTCAGTCGGCTCTGCAATGACTTTCGGTATGAATAAAATTCTTATAACTTTTTCATCAACTGCCGTTGCGGTATTCGGTGTATACTTTAAACTTAACAGTTTTGTATTTATGCCTGTATTCGGTCTTAATAACGGTATGGTGCCGATTGTTTCATATAACTACGGCGCACAAAACAAAAAACGTCTTACAAAAACCATTAAGCTCGCAATTATGTATGCGGTTTGTATTATGCTTATAGGAATTATGCTGTTCCAGTTTATACCCGATGTACTTTTGAGATTGTTTGACGCTTCAGACCATATGCTTGAAATCGGTATTCCGGCATTGAGAGTAATCAGCCTCAGCTTTGCATTTGCAGGTATATGTATAGTTATTTCATCAAGCCTGCAAGCATTGGGACACGGCTTTTTAAGTATGATGATTTCTATAACACGTCAGCTTATCATACTTCTTCCGTCAGCATATATCCTTGCAAAATTCGGCGGTATCCACGCGGTTTGGTGGTCATTCAACATTGCCGAAATCGCCTCATTGACGTTATCATTGTTATTCTTTAAACATATGTATAACAAGATAATTAAACATTTAGGAGAATAGTAAATATCCCCCGGCTATACCGGGGGATATTTATTTAGCACAGATTCTTTTATCACTTCTGATTCAGTATTATTTCTGCTCACATTTGGCAATAAAAAAAACAAACCGCATAATAATGCGATTTGTTTGCCGTTTTTGGTCGGGATGACAGGATTTGAACCTGCGGCCCCTACGTCCCGAACGTAGTGCTCTACCAAACTGAGCCACATCCCGATATGACCTATAAACAACATAGATTATTATACCACCACTCTTCCGCAAAGTCAACCACCAAAACAAAATTAATCCAATATTTTTTACAAAGTAAAAAGACGGATTGCTCCGTCTTTTTAAAAATCAGTTTCATCATCGTCTGCAACCGAAACAGGTTGTTTAACAATTTGTTTTTCTTTAATTTTTACTTCTTCTTTAACTTCATCTATACTCGATTTCTTCTTATTAAATATATGTGCAACGGTATCGTCTACAAAATAATGCGATATAAGCGCACACAATACAGCAATAACATAAACCGCCGCAACATATCCCATATTACCCACCAAACCGATTTGCACGAATATATCAACAACAACCATGTGATACAAATACAATCCGTACGACAAATCAAACTTAAATTTGATTTTACCGAAACTGTAACCGAAACCGACAGTCATAAGGCAAAGCAAAAGCACTTGAATCATATCCATATACTCGCCTATTCTCACACCGAACCTGTCGCAATAAATCGCACGGGCAATAAACAAAATCACACACAATATTTTTGTTTTTGAAAGTATCGGCACTATTTTTTCACGATAGCGGTACATAAACCAACCTGCAAAATACATATAAAAATACGGCATACACGAATGTGAGATTATCAACCGTCCCGTTTCGGGCAATATTTCCTGTAAGTGCGGCACAACAAGATTAAGTGCCATAGACAGTATCATTACAAATATCCATACCCACAGTTTTCGATTTTTTAAAAATCTGTATATTATCGCAGTAATAATGTAAAACTGGACTGTAAATATCATTGTCCAAAGATTTGCTTGAAAATTTCCTATTCCGAAATTACTTATAAAATCCGGTTGCGGCAAATCCCGTATAAAAACAAGCTGGCCCAGAAACCACGTCACAAACGTCTTGTTCAGCACAAATCCGCAAAAAGCCGCCGCCACAATCACTCCGACAATTATACACACCCACAGCGACGGAATTATTCTAAGCACACGTTTTTTCAAAAACTCCCACGTGTTTTTACTTCTCTCCATAGATGCCGGAACCAAAAAACCGCTTATGCAAAACAGCACAACGACACCGTTCCACCAATCGAATACAGGCGACACTTCCTGTAATCTTATATGTCTGAATATGTGCAGAGTCATAACGTAAAACGCACTGTACAGTCTAAGCACATCAAAACAGTTGTTCGCAAAATCAAATTTAATCTGTTCTTTTACCTTGTTCATCACTTCACCCCAATACTTTTTGTCGTATATTCTTATTATATGTCATAAAATATTATTAGTCAAGTGAACAAAATAATACAGCAATTTTTAAAATGAAAGTTGTGATTTAAAGAGTATTAATGAGAAATAAAGAGAAAATAAGAGATTGTTATTTGATTTATTAAAAATTTTTCAAAAAGTGTTGACAATGAGCAAAAAACATAGTAAAATAGCCGTTGTGAGTTAAAGAAGTAAGCTTTAACATGAATAGATTAAGTATAGGAGGACACAACTATGAATTCAAGCTATTTGCAAAAGCCACAAGACGTAGAAAGAAAGTGGTATGTTGTTGATGCAGCTGACAAGCCACTTGGTCGTGTTGCTGCAACAGTTGCAAGCATTTTAAGAGGTAAGCACTTACCTACATTTACACCAAACGTAGATTGCGGTGACCACGTTATCGTTATCAATGCTGATAAGATTATCCTTACAGGTAATAAGCTTAACCAAAAGGTTCGTTACTACCACACAGGCTGGGTAGGCGGAATTAAGGAAATCCACTACAACAAGCTTATGGCAGAAGAACCTGAAAAGGCTGTTATGTACGCTGTAAACGGTATGCTTCCAAACAACACAATCGGAAGAAAAGCTCTTACAAGACTTCGTGTTTACAAGGGTACAGAACATGATCATCAAGCACAAAATCCAATCGCTTGGACAGGCGAAATAAAGTAAGGAGGACAATATAAATGGCTAAAGAACAATACTACGGTACAGGTAGAAGAAAATCTTCTGTTGCAAGAGTTCGTCTTGTTCCGGGCAACGGAAAAATCACAATAAACGGCAGAACAATCGATGAATACTTTGGTCTTGATACACTAAAGCTTATCGTTCGTCAGCCACTTGAACTTACAAAGACAACAGATAAGTTCGATGTAATCGCAAAAGTTGAAGGCGGTGGTTTCACAGGTCAAGCCGGTGCAATCCGTCACGGTATCTCAAGAGCACTTCTTGAAGTTGATACAGAAGCTTACAGAGCAGACCTTAAGTCAGCAGGCTTCCTTACAAGAGACTCAAGAATGAAGGAAAGAAAGAAGTACGGTCTAAAAGCCGCTCGTCGTGCTCCACAGTTCTCAAAAAGATAAGTTTTTTATCAAACAAATCCCACAATCATGCCGATTGTGGGATTTATTTTTTGTCTTTTACCGCAATTTTGCCACAAATAATTGTGGTAATCAGTAATATATCATTTTACACAAGAGTAATTTGTATAATTCTTGCTCTTAGCATATTTTTTCAACCAGATTCATGATACCACCTTGATTTTGTTTCTTATAAATACAATATAAATTAAATCATCCAAATAGGTACAATATAATTGTCGCTATCAACTGCGGAAAGAGTTTCTTTCATACAAATAATTGCACCTTTACCTCTTGGAATAGATGCTTTATCTAATAATTTAAACGGTTTTATAAGTTCGGTTCCGGGACTGGCAGTTCTTTTTATTTCAATAGGATGAAGCATACCGTCACTTTCAATTACAAGGTCAATTTCATTACTGTTTGTATCACGGTAATACCATATAAGACATTCTTTTGCATTGTTGTGATACGTTTTGATAATCTCAGACACAACGTAATTTTCAAGTATTGCACCATTAATTGCACCGTTTGCTAAAATCTCCGGAGATGAATATCTTGTAAGATATGCAACAAGTCCGGTGTCAAAGAAATACATTTTAGGAGTTTTTATCGTTCTCTTTAGCAAGTTATTTGAATAAGGACGTAAAAAAAATACAATATCAGATTTTTCAAGAATCTTTAGCCAACGCTTTGCCGTATCGTTAGAAATCCCAACATCTCTAGCAATATCTGACACATTGAGCATTTGACCTGCTCTACAAGCAGCAGAACGAATAAAATCGCTAAATATCATTGTATCATCAATATCAGCTATCTCTTTTACATCTCTCTCTATATAAGTTTGAAGATAACTGCTATAAAACAGATCTCTGTCTGTGTATTTTCCACTTATATGTCCAGGCAAAGAGCCACTCCATATACGTCTGTATATTTCATTAAGATCAGCCGGTTTATTTATTTTACTACGTTTCTTTAATTTATCTAAATCAATAGAAAATGGTTCGGTTTTATCATTTCCATAGATTTCATGTTGTGAAAGTGAAGGCATGTGAATAATAGCAATTCTTCCAGCCAGAGATTCTTGCGCAAGTTCCATGAGCTTAAATGGTTGAGAACCTGTGAGCCAAAATGAACCGGGAGCAGCACCTTTATCTATTGCCATTTTTATATAAGAAAACAGTTCAGGTGCATATTGAACTTCATCTATCAAAATTGGTAATGAGTGCATTTGCAAAAAAAGTGCCGGATCCTTTGATGCTAATTTTCTTTCTTCTATATCATCCAACAAAACTTCTTCACGATTATCATCCATTAATCGCTTTAGTACAGTGGATTTACCAACTTGCCTTGCACCTGTTATCAAAATACAAGCATATTCTTTAGAAGCGGATTTAATTTTTTCCTCTAAGTCACGATTTATATATGTCATGGATATTCTCCTCTCATATTTTAATCCTATTATATTATATATCAATCACGCATCATTGTCAATGTTAATTCAAGATTGCATCGTAAATTAACCTAAAACATTCGTCGATTGTTTCTATTCAAAAAAATTACGTTTTATATTTTTGTCTTGGTGGTACATAGCTCTTATCATAATAACAAATACTATAACTACTATTATCTATCATCTCATAATTTGCTCTACATAAACAAATTCTCTGATATTATTTTTTAATAATTAAGTATCTTCTAAATCTTCCATAACATCACCATAAAATATTATAGATATAATATACATCTATTTATTAACATTATATCACATAATATTAATAAAATAAATCCAATAATTAAAAATTGTATTTTTAACTTATATGCTATACTCATTTAGGAGTCACTCTCTTAACCACTGCTTTCTTTTTTTCATAAATACTAATGTGTTATATTTTAAGAGAGTAAACTCCTTTCGATAAACGTTATATGCGAATTTGTAAGTTCTGAAAAGTTATGGAACCCCTTGAGCAGTCTACCGTGTATAACACGTATGCAAAATTTGGTGTGAGAAATCCCTTGTTTCAAGGCTTTTCAAGATATCAAAACGTTATCAAAGAGATAAGTTTTACGACACATCAAAAATACCGCAGTCTTACGACTACGGTATTTTTTTATTGTCTATATACTAAAACCAATACGGATCCCAGTCGCTTGTCAGACGTGTTAGTGCCTCCATATAGAAATAATCTCCCCATGTATTACACTCATCAACACCGCCGTTATTACATGTATTATGCGGTGTTTTCTTTGCGTATGTACCGTGAAGTAAAAGTCCGTTAGACTCTTTACTGTCTTTAACGGCACAATTATCAATAATTGCTTTAAGCAATCTTTTAGCCGTCTGCGTATAATATTCAGCCTCATCTTTATCAAGATATTTAGCCATTTCAAGCATACCGCATACCGCTATAACACCTGATGAAGAATCACGCGGTTCATCACTGCCTGTATCAAAATCAAAGTCCCAATAAGGCACTAAATCCTTCGGCAAATGTTCCATAAAATATTTTGTTACACGTTTAAATATATCCAAATATTCTTTATTTCCTGTTTTAGAATACGCAACCGCACTGCCGTATATCCCCCAAGCCTGACCTCTCGCCCAAGCCGAGCCGTCACGATTACCCTGACAAGTAACGCCCTTTGTAGGTTTACCTGTTTCCATATCAAAGAAATATGTATGATATGTCGAATTATCGTCACGCACGATATTTTCCATCGCTGTTTTTATATGCGCCTGTGCTTTTTCTTCATACTTTTTATCACCTGTCACCTTGCTCGCCCAGAAAAGCAACGGCATATTCATAAGGCAATCTATTATAAGTCTGTAATTGTCCTTATCGCCTATTTTGCCCCACGCCTGAAAGAACTGACCTTTTTCGTGAAAACGTTTCATCAAATTATCCGCCGCCAAAAGTGCCGCACGTTTACCCACTTCACTGCCTGTAAGCTTATATGCCGCAACGCAAGACGGGCTGTACAAAAAGCCCATATCGTGATGGTCGGTATTAATATGATGTTCTATTCTGTAAAGGAAGTTGTCCACTTGATAAAGTGCCGCTTCCTTTAATTTATCGTCTTTGTTACTCTCATAAGCAAGCCACAATTCACCGGTCCAAAAACCCTCTGTCCAGTCTGTATTTTCTGTTTGCCTGTAAAAATTATTTTCACTGTTTGCACCCGGAAAACAGTCAAAAAACTCGTCAACATTATGTTCAATAAGCGAAACCGCCTTATTGTGTGCGTCACGAATTTCTTTATCATCAGCCACCGGATAGCCTTGTAATTCTTCCATAGTTATCATACTTAAAATCACACTCCTTATATAATAATTATACCAACACGGCCAAGTTATTTCAATAGCAATAATTTAATGTCAATAAATTGAATGTATAACAATAGGCAAGCCGAAAATATAGGCTTGCCTATTCAGTCTACCTCTTTAATTATCCTTTAACTCCCGAAGATGTAGCGTTTTCAATAAAGAATCTCTGACAGAACAGGAATACTACGATTATCGGCAGCAATACAAGTGTAGCCGCCGCCATTTGTGAACCGTAATCCTGAACTTGTCCGGCTAAAAACAACTTAATACCTACAGAAAGCATTTGTTTGTTTATATCCGATATGTACAAGTACGGACTCATATAGTCGTTCCATGTCCATACGAATGAGAACAATATCATTGTTGCGATAGACGGTTTAGCAAGAGGAGTTATAATTCTTGCGTAAATTGTAAAGTGATTACAACCGTCAATCTTTGCCGCCTCACTGATTGATTCCGGAATACTTATAAATGCCTGACGCAACAGGAATACGAAGTATACGTCAACACAGCTCGGAATTATGATTGCCCACATAGTATTTAGAAGCTTTAAGTTCTTAAAAATCATATATCTCGGTAAAATCATAATATCTGCCGGTATCATCATTGCCGCAAGCAAAACAAGGAATATAGCATCTCTGCCCTTGAATTTTATCTTTGAAAAACCATATGCCGTATATGTAATAAGGAACAATTTGATGATAATTGTAATGCCTGTCATAAGTACAGTGTTCAAGTACCATTTAGGGAAATTATAATAATCACTGTGGAAAAGTCCCTTAATATTTTCCAAAGTTGCAGGGTCCGGAATTATCTGAAACGGTTTCTGCAATACATCTCCGCTTACTTTAAATGACGATGAAACCATGAATATAAATGGATAAATACAAAGCAGTCCGACTATCAGCATTACGATGGTTATAACCCATCCGAAAATTTTATTTTTCTTCCGCATGGTCTTTCCCTCCTTTAATAATTAACCCATTTTTTCTGTTCACGCCATTGAATAAGTGTAATAATCATTACAATCAAGAAGATTACCATAGCCTGAGCACTTGCAAATGCAGTGTTATTCTGTACGAATGCAGTACGAACAATGCTTAGTGCCATAACCGTTGTTGATTGACCCGGTCCGCCTTCTGTCAAAGACTGAATTACGGTAAAGTTCTGTAATGATGTTATAATTGAACTTATAATCAAAAAGAATGTTGTTGGCGAAATCATCGGTATAACAACATTTTTAATTCTCTGCCATTTGTTAGCACCGTCAATTTGTGCCGCCTCATCAAGTTCTGTCGGAACATTCTGTAATGCTCCAAGATATGTTATCATATTAAGTCCGACGCCTTTCCATACTGCTATCAAAGCAACAGTCGGTAGTGCAAATTTATCCGAAAGAAGCAGCAGAGGCGGGTTTTCCACACCTAAAAACTGCATTATCTGATAAAACGGACCGCTTTGTCCAAGTAATATTTTAAATACAACTGCAACCGCAACCATATTTGAAACGTACGGTAAGAATACCATACCTCTTATTGCACCCTTCCAGTGTATGCCCTTGTTGACAATCATGGCAAGCACAAAACCCGCTACCATAATTGCAGGTACATATACAAGAGAATAGATAAAAGTTCTGCCCAGAGCCGCCATAACTTCGGGGCTCTGGAACATCTTTATAAAATTCGCAAATCCGATAAACTTCAAGTTAGCAAGCTTTGAAATATATGTCATATTAGTGAATGAAAACACTATCGAACATATAAACGGTATGCCGGTAAATACAAGGAACAATAATACATATGGTGTAATGAAAGCATATCCTGTAATATTCTCTTTTCGCTGTGCGATATTACGCTGCTTTGCCATATATATCCCTCCTATTATTGATTTACATCTTCTTTAATCGCCGCGTCCGCACGAGTTTGGATTGAATTAACTGCGTCGTCAAGGCTCTTTGAACCCGAGCCGTAAAGCTGTGATTCTTCTATTACGATTTGGCTGATTGTTGCGTCTGCAGGACCTATAATCTTTTCTGAAAGCACTTTTCTGTCCTTATCAAACCATGCTTTTCTGAAATCTTCAACAGTGATGTTGTCGTCTGCAAATGTCGGTACAAGTTTATCTGTAATATATGATGTTGTTTCTTCGTCTGTTAGGTCAACTCTTGCCGGAATACGTCCGTAACCAAGTGTGTACTGTTCTTCTGCCATACACTTGATAGCCGCGAAAGCTGCGTCCTTATTCTTACTTGTTGTCGGAACTGCGTAGCAACCTGTTACAGCAAGTGTTGAAGGTTCTTGTCCTTCAGGATATGGCATCGGAAGAATACCACACTGCCAATCTCTCGGATACTTTTCCTTGTTTGGCAGCATTGATGCAACCCAACCGCCGCAGACGAACATTGCCATCTTATCTGACGCAACAAATGTGTTCCAAGGATATGTTCCTGCCGCATAAGTGATACTGTCAGGCTGAATCTTTTCATCATTGCCCAATCCGTAGAACCACTTTAAGCTGTCTTTAAACTTCTGATCTTTAAAGTTTGATTCTGTTTGGTCTGCATTGTAAGGTTCCCAACCGTTTTGCAATGCATACATATAATTGTAGTTATCATAGTCAAGCATAAATGAACCGAATTGACCCTTGCTTGCATCTGTCAACTTCTTAGCTGTTTCAACATACTTTTCCCAAGTCCAACCATCTGCCGAAGGATATTCAACACCGGCCTCATCAAACAACTTCTTGTTGTAGAATGTCAGCCAAATATCTTTGTAGGCCGGCAAACCGTATACATGACTGTCACTGAATGAAACAAGGTTTTCACCGAATACCTTATCCATTTCGTAATTTGAGTTTTCCGCAAGATCGTCAAGCGGCGAAAGAACACCTGCATTGTAATATGTTTTTAACTTTGCGTCTGTTCCGTAAAGAATATCAAGCTCGTCACCTGCCATAAGACTTACCAATGCCTTATCTACTTCACCGGCATTTGTGTTTGGTACGATTGTGAACTCAATATTGATACCTGTCTTTTCCTTTACAAGATTTACAAGTTCAACAGTTTCTCCTCCCTGTGTAGCTGATTCTGAAACTGCATAGTGTAGTGTTACACCCTCATATGGCTTATCACCGTTTTTGTTTGTCTGTGTCGGCTCAACTGATTCATTGCCGCCACAGCCTGCCATCATTGTACAGCTAAGTATTGCCGCAAGTGATAACGCTAATCCCTTTTTTAGTATTTTCATTTTATTTGCCTCCTTATTGTTGATTTTTTCTGTTTTTCTGTAATTATATTGTACACATTTTGTTCAAAAATTTCTATAGGGAGATTTTTTAATTAATAGTCTAAATTTTATAATTCTAAAAAAAATCCACCAAAAGTAAAATTTTGATGGATTTATAATCATTATAAATTTTTATTCTTGTTTCTTTCTTCCGCCTCAGCCTTTGTTATCTTCGGCAGTCTGAGTTCAACAACCGTTCCGATATTATACTTACTGTATATCCTGATACCGTCCTCAATACCGAAATAAATCTTCAATCTGTCGCAAATATTGTGCAAACCTATTCCTGTACTCTTGGCTGTTTCGACATTTGCCTCATCAGTCGGACCGTTTTTAATCTTTTCACGCACACTCTGTAAATCTTCTTTTGTCATACCGATACCGTTATCAATGACGCGTATTTTTATAAAATCATCTTTAATATCGACTTTGATTTTAATTTTCAACACTCTGTCCAAATTCGTCATTGCGTGATTGATTGCATTTTCAACAAGCGGCTGTAAAATAATTTTAAGCGTATAATACCCCGCCGCCTCTTCACGGTCAATCACTGCGTTTTTAAATTTCAACTTACCGTCATAACGGCTTTCCTGTATTTTGATATAAGCCATAACGTGTTCAAGTTCACTCTTTAAGCTAATGAACAGCTTACCCTGACTTACGGAAAGTCTGTACATTCTTCCGAGAGACGCCGCAAGTCTGCCAATATCGGGTCTGCCTGCCTCCGACGATTTCCACACAATCGTTTCAAGCGTGTTATACAGAAAATGCGGATTGATTTGGTTCATAAGAACCTCCATTTCAAGCTCCTTTTTATGTTGTTCCATATAAAGCTTCTGTTCCATATTCTGATTTATACTTCGGAGCATAGAATTGTAATATTCAATCATATCCGACATTTCATCATTGCGTTTTCCGATATCGACATATGCCGTCAAATCACCGTTATGTACCTTTTGCATTGAACTGCTGAGCAGCGATACAGGCGAAATAAACTTGCCGTAAAGGAATATAACTATAGTAATTGAGAATACACCGCACAAAATAATAATCCAAACAATCCATTTTTGCAGACTGTCAACCGTCGCCGTAATATTCTTCATCGGTGTACACATAATTGTAATCCAACCGTTCACATCGGAACGGTTTACGGTCACAAGGTCGCGACCGTTATTAATCGCAATTCTGTCATATTTCTGATTTATAACTTTGTCTGCCAGTTCGTCACTGATGTATCCCTCTTTAAGCACATCTTCATTACTTGACGAAAACAACGTACCGTCCTCGTCAACGATATACACATCCGCACCATACTGTTCTGCGGTATCTTTATACTTTTGATATAAAGTTTCCTCGTCCAAAGCGAAGATATGTACACCCTCATACGCATTGTGCAATCTTGAAAACACTCGTCTGCTGCCCAATACAGCCATATCTTTTCTGATATTCCCCGTTTGGGACGTTTTTAAAAAGTTATTCTGCACGCGATACCAATGAAATTTAGCAAGATTTTTGCTGTTGTTTATATCAAGTTTCGCAAGTTCTTTTTTACATTCTTCCTCATTGATATTCGGGTCAAGGAAGTCGAACAAGTTGCCATCTGACGTATAATATGCCGCCATTTTTTCATTCTGCTGCAAAAAGTTATACGACTCAAACAGGCTGTTTACGATAATTACTATATCTCTGCGTTTTTTTATCGGATTATCAGAATAATCTCCGTTTGTATAGTGCGAAAGTTTGTCGTCCAACGCAAAAGCATCGGAAACTCCGTAAATATTCTGAATAATCTCATCAACGCTCTGTCCTATTTCACGAGTGCTGTATTCAAGTCTGTAAATTGCCTCACCACGCATTTTATTGGTTGTGTGATAAAACAATAAACTTATGACCGCAAGCACAATCGTAAAA
>OLWA01003307.1_pt1 | contig 12456 bp, 6 predicted proteins | sample 1673251 | NCBI WGS metagenome assembly OLWA01 (sample SAMEA3178937, study PRJEB25190) | human gut metagenome | biome: human gut; feature: human-associated habitat; material: faeces | place: Austria | collected 2013
ACGGAAATCGAGCATCATGTGCAACGGAAGCAGATCTTTGCACGGGTGACAAAAGTGGAACGAAAAGGAAAAATACTTGTACCGGGAACGTTCTGGTGGGAGTTTTTTGCACAGGTCTGGATTCGCATTATCCCGCTTCGTCCGATTCTGATGCATGGATATGCCCGGTTATTCAGTGTGGATAAAAAGAAAAATGATGCGTGCAGAGAAAATGAAAGGAAAAGAAGATGATTACAGAAACAGAAACCGCATTCCTTGCGGTGATTCGTGCGTTTTTGACAGAAGAAAAAGCATCGCCGGCAGAAATTCAGGGGCTGACAGAAAAACAATGGAATCATCTGTTTGTCCTCGCGGCACAGCATTCGCTGCTGTCAGCGGTCTACGATGTTGTGGGAAAAACACCGGAATTTGCAGAGCTTCCGGACGAGCTTCGCAGACAGGTAAAAACGCAGGCAATGCAGAGTGTTTTGCAGCAGGTTTCGCGTACCGCGCTGTTTCTTACGGATGAAAAGGAGCTGGAGCAGCTGGGCGTGCAGCCGCTGGTGATGAAAGGGATTGCAGAAGTCTCTATCCGAAACCGGATCTGCGCCCGTCCGGGGATGAGGATCTGCTGATTCAGGCAAAGGATTTTGCGGCAGTAGATGCCTGTTTTATGAGGAAGGGCTTTGTGCGGGACAAAGAAACCGCAATGCCAAATGGTGCCAAAGACGGTACTGTCCCGGAAGAGATGGGCTACATTCATCCGAAAACAGGAGCCTTCTATGAAATACATACCAGGCTGTTCAGCACAGAATCCTCTGCCTATGGTTATCTGAATCGTGCATTTTCCGATGTTTTTGCGCATCCATCCAAAGTGGAAGTGCAGGGGCAGAGCATCTTTACCTTAGAAGAAACGCATCATCTTTTCTATCTTCTCTGTCACAGCTTCAAGCACTTTCTTCACGGCGGCGTCGGGATCCGTCAGATCTGTGACATGGTACAGATGATTCGTGTATATGGAAGAAAAATAGACTGGGAAATGTTCTGGCAGCTGTGCGAAGAGTATCACATGACGTGTTTCTGTATCAATCTGCTGGATATCGGCGAGCGCTATCTGGGCTTTTCCTATGAAGCAAGTGGGGCAGTCCGTGCCGCAAAGAAGCTTCACCCGGATTCCGAAGCGCTTCTGATCGATATTCTCGATGCCGGTTCGTTTGGAAAATCGAGTGCGGGACGGATCCACAGTGCAAACATTACCCTGTATGCGGCAGAGACCGGGGCGGAAAAGCACACAGCCGGGGGAATCTGGAAATCGCTGGTTCCGGAAGCTTCCTATATGAAAAACAAGTATCCCTATGCGGCGAGGTATCCGTTTCTGCTTCCGGCTGCATATGTGCAGCGGATCCTGAAATGGCTGGGACAGGGAGGCAAAGAACAGAAATCGAGCATTGAAGTGGGTGCGGGACGTGTCGAGCTGCTGAAAAAATACGATATGATCCGTACCGCAGACGGGAAAAAGAGAGGAGACGCGCATGCAGGAAGAATCCAAAGAGAAAAGTAAAGACGCTTCCTTTGAGTCTCTCCGCATCCTGTCGGAGCGATGGAAAAACGGAACGTTCTCGGAAATCATCGATGACTGGAAATGGATTTTTGGCTACAGCGCGCGCTATAAGGGTGCGATTGTTTTTTATACGATTCTCGGTATCTTAAGCACTTCGCTTGGGCTTGTCGGCAGCGTGGCAGGAAAATATCTGATCGATATCATCACCGGATACCAGATACAGAAGCTCCTGCTGCTGCTTTGCATCATGATCGGAAGCACCGTGTTCAGCCTTGGGTTTGAGAGTGTCATCAACCGCATTTCAACGAAGCTTGGTATCGCCATCAACAACGACATCCAGGCGGATATTTTTGACAAAATCGTTGATGCGGACTGGCTGGAAATCAGCAAATACGCAAACGGTGACGTACTCAACCGTTTCAACGGCGACATTGGAACGGTCAGCGGCAATGCAATCAGCTGGCTCCCGACGATTATCATTGCCGTGTATCGGTTTATTGCCACCTTCTTTGTGATCCTTCATTATGACTGGGTCATGGCGCTGATTGCTTTTTTAAGCGCACCGTTCCTGCTTCTGATGTCGCGGTTTATGATCCGCCGTCAGCGGGAATACAGCAAAGAAGTACGCGAGATGAGCAGTAATCTGATGAGCTTTGAGGTAGAAGCGTTCTACAATTTTGATACGATTAAGTCGTTTGGCATCGCACCGTATTACAGCCAAAAGATGCGCTGGTGGCAGGGACTTTTCAAGGACATCAGTCTGAAATATAATCTGTTTACGATTAAAACCAATATCGTAATGTCTATTCTCGGGAGTGCGGTGGAGTTTACGGCGTTCGGATACTGCCTGTTCCGTCTGTGGACGCACGACATTACCTATGGAACCATGACGCTGTTCCTGCAGCAGCGGAGTAACCTTTCCGGCGCGTTTGGAAACGTGATTTCGATTATTCCATCTTTCCTCAACAGCTCCGTCTCGGCGCACCGGATCCGTGAGCTCGTAGAGCTGCCAAAAGAGGTCCATATCCCGGAGAGCGCCAAGCTCGATCCACTGGCAAAGGATGGCTTCCGGGTACAGATGCATGGGGTAGAATTTTCTTATATAGAAGGAAACAAAGTAATCACCAGATCGGAGTTTCAGGCCGCTCCCGGCGAGATTGTAGCGCTGGTCGGCCCGTCCGGAGAGGGAAAAACAACGATGATCCGCCTGATTCTCGGCCTTATCCGCCCGCAGGAGGGGGAAACCGTGATCATTGCCTCAAATGGAAAAACGGTTCCCATGAACGCCGAAACGCGTCATCTCTTCGCCTATGTTCCGCAGGGAAATACGATCCTTTCCGGCACAATCGCCGAAAATATGCGCATGGTAAAAGAGGATGCGACCGACGAGGAGATCATCGAAGCGCTCAAAATCTCCTGCGCCTGGGATTTTGTTCAGCATCTGCCGGATACCATCAACAGCCGCGTCGGGGAACGTGGCCGCGGTTTCTCCGAAGGCCAGTCCCAGCGGCTTGCCATCGCCCGTGCCGTCCTCCGCGATGCCCCGGTGCTGCTTCTGGATGAAGCCACCTCGGCACTGGACGTTACGACGGAACGAAACGTCCTCCGAAACATCATCCGTCAGCGTCCCAACAAAACCTGTATCGTTACGACGCACCGTCCGAGTGTCCTCGGCCTCTGCCAGAGAGTCTACCGTGTCATGAATGGAACCGTGGCCGAACTCGATGGGGCAGAAGGGGCAAAGATGGTGGAAGATTTTTGACAGAAAAAAGACACAAAAAAGACACAAAGGTCGGAAGAGTGATACTTCAAAGTCAAATCAGTTATAGAGTTGTAAGTCAAAATCCTGCTATAATACAACCATCAAAGGTCACACAACACGCTACGTGAAAAGGAGAAAAAGTATGAAGAAAAAAGTGTTAGCAGGCATTCTTGCAGCAACTATGGCATTTTCCATGGCAGCATGCGGAAGCACAGGATCCAGTTCTGATTCCGGTTCCTCCGCAGCTTCCGGAAGCACAGCAAAGACAGAGGAAAAAGGCGAGCCGTACACTGTAACTATGGTACTGCAGGGCAGCCAGCAGCAGGATGAAGAGAGAATCGAAGAAAAAATCAACGAGATTCTGGAGCCGGAGCTGAATGCAAAGCTCGATATCGTTGTTCTTCCGTGGGCAAGCGCATCTCAGCAGTTACAGCTGATGCTTTCCGGCGATGAGAAAATCGATCTTCTGTACACAAATGCAACAACAGCTGTACAGTATATGCATTCCGGCCAGATCATGGATATGTCTGAACTGATTGACAAATACGGCACAAACCTGAAAGATATCTATGGCGAGGATATTGCAAAAACAAATCAGATTGATGGGTTTGTCTATGGCGTTCCGAACCAGATCGAACGAGGCAGCATTCCAGCCATCTTCATGAGAAAAGACCTGGTAGAAAAGTATAATATCAATACCGATGAAATCAAAGAGCCGAAGGATATGGAGAAAGTATTTGAGACCGTACAGGCAGGCGAGCCTGATATGACAATGCTGTTCTCCAGCAACAACAGTGATACGCCTCTGAGCCGTCTGTCCCGCGCTGATGGACTTGGCGATGCCAACACGGGCGCTCTGATGGATCAGACCAACAGCACAACCGTAGAAAACTACTTTGCAAGCGACTGGTACAAGGAGACTGCAACTATGCTGCATGACTGGTATCAGAAAGGCTATATCAGCAAGGATGCCGGAACAAACACAGAAAACTGGAGAACCGTATGCAAAGCAGGAAATCTCTTCTCCTTGTTCTTTGCTTATCATCCAGGTACCCCGGTTGAGTTCCAGAGCTCCACAGGATATGAGTTTGAAATCGTACCGTTCTATGATCAGCCGATCATCAACTCATCCTCTTACGGCGGAATTATCTTCTCTGTAGCACAGAACTCCGAAAATCCGGAAAAAGCAATGCAGGTTCTCGATTATATCTATGGCAGCCCGGAGGTCATGAACCTTCTGAACTGGGGCGAAGAGGGAACCGACTACGTAGTAGAAGATGAAGAAAACGGAATCATCAACTACCCGGACGGTGTAACAGCAGACAATGCAGGCTACAGCTTTAACTGTGGATGGGAGCTTCCGAACCAGTTCATCGCATACAAATGGGATGGATCTGACCCGCAGCTCTGGGACAAAATGCAGGAGTTCAACGCTTCCGGTATCGAGTCGAAAGCACTGGGATTTGTCTTTGATAACAGCGAATATGCGGATCAGGTATCAGCCCTGAACAACGTAATCAGCCAGTACAACGGCGCACTTAGCAGCGGCTCCGGAGATCCGGAAGAACTGATTCCACAGTTCCTGGAGGCACTGGACGATGCGGGAATCGATGATGTCATTGCTGCAAAGCAGGAGCAGCTGGATGCATTTCTTGCAAAGAAATAGGCTAATTTGTAAAAAGAACACGACCGGGGCGGAAGAAAATCCGGTGTGATACAGTAACCGAAGGCTCCACTCTTACTAGAAAAGATGTGGAGCCTTCTCTGTGAAAGAACCTGAAAAAACAGCCCTCATAAAAGGAGACACGCTTTATGAAAAAAGCAGAGGTTAAAAAAGGAAAAAAGAAAAACGTGCTGAAGGAATACTGGCCGCTTTATCTGATGATGCTTCCGGCACTTCTGTATCTGCTGATCAACAACTATATCCCGATGGCAGGTATGGTGATTGCGTTTAAAAAACTGAATTTTGCGAAAGGTATCTGGGCAAGCCCGTGGGCAGGACTTAAAAACTTCAAGTTCCTGTTTGCTTCCAAGGATGCATGGATTATTACAAGAAACACGTTGCTGTATAACGTTGCATTTATTCTTGTAAACATGGTAGTCGGAATTGCCATTGCGATTCTGATTACGGAGGTAAGAAACACAAAGCTCAAAAAGATATATCAGAGTGCGATTCTTCTTCCGTTCCTGATGTCCATGGTTATCTTAAGCTACATCGTATATGCGCTTCTGAGTGCAGAAAATGGTCTTGTCAACAACTCGATCCTTCCGTTGTTCCACATTGACCCGATTCAGTGGTACCAGAAACCGAAATACTGGCCGGCGGTCCTGATCATCGCGAACTGCTGGAAGGGCGTAGGATACGGATGCCTGATCTACATTGCATCGCTGATCGGTATCGATCCTTCCTTCTATGAGGCTGCCAGACTGGACGGCGCAAGCAAATGGCAGGAGATTACGAAAATCACACTGCCGAGCCTCGTTCCGACCATCATCACCCTGCTGCTTCTCAGCATCGGAAGAATTTTCTATTCCGATTTCGGTCTGTTCTATCAGGTACCAATGAACTCCGGTGTTCTGTTCCCGACCACAAACGTTATCGATACCTATGTATACCGCGCCCTGATTGAGCAGGGAAATATCAGTATGTCATCTGCAGCCGGTGTATACCAGTCTCTGGTAGGCTTCTGTGTCGTAATGTTGAGTAACTGGATTGTCCGCAGAGTAGACAAAGACCAGGCATTATTCTAGGAGGATGGAAGTATGACAAATTCAAAAAAAGCAAAACGTTTCCAGTTCTGGATTAATGTAGTACTCATTCTGATTACGTTATCCATTGTACTGCCGTTTGTACTCGTATTTATTTCCTCGCTGACCGATGAAAACACACTGATCCGCAACGGATATTCGTTCTTCCCGGAGAAATTCAGCTTTTATGCTTACTCCTATATCATCCGTCAGGGTGAGAAAATCCTGAGAGCGTACGGAATCACCGTTTTTGTAACGATTGTTGGTACCGCTGCAAATATTGCGATGTCCGCTCTGTTGGCATATCCGCTTTCTGTTAAAAAACTGCCGTACCGCAGAGCAATTACCTTTTTCGTATTCTTTACGATGCTGTTCAACGGCGGACTGGTGCCGACCTACTTGATGTATGTAAATTATCTTCATATCAAAAACACGATCTGGGCGTTGATTGTTCCGGGCTTCCTGTTAAGTGCAAACAACGTGCTGATGATCCGAAGCTACTTTAACACCAGTATCCCGGACGCGCTGTTCGAGGCGGCCAAAATCGATGGCGCAGGACACATGAAGATTTTCACCAGCATCACACTGCCGCTTGGAAAACCGATTCTGGTAACCATGGGACTGTTTTCCGCACTTGGCTATTGGAATGACTGGACAAATGGTTTATACTATTTATCAGGAAATGAAGGCCAGAAGCTTTACAGTATCCAGAACCTGCTGAACCAGATGATCACCGATATTCAGTACCTGGCAAGTGGAAAAGTAACTGGAAATATCGGTGCCGAGGTGGCAAAGCTGCCGACAACCTCGATCCGTATGGCAATCGCATTTATCGCCATGCTGCCGCTGTTTATCATCTATCCGTTCCTTCAGAAATACTTCGCAGAAGGTATCACACTTGGCGCGGTAAAGGGATGATTTTCCATGCAGGAATAAAAAAGAGAAACATTTCGGTGTTTCCGACATAAATCAGAAAAACAGTACAGACTCATGGAAACATGAGGTGTACTGTTTTTCTGCTGTATTATATTCAGAAAAAAAGATCAGTTCGTAAAATCAAACACGGAAAAATTTCGAGCGTACCGGAACAGAAAAAAGGAGGAAACTTCATGCGTATTTCAAAACAGACGAAAAAAACAACACTGGCGCAGCAGGGGCGTTATCTTTTGATCTGCCTGCTGAGTATGCTGCTGCTTTTTCTGGCTGGGAGCGTGCTTATTCTGAACCGGACGCAGCGGCAGGTATATGAGCAGCTGGAAGAGATTTCAAAGCTGTATACGGATGAGCTGGATAACCGTTTTTTTCGAATCAGCCGAAACCTGTTCTCGACTGTAATGGACGGCTCCAACCCGGATTCTGCGTTCTGGAAATATATGGATCTGATGGAGAAGGATCAGTATGAGGAATATGTCATTACGCAGCTGCGAAGGAATTATGTATCTGCAGCGTGGGATTTTGGAACGGATTACAATGTTTTTCTCTATACGCAGAAGGATGACAGCTTATATCAGCTGAGCATTTCCTCCGACGGGCTTTACGCCGTTGACCCGTATCTGCAGGAGGCACTGAAGCGCCGGATCAAAAGCCTGTCGCAGCAGGCGTATGCAGTCAAGAAAAAATGGACCGTGATGTGCCAGGGAGACGATATTTATATGCTCAAGGTAGCGCAGAGTCAGGGCGTTGGACTCGGCTGCTACGTCAATCTGAAGACAATTCTGGAACCGTTCTCTGAACTGTCTCTTGGGAAGAGCGGCTATGTCAGCCTCGTTGACCAGAACGGAAAAAGCATCGGAATACTGACGGAAAAAGGAATTGTAACGGACGATTCGAAAATTGATACTGACAATTACACCTTCCGGCAAGAGCTTTCACAGGCGCCGTTTGAAATCCGGATTAAGATTTCCTGGACGGGAGTCTTAAATCTGATGACGGGAAGTGTGTTTGCCCTTCTCGGCGTTGCTTTTCTGATGGTCATTGCGGGTTCCTTGCTTTTGTTCCATCTGGAAAGCAAAATTCTAAGGCCGGTCGGTATGTTTACGGAAAATCTTCAGAAATATGACAATGGGGATCTCACCTATCAGATGTCGGAAGGAAACCTGGTAGAGTTGGAGCAGATTGACGATAAATTCCGAAACATGATTCACCAGATCCGCCGGTTGAAGATCACGCTGTATGAGCAGGAGCTGCAAAAACAGAAAATCGAGATGGACTACCTGAAAATCCAGATCCGTCCGCATTTTTACATGAACTGTCTGAACTTTATCTACAGCATGATCGACTTCGGTCAGTACGACCATGCAAAGTCAATGAGCCGTATTACGTCCGATTATCTTGCGTATATTTTCCGGAATACAAGCGAGATGGTGCCGGTAACGGCGGAGACGAACCACTGTGAAAATTACCTCAAAATTCTGCTGCTGCGCTATCCGGAAAAATTCACCTATTATTTTGAGGTTCATGAAGAGGTGGAAAACGCAGTAATCTTCCCGTTCCTGATTCAGGTGTTTGTAGAGAATGCGGCAAAACATGCCCTGACGCTGGAGAAGGTTCCGCTGATTTCCGTGACGGTTTACCCGGAGGATCGCGGAGACGAAAAGTATGTCAACATTTATATTTCGGACACCGGAAACGGCTTTCCGGAGGAGACGCTGCAAAGGCTGAAAGCAGGGGAAGATATTTCCGAGCATGGAAAGCATATCGGAATCGAAAACTGTCTGAAACGATTCCACTATTATTATGGCGATTCCGGCGAGATTCATTTCGATAACAGTCCGCTCGGCGGAGCGATTGTAGATATCCATATTCCATACAGGACAGGGGGAGAAGAACATGAAACTATTGCTCGTGGATGATGAAGAGTACGTGATTGAAAGTATCAAAAGAAACCTCGATCTTACAGAGACCGGGGTGAGCGAGGTGTACACTGCGTTTTCCGTACAGCAGGCGAAAAACATCATGGGAATGGTGGACATTGATATCGTGATCAGCGATATCGTGATGCCGGGCGGAACGGGATTCGACTTTGTGGAGTGGGTCAGAAAAGAGGAGCTGAAGGTCCAGGTCATATTCCTGACAAGCTATGCGGAGTTTGACTATGCCAGAAGAGCGATTCAGCTGAACAGTGTCGATTATCTGCTGAAGCCCATCGATTTTGACAAGCTGAAGGAGGCCGTACAGCGTGCGGCGGAATCCGTTGCGAAAGAAAAGAAAATACAGGATCTCAGGCAGGAAAGCATCAAGTGGAACCAGAACAGAAAAATTCTGCAGCAGGATATTTGGAAAAATGTGCTGAAAGACGGCTTCTCCGAGGAAAAATTCTGCGAAACGGCAGCACAGCGCCAGCTGCCATACGGACCGGGACACTATTTCCGGCTGATTTGTCTGATGCCGGAAATAAAGAGCAATAAGCGGGAGATATGGGATACCGCGACCATGGAATTTGTGATTGAAAATGTGTTGTCGGAACTGTATGAGGAAACGGATATTGCGGTAGATACTGTTTTTTACCAGGAACCGGGCATCTACTGGATTGTTACACAGTCAAAGGAAAAAGCATTCCCGCAGGACGGTGGGCGGGATTGTGAAATTCTGCGGCAGTTTGTTGCGTGGATGAATGAAAAAATCTATCTGGAGCTGTGGTGCGGTGCCGGACAGTGGGAATCTGTACTGGGGATGCAAAAGCAGAGCCGGAATCTTCAGAAAATGCGGGAGGGAAGCCTTTCCGTGCGGAACGAGGTGCTGTTTCTGAACGAATTTCAGGCTCCGCAGACCAGCTACGAAAATAAGGAGCTGGATGTGTGGAAAGCTCTGCTTTCGGAGGAAAAACCGGAGGAACTGCTGGAGCGGCTGCAGAAATACCTTGACCGGACGGAGCGGGAAGGAATGATTACCAGGGAGCTTCTGGTAGCACTCCGTACCGATCTGACGCAGGTGGTGTATGCATGGCTTTCGGAACGGGAGATCAAGGCGTATGCACTGTTTGCAGATGCGGATATGGAAAACCTGCATCGGAATTCCCTTTATGGCAGAGAAGAGATGATGGAATATGCCGGGGTACTGGTTCGGAAAGCAGTTCAGTACAGACAGTACATCAACAAATCAGATTCGGTTACGAGTCAGGTATGCGCTTATATCGATGCACATTACCGGGAGGAGATTCACCGGGAGGAGCTTGGGGAGCTTGTCTTTTTGAATACGGATTATCTGTCCCGGATTTTTAAAAAAGAAAAGGGTATTTCGATCAGTAATTATATCATCCAAAAGCGGGTGGAGGAGGCAAAAAAGCTTCTGACACAGAGCACGCTGCCGATCAATACGGTGTCGCTGTATGTGGGGTACAGCAATTTCTCGTATTTTACGAAGATGTTTAAGGACAATACGGGATACGCACCGCTGGAATACCGAAGAAGCTTTAGTGAAAAATAGCGGAAAGCCCCCTTCACATGTCCGGGAAATAACAGAGGATTTTATCACTTTCTTACGCACCGGAATAGCAGCAAACAGGTCGGAATAGTGAAAGAAAAAGGTCGGATCAGGGGATATTTTTTTCAGGTCAGATGTGGTAAAATTTCAGTATAAGATTCAGAAAAAACGGAAAAACGATATTTTTCTGACATTTTAGGGGTTTCTGAAGAAGCAGATACAGCAAAAACGAGGTATGGAGGAGAAAAAATGACCGAGCAGAAATTAAAAGAGCTTCTGGCCGACATGACGCTGGAAGAAAAAGTGAACCAGATGAGCCAGGTGGTGGGTGCCTTCTTCAATAAAGATATGGACATCACAGCCATGGGACCGATGGCGGATAAAGGCTTTACGCCGGAAAATGTAGCGCTTTCCGGTTCCATCCTGGGCAGCATGGGCGCAGAAATGTTAAAGAAAATCCAGAAGGATTTTGTGGAGCAGCACCCGCATCATATCCCGATGCTGTTTATGCTGGATGTCATCAACGGCTTCAAGACCATTTTCCCGATTCCGCTGGGACAGGGCGCAACGTTTGAACCGGAGCTCTCCGAAAAGTGTGCGGCAGTTGCTGCAAAAGAGGCAGCCGTTTCCGGCCTTCACGTAACCTTTGCACCGATGACCGACCTGGTCCGCGATGCAAGATGGGGCCGTGTCATGGAGTCTACCGGTGAGGATCCGTATCTGAACGGTCTGTTCTGTGCCGGAATGGTGCGCGGATTCCAGGGAGACGATCTGAAGGAGCCGTACAAAATTGCTTCCTGCGTGAAACATTTTGCAGGCTATGGCGCTCCGACAGCGGGAAGAGACTACAACACCGTAGAGCTTTCCGAGCATACCTTCCGTGACTTCTATCTGCCGTCCTACAAAGCCGGCATCGATGCAGGCGCAGCGATGGTAATGACTTCCTTCAATACGGTAAACGGTGTTCCGGCAACCGGAAACAAGAAACTGATGCGCGGCATCCTGCGTGACGAAATGGGATTTGACGGAGTTCTGATTTCCGACTGGGCGGCAATCGAGGAGATTATTTACCACGGCTACTGCGCAGACCGTGAGGAGGCAGCTGTCCGCTCCGCCGAGGCAGGCGTCGATATCGATATGATGACAGGTATTTACTGCGAGAACCTCTGCCGCCTTGTAAGAGAGGGCAAGATTTCCGAGGATCTGATCGATGAGTCCTGCATGCGTATCCTGGAACTGAAAAACAAACTGGGACTGTTTGAAAACCCGTATAAAGACGCAGACGAGACGAAAGAAAAAGAGGTCATTCTCTGCAAAGAGCACCGCGATCTGGCAAGAGAAGCCGCAAGAAAATCGTTTGTACTGCTGAAAAACGAAGAGAAAATCCTGCCGCTTGGCAAGGAGAAGAAGATTGCCTGGGTCGGACCGTATGTCCACAGCAGAAACCTGATGGGCTCCTGGTCCTTCATCGGAGATGCAAAGGATGTGACAAATCTGGAAGAGGCCGTAAAAGCGCAGGCAGATACGACAAACATGAGCTTCCATGCAGGCTCTCCGATGCTTGGCTCCGACATCCGCCTGGAAGGCTTCGGCGAGGCGATGGAGCAGTCCACCACGCCAGAGGAAGAAGAAGCAATGCTTCTTGAGGCTGTAAACGCAGCAAAAGAGGCCGATGTTGTCGTTCTTGCGATCGGTGAGGACCGTCTGCAGTCCGGCGAGGCAACCAGCAACGCGAATATCCGTATCCCGGAAATCCAGCAGAGACTGCTTGAGCGCGTTTCAAAAGTCAATGAAAACGTTGTCGTTGTCCTCTTCAACGGCCGTCCGCTCGACCTGCGAGATGTCGTATCGAAAGCAAAAGCCGTTCTTGAAGTGTGGATGCCGGGTACCGAAGGTGCCAATGCAATCGCAGACGTCGTTTTCGGTGCATACGCTCCAAGCGGTAAGCTGACCATGAGCTTCCCGTATTCCGTAGGCCAGGTGC
>OLWA01003308.1_pt1 | contig 12454 bp, 14 predicted proteins | sample 1673251 | NCBI WGS metagenome assembly OLWA01 (sample SAMEA3178937, study PRJEB25190) | human gut metagenome | biome: human gut; feature: human-associated habitat; material: faeces | place: Austria | collected 2013
CATTTCGCGTTTCACCATAAATATTATGCCTCCTTTCCTGTCCCTGATAATAGTATAGCACATTTATAATTGATAAATTCATATAAAAATATGTTTTATAAGTTATAACTGATAAAATATCGAATTTCATTTATTTCATCAGTTATATCTAATAAATAGCTTTCTATTTCTTGGCCATACTCAGTTAATAGTTTATAATTATTATTTAAAATTTCTAATTGTTTTTTTATACTACTACATGTTAATTGCGTTCTTAAATATCTGTAATAATTAATATTTTTTGTATTTGCTTCATTTTTCGCTTCTCCGTATGTATCAAAAATTTTATCTACAGTTAATGAATTTGTGCAAGTTCCATATATATTATATTCAGGAATATTTAATTCTGATTGAATAGAATAACTTGGAATAATAAACACAATATCATATAATTTTTTTATTTCTCCTGTACTTAAATATCTTTCTTTTTTAGCAATTACATAACATTTAGCTGGAATATAATATATATAATTTTTATATACACCATCATTATCAAATGTTCTTTCTATTTTCATAATTGCATATTTGACTTTGTAATTAGTTGTTTTATTTTTCATTGTTTACCTCTTTCTAGGTACATTTTATCATTAATAAAATGAATTAGCTATGTTTTTAAAACTTATTATAAAATTTTTAAGATTAATTTGAGAAAAAATACAAATTTTGATACAATATTTTTGCAGTAGTGATTGGAATTATTTCCTACTTTAACGAGTCGTTAAGGGACTAAATTAATTATAGACGAATAAATAGTAATACTTCAATGGAAACTATTCTACACGTTGTGTAGTTAAGTCCATTTCCATATTACAATATCGTTAGTACTGCACTTTAGGAGGTAGTAAAAATGTGGAAATACATAGGTATAAAAGAATGTAATGAATTTTTACTATCTCTTAATTTAATTAATTGTAAAGATGAAAAAAAATATATAAAAACCATTTATTCTATTAGTAATAATATTGAGAAAAACTATAGAATATATAAAATTAAAAAACATAATGGGAAATATAGAACTATATATGAACCAAATAAAACTTTAAAACAAATTCAGAAAAGAATTTTAAATAACATATTAAATAATAAAAAAATATCAAAATTTGCAAAAGCATATCATAAAGGAATTGGACTAAAGGATAATGCTATTTTTCATGTTAATAAAGAAATGATTTTAAAGTTAGATATTAAAAATTTCTTTGAAAATATATCATTTTTAAATGTATATAACTCATGTTTTTCAATAGAATATTTTCCTAAATCTGTTGGTATGTTATTAACATATTTATGTACATATGATGATCATTTAACTCAAGGTTCACCAACTTCTGCGTATATATCAAATTTAGTAATGAAGGAATTTGATGAAGAATTAGGACTTTGGTGTGAAGAAAAAAATATTTCTTATACGAGATATTCTGATGATATGACTTTTTCTGGTGAATTTAGTCCAAATGAGATAATAATTAAAGTTAGAAAAATGTTATATAAACTAGGTTTAGAATTAAATGATAGTAAAATTCATGTTATATATAAATCTTCAAATCAAAATGTAACAGGAATTGTAGTTAATGAAAAAATGCAAGTTAATATAGAATATCGTAATAGAATAAGGCAAGAAATTTATTATATTAATAAGTTTGGTTTAGATTCTCATTTAAAAAAATGCGGTATTAATATTAAACCTAAAAATTATTTAAATAAATTATATGGAAGAATTCTTTATGTATTACAAATTAATGAGGATGATGAAGAATTTAAAAAATATAAAAATTATGTTAAAAGTTTAAAAGAAGATATTTGAAAAAAATAGATTATTTTTAAGTATTTTCTTTTTTCTTGAATAAACTTACCAATCTTAATTTGATTCATTTAGTATTTCTCCTTTCAAATAAATTATATACTACTTATCATAGATTAAACACGAACTCATAGTTGAGTAAAGTAAATTATTTTTTTATTTATCTTTTCATATACATTATAGTATCAATTTAGTATCAATTTAGTAAATTATATCGTTAATAAAACTTCTAAAAATAATTTATATTTCATAATGTATATTCAACTGTTGGATATGTACTGGGAAATGTTGGATAAATCTTGGATGTTTTAAGTTAATAATAAAATTTGCAAAAAAGATGGTATAATTATATAAGAAATAGATTAGATTTATTTTTTAGAATGGAGTGGTAGGTGATAAATATTATGAAAAAAATCTATATATTAACAGGAGCAAATGGTTTTTTAGGCAATAACATCATAAGAAAGTTAGAACAAGATGCTGATAATGAAATTAGGGCTTTTGTATTAAAGGGCGATTCGATTAAATCACTAGAAGGATTAAAATGTAAAATATACTATGGTGATGTAACTAAAAAAGAAACTTTATCATCAATTTTTGAAAATACTGATGGAAAAGAAGTATTTGTAATTCATTGTGCTGCAGTAGTATACATAAAATCAAAATACAATCCACTTGTTTATAATGTTAATGTTAATGGAACTAAAAATATAGTAGATAAGGTAATAGAGTCTAAAGCAAAACTTATCTATATTAGTAGTGTTCATGCAATCCCTGAGCAACCTAACAATGAATTAATAACAGAAATAACTAATTTTAACCCTGATAATGTTGAGGGATTATATGCAAAAACAAAAGCAGAAGCTGCGAAGTTTGTAATTGATGCAGTAAAGGGTAAAAATTTGAATGCTTGTATTATTCATCCATCTGGTATTATAGGTCCAAATGATTTTGGCAATAGTCACTTAACACAATTAATAAAAGAAGTTGCAAGTGGCAAATTATTTGCTTGTGTAAAAGGTGGATATGATTTCGTTGATGTAAGAGATGTAGCAGATGGTGTTATTAGTGCTTGTAAAAATGGTTCTAATGGTGAATGCTATATCTTATCTAATAGATATATAGCAATAAAAGAATTGTGCGATTTAATTTGTGATGTGCAAGGAAGAAAAAAGATTAAAATTGTATTACCAATAGGTTTTGCAAAATTAATAGCACCTTTTTTTGAAGTGTATTATAATTTAAAGAAACAAACTCCACTTTTTACAAAGTATTCACTATATACACTATCTTCTAATGCTAATTTTAGTAATGAAAAAGCTAAGGAAAAGTTGGAATTTAAAACTAGAAATATGAAAGATACAATAAAGGATACAGTTGAGTGGATGAATAAAAATAAATAAGAATACAAATTGCAATTTGGAAGTGAGATGTTAAGGGTGAAGAAGAAAATATCCAAATAGAAATGCATTATCAATTATTTTTAATATAAATATTTATACTAATTTAAAAATATTTATATTCTTTTATATTAATTTTTTATATTAACTTATTATATTATGTTAGACAAATTTTCCATCGTGGATGGAAATATCTTCTACCCTGGATGGATATTTTTGTCATACCATGATGGACAAAATCATCACACTGTCACATTTGTTATTATTCTTTCTATCAAAATAAAAAGACCAATATAAATTGATCTTATTTATAAAACATATTATTAAATTAACATTTACCACCGTTATCTTCAAAATATGATTCAATATATTTTACTAAAACTTTAGCTTTGTTAAATTGTTTATCTTTAACAACATTTATAATATAATCACTACCACTTGCATCAATAATATTATCATCTTTATCATATTCTATTAGATAAGTATACTTTTCACTATTTAGTTGACAATTAAGAAGAACAGTTTGATTTTCTTTTATAGTCATAGAGTCTTTTTTAGCATTAAACATAATATTTATGATAATAGTAATAGCAAACCCAACAATAAAAATTATTCCCAAGACTTTTAGTATCTTAATTATTATCTCAGCATTTTTTTCAGTATTATTTACTTTTTCTACTAATACTTGTTTAATATCATTATTTAATAATTCATCAATACTAACATTTAATGCTTTAGATAATAATTTTAACTGTTCAGGATTTGGTGAAGTTTCGCCAAGCTCCCAATTTGATATTGTTTGTCTAGTAACATCAATTTTTTCTGCTAATTGTTCTTGTGAAAGTTTACAATCTTTTCTTAATTTTAAAATGTTATCTCCCAATTTCATTTTATCTCTCCTTTCACTTACAATTATATATGAGTTGATATTTGCAATCTATCAAATGTCTTTGGAAGTTTGTCAAAGACTTTTAACAATTATAATACAAATAACTATTATTCTACATAGCAAGACCAAAGTCCATGCTTATTACAATATGCATATAATTTTGATCCTTTTATATATTTAAATTTACATTCTGCATTTTGCTCTGGTAACAATCTAACTTTGCAAATACTTTTGTCATCAATTAGTGCGATCCATTCAATAAAATGTTCTTTTTCCATAACATGATTTACTTTTACAAGTATTTCATCACCTCTATGTTCAAAAGTTGGAATGTGTTTTTCAAACGATGCATCAACACTATTTGAAATTAACTTTACCATAGGTTCACCACAACAAGTTATTCCACACTCATTACAGTTACAGTCATTGATTACCTCAATCAATGCTCCACACTTTAAACATTTTTTAATTATCAATTCATTTTTCATTTGTTTCCTCCTTCTATAACAAATTTATATTTATTTAAAAAAATTGTAATTTATTTAATAGTATGTGCAGTAATAATTGTATAACTATATGAGTTAATAGTTATCTTTATATTATCAATTTCACAATACCAGTTCTTGCCTTGTTTATATATATTACAATCTTTATCTAATACTTTATTTTTACAATAATTAACTACATCATTAGTATCTAATTTAAGATTTCTCTTAATTCTACCAATACCCATTTTGGTAGTATGAATTTTACCTATATTAGATAATAATATTTCTTTATTCATTTATTATCAACTCCATAAATTATAATTTATTTGTTTGTTTCTTTCAATTTTATAAAAATTGTAACTGCTAGATATCCAATAATACTTCCAATAAAATTCATGATTATATCGTCAATATCAAAACTTCTACCAACTATCGGTTGTAATATTTCAATTGACAAAGTAATTAAAATAGCTATAACAAATATATTCTTTTTATTTATGTTTTTGAAAACTAATGGCAACATAATTCCCATTGGAATATACATCAACATATTACCTATTAACATATCTCGTATCCAAGTACCTATCGAAAGTTCACCTTTAATTAAATATTTGTATAATGATGTAACAAAATTGAAACTTCCAGAAAACCAACCTAAACTATCCCCTGTAGAGTATCCATTTTTTACATAAAACCAAAAATGCGACCAAAGATTGCTTGGAACGAGTACAAGATTTATTAATCCAGTTAAATAACATACAAAAATAAATTTAACTATTTCATAAAAATAATTAACTGATAATTTGTTTTTCTTAATTTTAATAATTCTATAAATAACATATATTATTCCCACTATTATAGTAATAGGAACAACATTCAAAAATGTTTCTAGCATATAATTGTTACCACCTTTCAAAATACAAATTACTATTTATCTATCGTTTCTATATATAATTATACCATCATTTTGGTAAATTTTATTGCTAAATTAAAACATCCAAGATTCATCCAACATATCTAGTATATATCCAACATTTGGAAGTAAAATAAAATCTCGCAAACCCCTTAATTAATTGATTTTAATAAAAAGTATGGTAGAGTTTTTCCATATTTTAACTTAATTTTGCAAGTGCAAAATAAGAAATGATAGCACTATAATTCCTTTAGTTATAAAGGATAAATTAGTTTAGTGCTATCATTCTCTTTATCCTGCTTATTATTTACTTACTTATTTTTCATTAATTATCTTTTTAATGGTAGGTCTAAATACCAATCCAAATGTAATTTCTTTGCCTTTAAATAAATTAATATCTATTATTGGTATTACCTTTAATAATTCATAATTATCTGGTATTGCAGAGTCGAATACTGTCATACCATTTTCTGTTCTATCTCCTTTATCTTAACGATATTCAATTTCAAAATATTCTCTTAAATAACCCAAATATTTATTTACTTATTTTCTTTTCATTGGAGAAGATACTAAAACCATTTCTTGTTTGATTATTTTTATCATAATATCATCAACACCTTTCTTAAACGACAAAAAAATCAATCATTTCTGATTGATTTAATCATTAACATCGCTTTGGTGCGACGATTATTGCTTCTGGAGCCCTTATGGTTCTGGTAAAACAACCATTAAAAGCAATAATTATAGGCAGTAATAACTACTAACTAAAATTAGTATAACATGATTTTAGTAAAATTAACCAACATTTTAATATTTTAAGTAAATAAAATGATATAATATAAACTGAAAGACAAATAGTAAGTTTGTAGAAATGGAGGATTGATTATGAAAAAGAATATTAAAGAAATTATAATAGGTATTTTACAATTATTATTATTTTATGTTTTACCATTATTTGCAGGACCAACAGATGCAATGGGAATGGTGTTTTTAATAATTGTTGGAACATTTATATTATCATTACTTATTGGAATTTTATCTAATAATAAAATTAAATATTTCTATTCAGTATTTACTTCAATAATATTTATACCATCAGTTTTTATCTATTATAATGAATCGGCTTTAATTCATTCTGTATGGTATTTAGTTGTTGCAAGTATTGGATTATTTATTGGAAGTTCAATATGCAAATCATTAAATAGAAAGTAATGCAAATAACAATTTGAAAGTGAGATGAAATATGAAAAAGAAGATAAATTTGATAGTTAGTATAATTACTTATTTATTGTCAGCAATAATAGTAATCTATTATTTTAGTTTACAATTTAATAAACTATTCCACTTAAGCCCTAGTGGAAGAATAATATTATTATCAGCAAGTTGTTTGCTAATGTATTTAGGGGGATTCTTCTTAACTAAATATGTTGATAAGAAATATAAAGAGAAAATTTTCAAAATCAATATTTCAATATGGTTATTGTTATATATAATACTCTCAACACTTACTTTATTTGATGATTACTTTTACAGAGGTAATTTTAATATATTAAATTGGGACAATGAAATATTTAAAAACTATTTATCTAATTCACTTAATCTTGTTCCTTTCAAAACGATTATCTCTTATGTTACAAAGTTTGTTAGTGGCAATATAGCACCTTATATTTTTATCTATAATATATTAGGTAATGTTATTGCATTAATGCCTTTTGCTTTCTTCTTGCCATTACTATTTAAGAAACAAAATAATTTTAAAACTTTTCTATTAACTATGATTTGTATAGTGACTGGAATTGAATTATTGCAGTTTATTACTATGTCTGGATCTTGTGATATTGATGATGTAATTTTAAATGTATCTGGCTCTTTAATAATGTATGAAATATTGCATATAAAATCTATTAATGAGTTATTGAAAAATATATTTCTTTTAGAAAAAAACAAGGTTAATTATAAAGATTTATTTAGGAAGATTATAATTATAGTTATACCTATTATTCTTGTTATTGGAGTAGTATTGATAAGTGAAAAAAATTATATAAATAAAAATAATCAGCCATTTACTCATTTAAAAATAATCGATAAAGTAAAAGAAGAAAATATCGCTTGTGCTGAAGCATTGGAACAGTTTTATGAAGATAAAGAATTTATTTATTATTTTCCTTGTATCAAAAGTAAAAATGTAATTGTTATTTATTCTAATGGTTATCAAGAAACAGTTGCAACATCTTTAGAATATGGCGATATTACTATTGAAGATTTAGAAAGAAATAATATTGAATTTATAAAACACAAAAAAGATATGTAAGTAATTGAAAAATTACAATCTATGGAACAGTTCAATTATAGAATTACTTTTTGTGGTATAATATTTGTTAGTTAATATGTTTGGTGGTGCTTTAATGAAAAAAGTTTTAATAATAGAAGATGATAAAAATATAAATGAAATGTTGCAAGAATTATTATCAAATAATGGATATAATGTTAGTTCTGCATATTCTGGAACTGAAGCATTGTTGATTCATAATAAACAAATTGATTTAATAGTTTTAGATTTAATGTTACCTGGGAAAAATGGTGAAGAAATTATCAAAAAATTGAAAACTATTAATGATGTTCCTATTATCATAACTACAGCAATTAATGATATAGACAAAAAATTAGATTTATTTGAATTAGGTGCTGATGATTATATTACTAAACCATTTAATAATGCCGAATTACTTGCCAGAATAAAAGTTCATTTGAGAAAAACAAATACAGATAGTAAAGATATAATAACTATTGATGATGTAGAAATTAATAAGAAGTCATATAGTGTTGTTTGTAATAATAAGAGTATTAATCTTTCTAAAATAGAATTTGACATATTAAAACTACTTATGGAAAATAATAATCAAGTAGTAACAAAAAGTATTTTATTTGATAATGTATGAGGCAATATTGATTCTGCTGATGAAAATACTTTGAATGTTCATATAAGTAAAATTAGAAATAAACTAAAAAAAGCAAATCCAAACAAAGACTATATAGAAACTATATGGAGTATTGGATATAAGTTCAAAAATTAAGGAAAATTTAAGGATTGTGTTAAGAAATTTTTAACACTTTTTTTGTATAATTAATTTGAAAGGAATGATTATATGAAAGAAGTTGTATTAAAAACAAATAATTTAACAAAACAATATAATAAAAATGTAGTATTAGATAATGTTAATATAACAATTAAAAAGGGGGATATTTATGGTTTAATTGGTCGCAATGGTGCTGGTAAAACAACATTAATGAAAATAATAACAACGCTAGCATCTCCTACAAGTGGAACATTTGAATTGTTTAACACTTGCAGTGAAAATGATGAACTTTTTGATAATAAAAAAAGAGTTGGATCATTAATTGAATATCCAGCGTTTTATCCAAATTTATCGGCTTATGATAATTTAAAATATTATACTATTCAAAGAGGTATTGTAGATAAAAACCAAATTAATAAAGTATTAGAGTTAGTAAATCTAACAGGCACAGGTAAGAAAAAAGTTAAAACATTTTCACTAGGAATGAAACAAAGATTAGGAATAGCATTAGCAATATTAAATAGTCCTGATTTTGTTATATTAGATGAGCCATAAAGGTTGAAGTCGGACAACCTCTAATTATCTAAATTATAGGTAGTAATAAACTACTAACTAATATAAGTATACCATGAAAATACTAAAATTTAATAAAAAATTACTAATAATTATTAAGCAGGATAAAGGGAATGATAGCACTGCCCTAATTCATTCTATATAAATATAGGAATAGTTGTGCTATCATTTCTTATTTTGCACTTGCAAAATTGTGTTAAAAATATGGAAGAATTCTACCATACTTTTTATTTAAATCAATTAATTAAAAGGTTTGCGAGGTTTTATTTTACTTCCAACTGTTGGATATATACTGGAAATGTTGGATAAATCTTGGATGTTTAAATTTAGTTTCAAAATATGTTGAAATTATGGTACAATTATATATAGAATGACAGATAAATAGTAATTTGAAAGTGAACTAATAGTATGTTTAATATTTAACAAATAATTGATATATTATTCTTGGAGAGTGATAAAATGAATCAAGAAAAAATAGGTAAATTTATTGCTGAATTAAGAAAGCAAAAAAAGTTAACTCAAGAACAACTTGCTGAAAAATTAGGCATAACAAAAAATGCTGTAAGTAAGTGGGAAAGAGGATTAGGACTAATGGATTTATCATTATTGAAACCATTAAGTGAAATTTTAGGCGTTTCGGTTACGGAAATATTAAATGGTGAAAAAATTGATGAAGAAATTGATTTAAAGAGTGAAGAAATTTTAATTGATACACTTGATTATTCAGTTAAAGAAATTGAAAAAGTAAAAAAGAATAAGTTCTTAATTATATTATTAACGATAATTATTACAATATTTTCAATTATTTTATTAGACACAATTCAAGCAGTAGCATTTAAAAACAGTCCAATAATAAGTTGGAGAGTTAAAGATGTAAATGATAGTGATAGTTATGTAGATAAAGGATTTTTAATTGATACATATTATTGTGTGAAAGAACAAGATATAGTAACAGTAATACCAACCTTTAAAAACACAAATTATAATTGCCCATCAGAATAATAAATTACAATTTATTGATGAGATTAGTTTGAAATATAACTAGTCTTTTTATTTTGAATAAGATTTATATTTTTTGTCTAACATAATATAATAATATAATATAAAGAATTAATATAACAAGAATATAAATAATAATATAAATTAGTATAAATATTTATATTAAAAAACAAGTATTAAGTTGGTAGTTTACTTGTTTTAAAAATATTTTTATATAGCAGTGTTCCATCTGGGCTTTTTATTTTTGATAAATTAATAGTGATTATTCCGAGTTCTAATTTGTTACTTTTAAATTTATCATTATCTTTTATAGGTATTATTCTTATTATTTTTTCTATATCATTTTTAGGTGTAAATGATAAATTAGTGAAATCTTTATTCGGTATAACTTCATAATAATTAACATCATACATTTCTTTTAATTTATTAACATAATTTTCTATTTCAATTCTAGTTCTAAAACCATTATGTGCTACAGGTATGGGAAATTTATCCTCATCCATAAACATAAATAAATCAAGCGGCGTGTCATAATTATTATGATAATCAATTAAGTCATAATAAAATGAGTTTCTTAAATTTAATTTTTTTATTTCTATTTTTGTACCTAACTTTTCTATTTCTATGTCATCAATATATTTAGAAATTAGTTTTTGTTTATTTGTTTTATCTAAATAATTCCAACGAACAAACAAATCAATTATATTTTCAGGGTGAAGATAATCTTCTATTTCTTTTTTATCTTTAATAAGCAATAAATCATCCATAGTAAAGTTTAAATTTTCATATTGTTTGCTATCTTGCTCTTGTTTTTCTAGTACTTGTCTTTTATATTCTATTTGTTTTAATTCATTATCAAATTCATCCAGTTTAACTATACCTTTAATGTATGCTGTTTTAATCCTATCTTTTTCTTTATCTAGTTCTTTTAATTCCTTTTTATAATCTATTTTATTATAATCAAGTTTTGACTTTATAAAAGGCGTATAATAGTCGTTAAATAGGTCATCTATATAAACAAGTGCTAATAGTTCTAAAAGAATCAAATCTTCAATAGAATCTTCTTTTAAATTAATTTTACAATGATTACATTTATAGTAGTAATACTTTTTATTAAGTTTCTTTTTAACACTAGCTTTACCACCAAAATAATTACCACATTTAGAACATTTTAATTTGTTAGTAAAAAGATATGTTGAAGTTCTTTCATAGTGTCTTGCATTTCTTAATTTTTGATATTGACAAGATTCCCATTTATCTTTATTAACTAAAGGTTCAACTACATTTTCATAATATGTTGGATGTTTAGTTCTTTTACCATGAATATAATCACCTTTATATATTTCATTAGATAATATCTTTTGAATAGTAGAATCTCTCCAAGTTTTACCTAAAACATTTTCTTTATTGTAGATGTTTGCTATTTTTTGGTGACTTTTACCTTCTAAATATAAATCAAAAACTCTCACTACAATATCTTTTGTAAGTGGATTGGGAACTAACTTTTTATTTTCTCTTTTATAACCCAGTGTAGTTCTACTTGGCAAGTGTCCTTGTTTAATTGCACCTGCTAATCCGACTTTAGTTCTTTCAGAACATTTTTCTATTTCATTTTGACTTACACTAGTCATAATTCTCATAACCATTCTGCCATTTGAAGTAGTAGTGTTAGATTCATCAGCTAGACAATCGATATCACACTCTAAATCATTAACTATTTTCATTAATTTTTCAATATCATAAACACTTCTAGTAAGTCTATCAAGTTTAAATGCTACAATTACATTAATATTCTTACTTTTTATATCCTCAAGCATTTCTTGATATGCTGGCCGTTTATCACTTTTAGCACTGATTCCTGCATCTTTATAAACTTTAAATATTTCATATCGTTTAAACTTACAAAACTCTCTTAATCTTTCTTCTTGTTCTCCTAAACTAAAACCTTCACGAGCTTGATCCTCTGTACTGACCCTAATGTAAATACCTGCTATTTTATTTTCTTTATTCATATTTTTTAAATATCTCCTTTCATATGTTTGGCATCTTAAATGAGAAAAGTGTAGTCTAAAATATAGATATTTTAAAAGACACCTCTCACTTGTTTGACATTTTAAAGTTAATTTTACGAAGTCTAACATTTAAAAAGATTTTTAATGACTATTTATATAATCTTCTAAATCTTTAAATACTATTTTGTTTTTAAAGGTATTTACATAAACATCATCACATTCATCAAACATTAGGTATTTATTATTCTTAATAACTATAATATGTG
>OLWA01003312.1_pt1 | contig 12449 bp, 9 predicted proteins | sample 1673251 | NCBI WGS metagenome assembly OLWA01 (sample SAMEA3178937, study PRJEB25190) | human gut metagenome | biome: human gut; feature: human-associated habitat; material: faeces | place: Austria | collected 2013
AGAGGATGAACTGCGACCTGGTCTTCGCGCCGGAATTCGCGTAGAGCCTCTCGAATTCGATGTTCTGCATCTCATCCAGGCGGAACCCGTAATAATAGGAATGAAGTTCGGATTCATCCTTCGGCTTGCGCCCGCCCTTTCATGGTTGTCCGGCGGCAGCCTGTGCCGGCTTGCCGGTCTGTTTGATTTTAGCCATAGGACATATGTTTTCTTGGTTTCTTTTCATGGGGGCAAAATAAGTGAGAATTCCGCTATGTACCAAACGGAGCGGGGTGACTATCCCTGACAAAAGATGACTTTGAAGGACACGGTGCTTTTTGCCCGGTATCAACGCTGTCCGAGACCGCATTTTACTATGTTTTTCTCATAATTCTCCTTGAGTTTTGGAAGCAGGACGGAGAGGTTCTTCTTTCTGCGGGCAAGGTCGGCACGAAGGTCGTATGGCTTGGGAAGGGTGATGTTGAAGAATTCCTCAAATGCGGCAACCAGGCCGGCAAAGGATTGGCGGGCACCGTTGTCATTGGTGATAAGACCGGAGTAGTCCAGTGAGGCTATCAGCTCCATAAGGCTGGTGGTGGAACCGTTCCAGTGTATGGATGGGACGCCTGAACGCCTTTTCTGCATATCGGAGGAGACCTGACACTCCGGATGCTCCACTGAAAAGAGAAGGAGCTCGATTTCCATCTTGACAAGGGAGGTCGTTTTTGTAAGATATATTTCCATTATATGCTCAGGACGGTGTCCCGGTATGTCTCTGTAGAGAGCAAGTTCCAGTTCCAATATCCTGAGATGCCTTAACTTGTCCATCACTGCCTGTTCCCCGTTTGCCAGCAGGGAGAGTTGGGATATGAACTCTCCATAGGCATCGGTTACCTTGTTCTCTGTGATTGTTTTCCCTTCCCGGAAGGTTTCTGCAAAATGTCCGAACAGACGGCTGCTTATTAATGTTTCCATACGCTCCTGATTTAAGTGTTACATCCGGTTTATGTATGGGCCAATGCCATGCCTCATATATGGGAACCGGCATGAAATCCTATAAATATCAGGCGGACAGACAGATAAATTCCACGCTGTCTGTCGGGTGTAAACCTACAATGTACACCTGCCTTACAATAATGTAAGGAATATGTACACTTTTTGTAAGCCCCCTTGCATTGGACAGGCTTTCAGGAAAGGTTCTGGCGGATAAATCCGGCAATCTCTTCCGTGTCCCACAGCTCTTTCAAAGCTGTACACTGTACACCGTTGGAGTTCAGATATTTTATGAATACCCTTCCGGTTCCCGGATTGGGCAGAAATATGACCGCAAAAGGCCTGTTCCTGTATAATAATGTGAAACTGCCCGTAAGTGTTTGTCTGTAACGGATGACCTTGCCGGTTTCCCTGTAAAGGTCGTCTGTTATCGGGACAAGGAGAACGGTTTCTATGATCCTGTGAACGCTGCCTTTTTTTGGGGGAAGCCCCATGGCCTGCGCCGGTCCTGTTTTCCACATTCTTTCCCGGTGTTCAAAGTCGCAGATCTGCATGTGCAGTCTGCCGCGTAGAGAGTGTATCTTCATAACTCATCGTTTTTTATGGCTTGTTTTTCCAATGTCAAACATAAAAGGAAACCTGTCGGAATGCAAGACAAAAAGAGTTAATCCTATGGGAGTCGGATTTTCCGACACCCTTGCCCGCATCAGATGATTCCATATCTTTTCAGCTTTTCGTACAGGGTCGTACGGCTCATGTTCAGGAGTCTGGCCGTCCTGGAACGGTTGTTTCCCGTCTGCTCAAGCATTTTCACGAGCAGTTGCCGTTCTTTCTCGTCTTCTGAGAGAATCACATTCTCTTCCGGTCTTACACTCAGGTCAAGTTTCAGGTTGCCGGCTGTTATCCAGCCGTTGGTGGCAAGCAGCATGGCACTGCGGACGGTGTTCCTCAGTTCCCTGATGTTTCCCGGCCATCCGTATTCCCGTATGGCGGCTATGGCAAGGCTGTCGAATCCCTGGAGTGAGACCCTGTGTTCCTTGGAAAAACGATCAAGGAAGAATTTTGCCATGGGAAGTATGTCCTCCGGGCATTCGGACAGTAGGGGGACTCTGATGGTGAACTCGTTGAGACGGTGGAACAGATCCTCACGGAAACGCCCTTCCGTTATGGCTTTCTCCAGATTCTCGTTGGTGGCGGCCAACAGACGGATATCAAAGCGGCGTTCTTTCGTGGAGCCGACTTGCTTGTAGCATTTTTCCTGCAGGGCACGAAGCAGGAGCATTTGTGTCTTATAGGAAAGGTTGCCTATCTCGTCAAGAAAGAGTGTCCCGCCGTCAGCCTCCTGAAACAGTCCGGGCTTGTCACTGTCAGCGCCGGTGAACGAGCCCTTGCGATGGCCGAAGAATTCAGATGCGGCAAGCTCTTCGGGAATGGCCCCGCAATCGACCGTTACATACGGCTTGTACTTTCTGCGGCTCTGTTCATGCATCTCCCTGGCTATGTGCTCCTTGCCTGTACCGGAAGCCCCGCGAAGAAGGACGGATATGTCGGAAGCCGCAACCAGGCTTATTTGGCGGTACATCTCCCGGGCCTTGTCACTCTCTCCGCGGTAGAACTCATTTATATCATGTTTTATACGGCTGAAAACCTTGCCAATGGACTCCAGCAGTCTGTCCGGCTGTATGGGTTTGCAAAGGTAGTTTGCGGCACCAAGCTGCATGGCTTCCACCGCATTCTCAACCTGGCCGTAGTTGGTCATTATGAGGAATGGGATATTCAGATGCTTTTCATGTATCCATCTTAACAGTTCCGTACTGTTGCCGTCAGGCAGACGCAGGTCTGCGAGGACAAGGTCATACTCCCCGGATGAAAGTTTCCTGCGTGCAGAGGAAAGATATGCCACGCATTCCGTCTCCATATTTTTTTTCTTCAGCCAATTGCTGATGCTGCGGCTGAATATTATATCGTCTTCAATTATCAGTATTGTTCTTTTCATGTGCTTCCTCCTGCATTTTTTCAACATGGATGACCAGTTTCGATGCAGCCTGTTCAATCCTGTATATTTCTTTGAGTTGCTTTTCCTGCCATTTGTCCGGATCCGTTGTGACAATCTCATGAAGCGTTTCCATCGGATAGTCCAGGTTCACGGTTTCCCAAAGCGGCAGGTTCTTGTGAAGGATATCCCGAAGGGCTTGTCTGTCATTTCCATGCAGCGCATCGTGCAGCCGGGAGAGTTCCTTACGGCTTTCATCGACAAAGATTCGCAGCATTTCCCTGTGGTTGTCCTCTCCGGCAAAGAGCAGGGACAAGTCCGGTTTCCATACCCGTTCCTTTACCGTTCCGATGATTCCGGATATGCCGGCAAACAGCCTGTCTATGGAGAACGGTTTGCGGATACAGCCGGCAAATCCGCATGAGAGGTAATTCATGTCATCATCCACACGGGCGGTCAGGGCTATTACAGGAATAGTGTTTGCACAGCCTATATTGGAGGAACGGAGCAGCTCAAGAATGGAGAATCCGTCCATTTCAGGCATCTGGATATCTGTCAGCAACACATCATAGCTTTTCTCCCTTATCCGGGCTATGAGTTCACGGCTGGTGGCACATGGGGTGCAGTCCGCCCCGAGCCGCTTGAGCATTTCTCCCGTTATGCGGAGCTGTCTGATATCATCGTCAAGCAGAAGCACGGAAATGCCGTTCAGTCTTGAAATGACGGATACAGGCTCGTTTTCCTCTATCGGAGATTTCTCGTCCGCCTCCCGGAGGGGAAGAATGACAATGAATGTACTGCCTTCCCCCGGGCGGCTTTCAACACGGATATTGCCGCCCATCCGTGAAACAAGACGGTATGATATGGTCAGGCCAAGTCCGAATCCCGGTACGTTACGGGCATTTTCAAGCCGTTCAAAGGCTGTGAATATCCGTTCGGTATCCTTGCTGTCCATCCCACAGCCTGTATCCTGTACTGAAAAGCGCAGCTCACCGCCGTGATATTCGGCACTTAGGCATATGCCCCCTTTTTCTGTAAATTTGAGCGCATTGGCAATCAGATTGCTTATGATCTGTTGCAGCTGTCCCCGGTCCCCGCTGACAACAATGTTCATATCAAGGAACTCGCTTGAAAAGCGAAGGTCCTTCTTTCTCGCCTGCAGAACAAAATTGTCAGCGACTTCCTTGAACAGGGATTCCAGATTATAGACCGAGATTTGGGAACGGTTCTGCTCCGTATTCAGCAGGTAAAAATTCATAAGTGTTTCAACAAGTGTAAGCATATAGTCGGATGCGTGTGATATACTCTCCAGGTATTCACTCCGGCATTCCGGTACAGACTCCTCCGGCAAGAGTTCTGCAGCACCCTTTATGGTACTTAGTGGGGAACGCAGATCGTGTGCGATGGAAAGCATCATGTCTTTTCTTGACTGCAACAATTCCCTATTTCTTTCATCTGATGCTTCCAGTTCTTTTTCATACCTATATTTTCTATTTAACTCTCTATGTATTATGATATACAATATAATGGTTATCAATGTAATAGATATTGTAAATATGGCAATGATGGAATCAGAGTTTTCTCTTTCCACTGCCAACTCTCTGTAACGGTTGGAAATACGATGGTTAGTTTCCGATTCAAGTTCACGGACCAGACTGTTAAGTTTCCGGTTAAGGTTCTGATTGTTTGTATAAAGGCTGTCCATTTGAATCGATAAAGCCTTTCGTTGCATATCCTGTTTTTCTGCCACTTCACGGTTTAAGGAATATAACATTTCTGTAGTGATATTGGAAGGGGTTTCTTTCGTCTCTTTTTCTTCCTTTTGTTTAAAATATGCCGATTGCTTCTCTTTTCTGCGAAAAAAGGACCAGATAGTTTTTTTCTTTTCAAACGTTTTTTCTTGCCCACTATCGGAAGATGCTGGCATATTCTTGATTTGGGAGATGATTGTCGGTATTCTTTCACCTATTATATCTGTGGAATTCTTCAATTGATAAAAAGTGTTCATTATCCAATAAAGTATCTTTTCCTTTTTCTCTAAAAGAAGACACAATGTATCAATTCTGCTCTGAAGCCCAAGTATATGAGTGTCTTTCTTCAGAACTTGTAGTGTATCACAAATGCATTTCCGTTTTTCTGTATATGATAGATAGTCTTTTTCTTTCCAAACACTCACCATCTCGCCTTCTGTGGTAAGTTCTAAAAGGTCTATACAGATTTCTTCTGTCAATTGCCAAGTATGGACAAGTTCCTTCTCGTTTCGGTGAAGGGTGTTACGATTCATTTGTTCTTTACGGAATATATAAATTGTAACTATAAGTAAGGCTATCAGAATACCATAGCCAAAGATTATTTTAAACTTTAATCCCATTTTATATAATACTAATCAAGGTTATCTCAGTAATGCTTTTCACCATTGAAATCGGGCACTTCTTTGTTTTCACCGGAGAAGGCAATCTTTGCTTTGCCGTTCTCGAATGGGACAGTAAATTTAAATTGAGTCTTGATGACTATATTACCCATTGAGGAGGTCATTTATCATTTAGGTTTTATTAATGGGAGTAGTTACCAGTGTCCATATTTCCTCTTTGTACGAAATACTATCCAAAAATTTTTTGTTCTTTCGTTTTCTTTGAATGCTGTTATCTATTGTACATCTGACAGGCGCAACTTCAATTGTTTAATTCTCTAATAAGGCAGACATATCTGCACAATTCTTGTCTTGCCTCAAAAGTGGGCTGGCAAGAATGAGAGAAAAACATAAAGAATACCGATAGTAAACACCAACAATCAATTATAAAAACAACATTCAAACTATAATGAATAATAGGACAGCTTATTAAGCTATTCCTTTCTTGTTAAGCTTAAACAAATAAACTTTTAATATTCAAGAAAAGATTTCCCAATAGATTTGTAAGTTTTGTTCATTTCTTCACCCATACAAAACAAACTAAGCCTATTTTATAAATAGTAAAATATTCTCCACTATTAAAGTAGCGTTCTTCTTTTCGCCAGCTTTACTTTTATGGTCAGAGGTCTTTTGTTACCTCTGCACATGAAGTCCAGTCCACTATAAAGCGAATTCTTCATTTTTTGTCGTTCCCATACAGTGGAATGCCCTCCCTATTATCTGCGTGTCTTCAAGGTTACCTGTTATTGGCAGGTTGTTTCCCTACCGTATGCATTTCACCCTGATACCCCGGTATGAAGTTGGTGTATACAAGTTAATGATTGCCTGATTTACCATGACTCCATATTTTAAGACGGCAAGACGTGTATCAATGAGAATCAGCTCCTCATTGACACACGCAGTCTTTTCCAGTCTGTCGATGAACATGTGTGTTATTGCAGGTTAGGATTCAAAATTGCGTCTTCGTATGGATAAGGCGCATACATCCTGCTGTCATCCCATGCGCCGGTTACAGGCACCTTCTCTTTGCGGAATACCCCTGGGGCCACTTCTATTTCCGGATTCTGTTTACGGTATTCGAAATGCTCCTTGAAACGGTACATGCGGAACATGTCCCTTGCCCTGCAGGCAAGTCCCCCCCAATAATATCCGGCCATTTCCCACCCGTGTTCGTTGTAGGCAGCTTCAGCCAGTTGCTCGGCACGCATGGCAATGTTGTACATATCCGTTTGATTACCGTCAGCACGGTTGCGGACGCGGTTTAACATCTCCACCGCTTTTGGGGTAACCTGTCCGGAACGTGCTGTAGATTCGGCAAACCAGCAATATACCTGTGACAGGCGGATGATTTGTACGGTCTTTTCCCCGTTGCTTGGCAGGGAGGTCGGATCCGTGTAATCGAATTCTTTTCCCCGGGTAGCCGACTCGACCGTTTTCATGAAGACCGGTGCCACCACCTCCCGCTGGTTGCTGGGGTCCTCCCACCAGTCACGCGGCTGTCCGTCCGCCAGTATGATTTTAGGGAAGTAAGTGGCCTCCTTGCGGGGACCTTCCGGAAACTCTTTCCAGAACTTGATCTCCCCGTTCGTATCACCCCAGCCATGTTGTATGACCTCCAGGGGTATGTCGGTCACAGGGATTGAGTTTGGTGTACGGTCCCGGTTGTAATATATGCCCAGCAGCAGTTCAGGATTATTGTGGTTGTAGGCTATAGAGTGAACCTGGCTGTATTCATCAAGCAATTTATAGTAGTAGGTACCTTCATCTGCTGCGTCAATAACTTCTTCGGCCTTGTCTGCGGCCATCTTGTAATATTCTGTCCCCTTGTTGAGCGGCCATCCCGCCATGCACATGTACACATATGCAAGCGTTGCTTTTACCGCTCCCTGGCTGACGGCGATATTTATGCCGTTGCGTCCGTACGGTTCTTCCGTGTATAGTGGCGGCAATTTTTCTTCGGCATATTTCAGGTCGGTCAGAATCTGTTCGTAGATTTTCTCCTCGGTTTCCAGAGGAGTGTTGAAATCGATCTTTTCCTCCAGCATCATGGGGACCTTTCCCCAAGTAGTTACCAGGTAAAAATAGGAATATGCCCTCCAGTAACGGGCCTGGGCTATGGCATTGTCAATGGTTTCCTGTGGCACTTCCGGTGTGCGGCCAGCATTGTTTATGATAAAGTTGGCCGCCTTGATCACTTTGAAGCGTTGTTCCCACAGGGTTACCATCCATGTGTTGTTGTCAGTGGGACTGAATTGGTCAAACTCCCGCAATGACTGCTTGTTGCTGGACGGATGGGTGGAGATATCATCGCCCGCTAGAAAATTGGTACCGATGTGATTGTTGCTGGCCTGTGAAGCTGCAATGACCGAGTATAGCGAATTGAGGGATGCGTCCAGATCCTCCTTGTTACTGAAAAAATTTTCAGAGGTGAGTTGTCCGTAGGGTTTTTCATCAAGGAAATCGCTGCATGAGGTGAGTCCGCTCATGAGGGTCGCGAGCAATACGACGGTACTCATTTTTATTTGTATTGTATTCATTTTTTTGTTTAATGAAATTTTAAAAATTAAATTTAGCTCCAAATGTCACAGTCCTTGGAATGGGGTATGCCCCATAATCCAGTCCGTCATAGGCATTGTACACTTCGGGATCCATTCCCTTATATCCAGTGATAGTGAAAAGGTCCTGAGCGCTGACGGACAGCTGTATGTTGGCAAATTTGGCGATTCTGCGCGGAATGTTGTATGATAAACTGATGTTCTTCAGTTTGATGAAAGAGGCATCTTCCAGCCAGCGATCCGAGTTTGCATAGTTTTTATTGTCCGTATTGGTCAGGCTGGGATAACGGGCCTGCGCCTTGTCCTTCACCTTATCCCATCCTTGGTAATAGGAGTCCCGCAGGGTGATGAAACGCGTCCCCCCTGTCATGGAGGCCGTGGCGTAATGGCTGATATTCAGTCTTTCCACTCCGGCTGCCGCATTGAAAAAGAGGTTCAATGTCCAATTTTTCCAACTGACGGTATTGTTCCACCCAAAAGTCCATTTGGGATTGGCCTGCCCTTTGATGACCAGGTCTTCCGAGGTGGGAGCAGTGGTCAACGAACCGTCAGCTCTCTGGTAAAGATTGGCTCCCTTGTCGTCGAAACCTTTCCACCTGTACACGTAAAATGAACCGAGCGGATGTCCGGGTTTCATGATTTGCATGGAGCCTCCCAAGTCGCTGTATGTGGCTGTCAGTACAAAATCATTGCCGGCAAGGTCCGTCACCTCGTTCTTCACATAAGCCGCGTTCAGATTGGTTTCCCAGACGACAGTACCTTTTACCGGGAAGGTACCGAGCGAGAATTCGAATCCAACGTTGTTCAGTTTGCCCTCATTGACCCAATAGGTACCTCCTGCGTTATAGCGAGGAATTTGTTTTTGGAACAGCAGGTCGGTGGTACGCTTCCGGAACCAGTCGAATGAAATGTCGATCCCGTAGAGGCTCAGGTCGACGCCAACATCTACCTGTGAGGTTTTCTCCCAGGTCAGATCGGGTGTCGCAAACTGGTTTGCCCAATATCCGGAAAATCCTGTGGCGGTCCCCCAGCCATATAGTGTATTGGTCAGTGCCCCCAGCGTACTGTACGCGCCGATGGCCTGGTTCCCGGTTACACCATAGCTGCCGCGTAACTTCAGCTGCTTCAAGACATGCTGGCTCCGCATGAACGATTCCTTGGCTATGTCCCAGGCCAGCGCGGCCGAAGGAAACCATCCCCAGCGGTGTCCTTTCCGAAACTTGGAGGAGCCGTCAGCACGTAGTGCGGCCGTAAAAAAGTAACGCTTCTTGTAATCATAGCCCACGCGGACGATACCGGACGCCAGTGAGGATTCGGTATAAGAGTTGCTTTCGTTACGTACGGCCGCATTAGCCACATTCCAGTAACCGACGCTTTCATTGTTCAGGTTGGAGCCGCCTGCCTGCAGTCCCGTGTCATAGCTCCGGCTGATTTCCCATACGCCGGTGGCGGTCAACGTATGTGCTTCTGTAGCCCTTTGGTAAACGAGACTGTTGGTATTCTGCCAATAACGGTGCAGGCTGCTGCTGTTGCTCATGCTGTTGATGGTTCCTGGGGCGGTCAGTTTTGAACAGAATGAATAGGACGGGCTGTGGTCATAATCATAACCTCCCTGCACGGTGAAAGTGAGTTCCTTGGCTAGTTTGAATGCCAGTGTGAGGTTCGCATTGACATTGTAACTGTAGCTGTCACTACGGTTTTCAGCCAGCAATGCATAGGGATTGGCACCTCCAATATTGTAGGGGTCGGTGTTGTATATTCCCGTATCGGGATCTTTAAGTTCCATGGTGGGGGAATAGTTAATGACATTGAACCAGTTCGGAGCTCCGTTTTTCTGATGGATGATTGCGGTTCCGATCTTGGCCGATACGGACAGCCAGGGGCGTACGTCTGCATTCACATTCGCCCGGAAACCATAGCGTTTGTATTTTGAGTTGATGGTCACCGCTTCCTGGTCAAGCAGGTTGCCCGAAAGCAGGTATTTCACACTTTCTGTCCCCCCTGACACTCCCAGGCTGTAATCCTGGCTCATAGCGGTACGGGTCATGATATCCACCCAGTTGATTCCTTTGCTCCCGTTTCTGTAGGCTTCCAGATCACTGGAAGGGATAGTACCGGCACCCCGGATTTCGTTCAGGGCTTGGGCATATTCGTAGGCATTAAGCAACTCGTATCCCTTGCGTACATTCGCAAGGCCAATTTTGGCGTCGAAATTGATACGGGCACGTCCTGTCTCTCCATTACGGGTGGTGACCAGAATGACGCCATTGGCCCCCCGTGAGCCATAGATGGCGGTAGAGGAGGCATCCTTCAGAATCTCCATAGACTGGATATCCTGCGGGTTGAGTCCGTCAAGACCACTGGTGGAGATTATGCCGTCAATGACATACAACGGATCGCTGCTTTTGTTGATGGAAGTGGTACCGCGTACGCGTACACGAGCTCCGGCTCCCGGCATGCCGCTGGTTGTCGTCACCTCGACTCCCGGGGTACGTCCTTGCAGGATTTGCGACACGCTCTTTACCGGCTGGCTTTCAAAGCTGCGTTTGCCTACCGTGGATACCGATCCGGTAAGGTCGCTTTTCTTCACCGTACCGTAACCTATCACCACCACCTCCTCCAAAATTTGGGTGTCCTCTTTCAGTACAATGTTGTACATGTTGACACGGCGGCTCACACGGATTTCCTGCGTGTTGTATCCTACATACGAGACAACCAGAATACTTTTGGGGGGTATTTCCAGTGAGAACTTTCCGTCAATGCCGGTCACGGTTCCATTTTCAGGACTCCCTTTTACCATTACAGTGGCTCCGATAACGGTCTCCCCGTTCTCATCGGTCACCGTGCCTTCAATCCTTCGGTTTTCTTGTTCAGCCTCTTTCTCCTGTGTGTAGATGAGGAGTGTCTCTCCCTGCGGAGCGGTCATTTTTTTGGCGAATAGGGGTAGTGGCAGAAGTAGTATCAGCATCAGGATACCGCCCGTTCGTTTACAGATGAATGTGAGTTTCATGCAATTTTTGTTGTTTTTTGTTTACTGTTAATTTTTTAATTTGTCAGCAAAACACATACCAAAAGGATAAACACTCATAAAACAATGAAAATCAATGGTATGTATTTGTGATAGACATTTGCTGTATGTGGAAATACGACCACAAGTGTAGAAAAAATCCACATTTTCATATTCCTATTGAATACCATGCGTCCTTTTCAACTCCAAAGTGAATGTAGCGGACAGATTTTTCGTTTATATAAACATAAGATACAATAAGTTTCAGGCAAGAATCCGGCATATATTATTGTATATAACATATGTTAGGTATCAATAGAATTGTGAATAATAATATCCATTGGCAGAGTTTTAAAGATGTGCTAATTTAATTCCGCCAACGGGTATATTTGTACAATTAAACACTATTTTGTTAATGTTTAATATGTTAATAATATAAATATATTTTGTATTATAACTGTCCGTTGTAATTTGCAGTGTTGCGCTTCAAATATATTTATTTGATTATAAGCGTTTTATATAGTTTATTCTATTGAAAGCTTAGAATTATGACATGCAATTTGCATGCATTTCGGTCTTTTTTCGATAAATAAAAACCTGTATTTATAGTATCACCACGTGAGGCATCAAACATCTTTTTTCTTGCGGTGGCATGTATTCTTTGTGCTGTCACACGTAAATATATGCTGGCGAAAAGCAAAAAGGAGATAAGATTTTGTTTTCGCCAGCGCATATTTTACTGGCGATACAAATATAAGTTTAATTCGTTTTGGATGTATATACAAAGCCGCAAATTAAACTTACCGTATTATCTTAATTTCCTTTTCTTGGCTGGTGCTGATTATTGTACCATACGATGATGATGTGTTTCTTTCAGCAACGACAAAACACACGGGTAACAGAGAGGCTGGTTCCAATCAGTGTTAGAGGCACACATCACTTTTGATGGGCACATATTAAAGATTTCATGAGCTTGTGGAGGACAAGCATTTTCTGTCTGGTGTTCTTTTGTGGTACTTACAGAGAGGAAGCGTTCTTTTTTATGCGAATAATTTGCAATTACAAAATATAATCGTTTACTTTGTCGCACTATGATGCAGCAGTATGGCAACGGTAAACAAGATAAGAGATGCCGGATTGAAAGTTACCCCACAACGCAAGAGCGTGTATGAGGTGATGATGCGATTGCGCCATGCGACCGTGGACGAGATCATTGCTGGTGTGCAGAAAAAAGACAGCAGCATGACGCTATCCACTATTTACCGTATTCTTGATACCTTCTGTAAAGCCGGCATTTTGTCGTTGGTCTGTCATCCCGGGACAGGCAAATGCTACTACGATATCTGCGTGACAGAACATCACCACGTGTTCGACGGGCGGGAAATCATGGATTATATGGATCCCGAACTGACCGGGATGATAAGGGACTATTTGCTGCACCGGCATTTTGCCCTGGGGGAGATAGAAAAGATACAAGTTCAGATTACCCTAAATAAAAATAATGTATAACCT
>OLWA01003313.1_pt1 | contig 12445 bp, 9 predicted proteins | sample 1673251 | NCBI WGS metagenome assembly OLWA01 (sample SAMEA3178937, study PRJEB25190) | human gut metagenome | biome: human gut; feature: human-associated habitat; material: faeces | place: Austria | collected 2013
TTGCTTGGTATTCTCCAGAGAAGTTTAAGTCTATATCTGGTTCTTTGTCTCCATTAAATCCTAAGAATGTTTCAAATGGTATGTCCATTCCATCTTTTGTTAGTTTGTGTCCACATTTTGGACAATATTTGTCTGGTAAGTCAAAACCGTTTCCAACACCATAGTCTTCAAATTCTGAATATTTACAATTTGGGCATCTATAATGTGGTTGAAGTGAGTTAACTTCTGTTATACCTGTCATAAATGCTGCAAGTGATGAACCAACTGAACCTCTAGAACCAACTATGTATCCATCTTCATTTGATTTCCATACTAGTTTTTGAGCAATTATATACATAACTGAATATCCATTACTTATGATTGAATCTAGTTCTTTGTCTAGTCTATCTTGTACTATTTTTGGTAGTGGATCTCCATATAATTCATGTGCTTTTTGGTATGCAATATTTTTTATATCTTCCTCACATCCTGGAATGTGTGGTGGACATTTTTCAGGAGATATTGGACTTATTTGTTCACACATATCTGATATTTTATTTGTATTTGTTACTACTACCTCATATGCTTTTTCTTCTCCAAGATATTCAAATTCTTTTAGCATTTCCTCTGTTGTTCTTAAATATAATGGTGCTTGATTATCTGCATCATCGTATTTTTGACCCGCTTCTAGAATTCTTCTATATATTTCATCTTGTGGATCCATAAAATGAACATCACATGTTGCTACTACTAGTTTTCCTAGTTTTTCTCCTAATTCTACAATCTTACGATTTATATCTTTTAAATATTCTCTATCTGGTACAACACCATTTCTTACTAAGAATTCATTATTTCCTATTGGTTGAATTTCTAAATAATCATAATCTCTTGCAATATTTTCTATTTCTTCATCAGATTTTCCTAATTCTATTGCTTGATATAATTCACCCGCTTCGCAAGCACTTCCTAATATTAATCCTTCTGAATATTTTTTATATATACTTTTTAATATTCTTGGATTTTTATAAAAATAGTTCAAATGTGAAATTGATACTAATTTATATAGGTTTCTTAATCCTACATAATTTTTAGCTAATATTATTGCATGATATGATCTTTGCTTTTTAAATTCTTCTTTTTGAGCTTCTGAATCTTTTGTTGCTGAATCTATTTCATCAACTGTATTTATTCCTTTGTCTTTTAGTTTTTTCAACATTACATTAAATACTTTTACAGTTGTATCAACATCTGCTAAAGCTCTATGTGCTACATCTACTTCAATTCCTAAACTATCTGCAATTTTTCCTAATTTATATTTTTTCAAATCTGGGAATAAATCTTTTGCAAGTGGTAATGTGTCTATATATGTATTATTGAATTCATATCCTAGTAATTTTGCATTGTGTTTTAAAAATCCAACATCAAAGCTTGCATTATGTGCAACTATTATTGAATCTCCTACAAATTCTAAGATTTTTGGAAATACTTTATCTATTGTTTCTGCATCTTTTACCATTTCATCAGTTATATTTGTAACTTCTACAACTCTTTGTGGTATTGGCTTTTCTGGATTTACAAATATTTCAAATTCATCTATTACTTCACCATTTTTTACTTTCATTATTCCAACTTCAGTAATTTTTTCTGTTGTTATTGAAATTCCTGTTGTTTCTAGGTCTAATACACAATATGTTGCATCATCTAGTACTTGTCCTCTTGGATTTTTTACTGATTTTTCTTTATCTGGTACTAAATATGCTTCTACACCATATATTACTTTCATTTCTGGGTTATCTCTTCCCAATAAATGATATGCTTCTGGAAATGCTTGTACTACTCCATGGTCTGTTATTGCTATTGATTTCATTCCCCAACTCATTGCTCTTTTTATTAAGTCTGTTGCTGATGTCATTGCATCCATTGCACTCATTTTGGTGTGCATGTGTAATTCTACTCTTTTTACTTCTGCTTTATCTTCTCTTGTTGTTTTTGGTAATGGAGTTGATTCAACTATTGTATTTGCCATTATTGTTAATTCTTTTGAAAAAGCATCCATTTGCGCTCTTCCTGCTAATTTTACTGCTTTTGTTTTTCCTAATCTTTTTACAATGTTTTTTGCATTTTTTCCTGGTAAAAATGCTTTACATGTCATTGTACTTGTTCCATCATATATATTTATACTTAATATTACTTTTCCTGTTTTTGTTTCTTTGTCTTCCATTCCAAGTATTTCACCATCTATACATACATTTCCAGATTCTGCATTTAAGTCTGTTATTTTTACTAATGGATCTGATATATTCATTGAGTTTCCTAATATTAATGGTGAACTTGTATCTTCTTCTGGTAATTGTGGCATTCCTTCATCTGAAATTTCTATTATAATATTTGCCATTACTGTTAAATCACCTGCATAAGCATCCATTCCTGATTTTCCTGTTACTTTTATTGCTTTTGCAGATTGAATTTTTTCTGATACTTCATTTCCTTCTGTTATATCTTTTGCAAATGCTTTACAGTTCATTATTCCTGTTCCATCATATATTTCAAAGATTAACATTCCTTTTCCTGTTTTTGTTTCTTTACATTCACAACTTACTATTCTTCCTTCAATTGTTACTCTACTATCATTTGATGTTATGTCTTTTATTTTGAATAGTGTTTCTTTTGCTCTTGATGGCTTACCAAAGATTATATTTGAAGGTTCTTCATTTTCTGGCATTTCTGGTATATATCCCATATCTGTATCTGTTGGCATTGCATAATCTGCATCATTATATACACCTTCTGGTATTGGTGGCATTTCACTTGCTGGATATTGTTCATAATTTTGTGCTGATGGATTTTGATGACTCTGTTGTTGATGATTATTTTGCATATTTTCTCCACTATTTTGTGCTTGTTTTTCTGCTGCCATTCTTTGTGCTTCCATTGCTTCTCTCATTACATTTTCTATTGCTTTTTGTTGTACTTGTTTTGCTTTTTCTTTTTGTTTTAATACTTCTTCTGCATTTATTCTTTCTTCTATGTTTACTATATATTTCTTTCCAAATATGTTTTCTATTACACTTTCTAGTTCTCTATCTAATTTTCTTGCTTTTAGAAAATCTGCACCTTGTATTTTCATATATACATTTATTTGATTTTCTGTTACTTCAATTTGACTTTTTAATAATAATAATGGTTTCATTAAAGGATATTTATGTGCCATTAAACATACTATATTTTCCCACTCATCTGCTATTGGCTTTTTTCTTACTCCTTCTGCATATTTTATTTTTATATGCACTTGCTCAAATTGAAATCTTTGTCTTAAGAATTTTTCAAAGTACCATATTTCTTTTATTTCTATATATTCTTTTGCTTGCATTTCTATTTCTAATGTGTTTATCTTTTTTAGTAAATTCATTCTTGCTATTTCTGCATCTTCTATATTACTATTTGTTTTATAATCACTAAATAAATCTCCTATTTTTCTGCTTTTATGTTTTTGCTCTGTTTCTGGCACTTTTTTCACCTTCTTTTTCTCTCTTTTCGTCTTGCTCTATGCTATCACATTTTGTGTTTATTTGCAATTGAATTTTGAAATAAATTTTTCTTATTTTTATACAGAACAAAGCAACGTAGTTGCCCTTTGTTCTCGCCCGATTTAAGTTTTCGACTAAAAGGAGAAAATCTCAAAGGGCTAGCGATTGTAGCTTTTATATACTAGGAAGTTCGTAGAACTTTCCTAGTATATAAAAAACACACAACTAATTAGTGTGCTTTCTTCTAAAAAATCCCAATATTTTCTTTATAAAATTTAATACCTTATTTTCTTTATAAATAACTAATTGATTTTCAATTTGAGGATTTTTCACTTCTTTAATATTATTTTCATTTTCGATTTTTTCATAAGTATTATCATTTTCAAGCATATCTCTAAATTTTTCCTGTTGTTCTTTATTTGAAAAATATTTATAGTTAATTATTTGTAAAAATGCCTTTGTTTCATTTTTCAAATCTTGTTCAACTAAACTTTTATCGGTTGTAAGATTTACTTTATAAAATAATGATTTATTATTTTTAAAAAATTCAAATACAGATTGTGGTATTTTTTCTTTATCTGATGGTTGTAAATTTTCTAATATAAAATCTACTTCTGAACATGCTTCAGCAAATTCCATTCTCTTTTCTCCTTTATCTTGAGTTATTCTCTATATTATTATCTTTTTGTTTTTTATTGTTTGGCTCTTCAATTTGATTTTTATGTGATAAATTTCTAGTTTTTTCTTTTATCCATTCGATTGCTTTTTTTAAAATACTTGTTTTCTCTTGTTCTGGTAACTGAACTGCAACTAAATCACTAGCTTTAAAAAATCTACGATTATATTTAGTAATAGTAGCTTCTTGATCTACTGTTCTTTGCATTTGTCTTACTCGTTCGTTTACAAATTCTGAAATAATACTATCTAATGCCATTTCCGAATTTAAATTTTGTAATATATTATCTCTTGCATTTCCGTCTCTCGTAAAATTCATAGCAATTCCTGTTTTTACATATCTTGTAACTGCCTCTTCAGCATGTATACTTCCATATTTATGTACTGTCTTTATTGTTGAATCTCCTAATACATCATATATTCTTCCTTCTGTACAATTCAAGACATAATTTTCAGACATATATTTAATCATATCATCAACTGTAATTTTTTCAACTATGTTGTCTCTCGCTCCTTCATCTCTTGTAAACACTCTCACATTTCCTTCTGTTATATATTTTTTTAAACAATTCTTCATATTTTCAATTGTCTTTTCTGTTCCAAACATTTGTTGACCTTTTTTAAAAGTTTTTTCAAATGCAAAATCCATTGCATTCCTTTTTTCCCATTCTGAAATTTGGCTCTTATCTCTTTTTTCGTTTGATATATCTATTGCTTCAACATCTTGTTTTCTTAGTAAATTATAATTGTACTTAATTTCATCATTATCTGTTGAATGAAATTTAAAAAAATTAGAATCTGCACCAAAATATTTAAAATCTTGTGTTCCTCTTTGCAAACAAATAGAATACCATGTTAACTCTATTGGAATTGTTTTATCATATAATTTCAAAACATTCCATGCATGTTTTTCTATATCTCCAGGAGTTCCTGCAACCCCTCTCATATAATCACATTGAATTCCTTGTCTATCCATCATTTCTTTAAAAATTAATGAATACCCTGCACATATTGCTTTTCCTGTTATTAGTCCTGTTAAATTTGAACAATTTCCACTTACATATTTAGATCTGTCATATTCATATTCCATACTTTTTCCAAGTGTCATAAATATATATTTTGCTTTTTGTATATCATCCCATTTTGGATTAATTCTGCTTTCTATTTTTTTCATTTGTTGAATTATTTGTTTTAAAGTTTTTGCAGTATATGTTGTTCTTGAAACATATTGATTAGCATTATATTTGCTTTTTCCTTTTAGTCCACCCTCAACTCTAATTAACTCATCATCTCTTATTTTACTCAAGTCAAATTCTTCTTCTAATTCTTTTGTATTTGCAACTACAATCATTTTTTACTCCTTATACTCATATATACCATTTAGCATTATTTTTATTTTTCTATCTCTCAATTCTTTTAAATTTTCTCTCACTTTCTCAATGTCGTTATCATAAATTGATATTTCATTTAAATTTTTGTATTTTGATAATATATTTAAATCTAACTTATCAATTCCCATAAGTGATAATTTTTCTATTTTTAATGGTTTATCTATTTTTTTCATTTCAAATCCATTTACATTTTCAATCGCTAATTCTTTTAAATTTTTAAAATCCTCTATAAAATCAAACTGATTTAAATTTATATTTATTAATTTTAATGATTCTATATTAGTTAATTTAGTTATATTTTCAAAATCAATAATTTCAGTATTATTTATTGTTAATTCTTTTACATTTTCTAAATATTCTATTCCATTTACTTCACAATTTCTAAAACTAACTTTTTTTACTTTTCTTAATAATTGCATATCTTCTAATTTTAATCCTAAATTTTTTATTGTTATTTCTTCTAAATTTGGAAATAAGGATATTTCTTCAATATATACTTTATTATATTCACCTAATATATCTTCACTGTTTAATACTATTTCTTTAACTTCTTCTAAATCTTTCTTTGTAATGTTTTCTTTATTCAATATTACTTCTATATAATTTTTTAATAATATATTTTTTATTAGTGTTTTTTCTGTATCTTCCATTTTTTTCTCCTTAGTTTTATTCTTTTTTAATATATCATATGTTAATTAATTTGTAAATAATCTAATTGTTGGAAATATACTTTTTAGCCTGATTATATCCTTGTTTATACAATTCATAAACATTCTCAGAATCTAGCAAAGATGTTTTTTCTAAATTAATTGTTATCAATTTATCAATTCCATCTTTTTCATATGTTGATAATTCTCTTCCTTGTAGTTCCATTGCTCTAGTTGCAACTTCTATAATATTTTTACAACATTCTTTTTTATGAATAGTCTCAAAACATATTCCTATAACTTCATCTGCCCCAATATCTTTCAAACACTTCCAAGGCAAATTTTCACGTGTTCCACCATCTATTAATTGTATATTTTCAAATTTGCAAGGAGAAAATACTACTGGAAAACTGCAACTTCCTCTTACAGCTGTACTTATAGGTATATCTGTTATATATTGAGTATCATCTAATAATTGTGTTCTCTCTTCATTAGATGATGCAATATATACAGTGCCTGTTTGTAAATCTACCATAGAAATAAATAATGGCATTTTTATTTGATTTATATTTTCTACATGACTTTTTCTACATATTTCGCTCATTATTTTTTCAATACTTTTTCCACTATTTAAACCATCAATTACTAATTCACCTTTAAACAATAATCCAAAAATTAATTTGAATATTTGCTTCCATTCTGCATATTTTATTTTTTTATAATATTTTTGAAACATTTTCCACATTTCATCACTATTATATCCAAGTGCATATAATGTTGCTATAATACTTCCAGATGATGCACCAGATACACAATCAAATTTTATATTTTTTTCTTCTAATGCTTTAAGTGCACCTATGTGTGATGCAACTTTTATTCCTCCTCCACTAAAACATAACCCTCTCATTTTCAACTTTATCCTCCTAAAATATTTTATGCCTTAATAAAAATAAAGTGAGCACTATTTTTCGATAAATTATTATCAAAAAATAATGCTCTTATATTTATGTTTTGTGTACACGGTGGCCTAATTCATTGGTAACACATTCTCTGTTTTCATTGATTTTTTCTTTTCTTTCAATTTCTTTTTGAAGATCAATGCCTTTCATCTCAGCAATTCCCAACAGGAAAATTGCTACATCAGCAAGTTCTTCTGCAAATGTGTCTTTTCCTCTGAACCAAGCATCATATGCTTCTCCAACTTCTGCAATAAGATGGCAAAATTCTTCATTCATATCTGTTGTGTTAAAACCATGCCGTTTTTTGTTTTCAAAAATTTCTTTTTGCAGTTCTTGTAAAGTCATATAAGTTACCCCCTTCAAAGACTTTGTGGAACTTCCAACTTACGTATTTAATTTATCACTTTTCTATTTTACTGTCAATCTAATTTTTATATTGTTGCTAATTTTACTCCAATTTTTATTAATTCATAAATCATAATAAAATTCGCACTTGATAGAACAATAAATGTAGCCATAAAAAAAGAAAGCATCTTATGTTTTTTCAAAAATTTCATATACAAACCTCCCAAAATACTTGTCCTTAATATGTATATGTAAATATTCTAAAAATATTCATAATCTACTTCTTATTTTCATCGCAATATGTTACAAATTTTTATTAATTTAATTGTTGTAATATATTTTTTGCTAATTCTTCATTAATTCCATTTACTTTTGAAAGTTCATCTATTGAAGAATTTCTAATTTTTTCAACACTCCCAAAATATTTTAATAATGTTTTTTTCTTTGCTTCCCCAATTCCTTTTATATCATCTAATTCTGATTTTGTTATTGATTTATCTCTTAATTTTCTATGATAAGAAATTGCCGTATCATGTACTTCATCTTGAAATTTTGTAATTAAGTTCATTAAATTTTCTGATATTTCAAATTCTTGTCTTTGCTCATTTATTAATGCTCTTGTTTGGTGTTTATCATTTTTAACCATACCAAATACAGGAATATCTAATTCTAATGATTTTACTGCTTGTTTTATTGCTCTTATTTGTGTAATTCCTCCATCTGCAAATATCGCATCTGGTAGCTTACCAAAACCTGATGAATTACCATTGTCAATTGAGTGTTTCAACCTACGTGTTACTACTTCTTGCATACATTTTGGATCATCTTGTGTTAAAACTGTTTTTATTTTAAATCTTCTTGACATGTTTCTTTTTATTGTTCCATCAACCATTACACACATTCCAGCTACCATATATTCTCCTGAAATATTTGATATATCAAATGTTTCAATTTTTCTTGGTAATTTGTTTAATCCCAATATTTCTTTTAATTCAACTAAAATTTCGCTTCTATCTCTTTCTTTATTTTCAAGAGTAATTTTGGCATTATTATCAGCCATTTCCACAAATCTTAATTTTTCACCTTTTTTTGGTGATTTTATTTCTACTTTTCTTCCAGCTTCTTTGCTTAACCATTGTTCTATTGCTTGTTGATCCTCTAATTCTTCTCTTATCATTATTTTATTAGGTAAATTTTGACTATCTATATAATATTGCTTTATAAAACCTGAAATTATTTCTTTGTCTTCCATTTCTCTTATGTCTTGGAAAAAATAATGTTCTCTTCCTACCATTTTGCTTCCTCTAACAAAAAATATTTCAACACATACCTCAATTTCAGATTTTGCAATTCCTATTACATCTATATTATTTTCTGTTATATTTGATACCTTTTGTTTTTCATTAACCCTTTGTATAGCTAACATTCTATCTCTTATATATGCTGCTTGTTCAAAGTTCATTTTACTTGACTCTTCAATCATTTGTTTTTCAAGTTCTTTTAATACTTTATCAACTTTTCCATCAAGAATGTCTATTATTTCATCAATTTGTTTTCTGTAATCTTCTTTTGAAACATATCCCATACAAGGACCTAAACATCTATTTATGTGATAATTTAAACAAGCCCTTGTTTCAGATCTAAAGTTTTTACATTGTCTAATTTTATATTTCTGTTTTATAAAATCAAGCATTTCTTTTGCAGCTCCAGGATTTGCATATGGTCCAAAATATTTTGAACCATCATTTATTATTTTTCTTGTTATTGTCACATTTGGATAATCTGATTTTATATCTATCTTTATATATGGATATGTTTTATCATCTTTTAATAATACATTAAATTTAGGTCTATTTTTCTTTATTAAATTACATTCTAATATTAATGCTTCTGCTTCATTATCAACAACTATATATTCAAAATGGTCTATTAATGATACCATTCTTTTTATTCTTTCAGTTTTGTCTGTTTTTCTAAAATAAGATTTCACTCTTCTTTTAAGATTAACTGCTTTTCCTACATATATTATTTTGTCATCTACATCATGCATTATATATACTCCAGGTTTATCTGGTAATATTTTTAGTTGTTCTTCTATGTTAAACATTCTTTCCCTTTCTAAAATTTAAAATATTATACATTCCAATTTATTGCTCTGTTTCCATACTGTGCTCCCCATGGTGCACCAGAAATTCTATTTGCTGTTCCTTTTATATTAATAGCTGTTAAATTTCCGCAATACGCAAATGCATTTGCACCTATTGAAGTTACACTTTGAGGAATTGTAATTTCTTTTAAAGAATTACAACTATAAAATGCTCCTGCTCCAATTGTTGTAACACTATCTGGTATAGTTATTGATGTCATTTTACCACACACATAAAATGCATTTTTTTCAATTTCAGTAACAGTATTCGGAATATTATATGTAGTGGCATTTCTACTGGCCATTATTACTTTTGTTCCTGCTTTATTTAATATTAATACATCATCAATACTTTTATATGTTGCACTTCCTTCTGCTACCCTAAGTTTGGTATTATCATGAAATGAATATGTATACATAGTTGTTACACTTGCAGGTATATTTAATAAATTTACTCCAGACATACCTGTAAGAGACCATCCTTCTATAACTTTAAGTGTTGATGGTAAATTTAGTGTTGTCATTGATTTTGTTATACATCCATTAAGCAAAATTTCAACTCCTTCTGGCACTGTAAAATTTTTAGAAGATCCCATATATTTTATAAATCTTTTTCCATCATATGAATATAAATTTCCATCTACTAGTTTTAAATTTTTACTAGTACTGCTCAATTCTATTGTTGTCAATTTATTCATTCCATTAAAAACTGCTCCACCAAAATTTGAACTAACTGTATCTGGTAATATAATTTTTGTTGCATTAGAACCTGATAATCCATCTCCAACGATGCTTACAACACCATTTGGAACATTTATTTCTGTTAAAGTTAATAATGCCATATACATTGTCTTTCCATCTTTTGATAATAATATTCCATTTTCAAATTTAAAACTATTATTTCCATCTGCAACTTTTACTTCTGTTAATCTACTTAATCTAGTTAACGCACTTCCACTTAAAGATGTTAAACTTGCAGGTAATGTAATTGTTGTTAATTTATTACAATTTTTAAATGCTGCATAGCCAATATATTCTACTCCTTCTGGTATTTCTATTTCAGTTAAAGAACTACATCCTTCTAATAATCCGTTATATATTGTTCGAATTTTTTTTGATAATTTTATCTTTTGTAATCTATTACAATCCCAAAAACAATATTCTCCTATATCTGTCACACTGTCAGGTATTTCTATACTTCTTAAATTAGTACAACCATAAAATGCTCTTTTTCCTATTGTTGTTACTGTATTAGGAATCTTTATACTTGTAAGGGTTGTATTATATGAAAACGCATCATCTCCGATTGTAGTAATTCCTTTTGGTAATACTATTGATGATAATGGTGTAATTCCACTTTCAATTTCTACTTTTGAAAATGCTCCTGCTTCAATTTTTTTTATTTTTCCTTCATATTCACTTAAATCAAGATTTCCATTATTATCTACTAAATAAAGATTCATTGCTGATGATCTTAAAACTCCATCATCTGTAATCTCATATGGATTTATTGAAAATCCTAATTCTACTGCAATAGGAATTACTTTTTTGTCTTGGCTTACATAATAAATTTTTCCTTTTATTATTTCAAACTTTTTCTCATCACCTTTTTTTATTGAACTGCATATTTCTGTTATTCCACTTCCAACTTCATTTCCTTCATATCTAATCGTCTTATCATTTGCATATAATGTATCTAAATCATATTCATCATCCATTCTTTTTTCACTTAAATATAATTCATATTCTTCTTTTATATCTGCTAAATATGATTTAGTCTTTGCTTTAGAAGCATTTGTTGTTATTCCACTATTCCCTGTGAGTATTGATATTGTTGCTCCTGCTAATATTAACATTATTATAATCGTAACTGCTAATGCAATTAGAGTAACTCCATTTTCTCTTTTCATCTAAAAAACCACCTTTCTTCTTTTGAATATACATTTTAATTATATTATATTTAACTACATAATTCAACAAATAGCTAAAATTTTATTGACATTTTAATTATTTATAGTAAAATTATATAGTATTAAAAATTAGTAAAATTTATATACATTAACAAAGGAGAATTAATCATGGCAAGTTTACCAATATTTGTAAAATATTTTATTGTTTTTTTTATATCAATGGTACCAATTGTAGAATTAAGAGGTGCTATTCCAATTGCTGAAAGCTTAAAATTAAGTATTTCTTTATATTATCCAATAGCAATAATAGGAAATATGTTACCAGTTCCAATTATATACCTATTTGCAAGAAAAGTTCTTGAATTGGGAAAAGATAAAAAAATAATTGGAAAATTCTTTACTTGGTGTCTAGAAAAGGGTGAAGAAGGTGGGGAAAAACTAAAAAAGACAGCAGGAAACAAAGGTATTTTCTTTGCCCTACTTATATTCGTAGGAATCCCACTACCAGGGACAGGGGCATGGACTGGAACACTAGCAGCAAGTTTCTTAAACCTTGACTTCAAAACAAGTATCTCAGCAGTAACATTAGGAGTACTACTAGCAGGAATAATAATGTCACTAGGAAGCAAATTTGTATCAATCTTAGGCTGGCCTGGTTTAATAGCTATTGTTATCGCAATCATAATAGCTATAACAGTCTCTATATTATTAAACAAAAAAAGAAATAAAAGAACTACTTAATCTCTCAAATTAAGTAGTTCTTTTATTAGTAGAAATTTTTGAATTTCAGTCAACTAATACAAATTACCCTTCATTTCTCCTCTCTTCCTCATCTCTAATTTTATTCCTAGCATCCACAAAATCCG
>OLWA01003314.1_pt1 | contig 12444 bp, 10 predicted proteins | sample 1673251 | NCBI WGS metagenome assembly OLWA01 (sample SAMEA3178937, study PRJEB25190) | human gut metagenome | biome: human gut; feature: human-associated habitat; material: faeces | place: Austria | collected 2013
AGTTGACCGGGGTGGTGGACAGCATGCCCACGTCCTCCAGACAGCGCATGTGGTCCAGGTAGCTCTGGCCGAAGGTCATGAAGAAGCGGATGCGCTTTGCTTCCGGGATGTTCTTGGCAAGGGACTCGATCTCCTCGTGGTGCAGCAGGTACATATCCTTCTGGCCCACTTTGTCGAAGTTGTATTCCCGCTTGATGCTCATGGCCGGGATCTCCACCCAGTGGCCGTTCTCCCAGTAGCTGCCGGGTGCGGACACTTCGCGCAGGTTGATCTCGGGGTTGAAGTTGGTGGCGAAGGCATAGCCGTGGTCGCCGCCGTTGCAGTCCAGAATGTCGATGGTGTCAATGGTATCGAACTCGTGCTTCTTGGCATAAGCGCAGTAAGCCTGGGTCACGCCCGGGTCAAAGCCGCTGCCCAGCAGAGCAGTCAGGCCGGCTTCCTCAAACTTTTTGGCATAGGCCCACTGCCAGCTGTAGTCAAAGTAAGCGGAGAAGCCGGCTTCCTTGCAGCGCTTCTCATAGATGGCACGCCATTCGGGGTCGTCGGTGTTCTCGGGCTCATAGTTGGCGGTGTCCATGTAGTTGACGCCGCAGGCAAGGCAGGCGTCCATGATGGTCAGGTCCTGATAGGGCAGGGCGATGTTCATCACGAGGTCGGGCTGATACGCCTTGATGAGGGCAATCACTTCCTCGGTCTTGTCGGCGTCCACCTGCGCGGTGGTGATTTTAGTAGCAGTCTTCGGGGCCAGCTCTGCGGCCAGCTTGTCGCACTTGGACTTGGTACGGCTGGCGATGCAGATCTCGGTAAACACTTCGGGTACCTGGCAGCACTTGTGGATGGCAACGGAGGCCACGCCGCCGCAGCCGATGATCAGAACTTTGCTCATGTTGATTCTCCTTTATGTCAATGAAATGTGGTTTTTCTCAGACCTGAAACCCTGGCCAGCCCTTATCGAGGGCAATGAGGGTCTCCCGCAGCACCTTGCAGGCGGTGGCGGTGGACACGCCGGTGGTGTCCAGCGTGGGGGCCAGCTCGTTGAGGTCAGCCGCCACGATGTTTGCTTTGGTCACGGTGCGGATGGCGTCCAGCAGCTGCAAAAAGCTCACGCCGCCGGCCTCCGGCGTGCCGGTGCCGGGGAAGCAGGAGGGGTCCAGACAGTCGAGGTCAATGGTCAGATACACGGGTACCTTGCTTGCACACAGCTGTTCGGTCAGCTCGGCAAGGCCGGTAAAGTCGAACTTGTGCATCTCGGTGTGCTGGGCCGCGAACTCAAACTCGGCGCGGTCACCGCTGCGGATGCAGAACTGGTGGATGTGGCCGTCGCCTACCAGCTCGTGGCAGCGGCGCAGCACACAGGCGTGGCTCAGCTTTGCACCAAGGTAGTCGTCCCGCAGGTCAGCGTGGGCATCAAAGTGGACGATGTGCAGGTCCGGGTATTTCTTCACGGCGGCCCGCACGGCACCCAGGGTCACCAGATGCTCGCCGCCCAGCAGCAGCGGGAACTTGCCGTCGTGCAGAATTTCCTCTGCCCGGGCCTCGATGTCCGCAAGGGCGCTCTCACTGGAGCCGAAGCACAGCTCCAGATCGCCGCTGTCGAACACGTCAAAATCGGTCAGGTCGGCGTTCTGGTAGGGACTGTAGGTCTCCAGACCATAGCTTTCGTGCCGGATGGCCGCCGGGCCGAACCGGGCACCCGGGCGGTAGCTGGTGGTGGAATCATAGGGCGCGCCGTACAGCACGATGCTGGCGGCGCGGTAGCTGCTGTCGCAGCCGATAAAGGTCTCAATATTGGGTTGCATCAGTGTTCCTCCACTTCCCGCAGCATTTCCTCGAGGAATGCCGGCAGGTAGAATGCCCCGACGTGCAGCCGGGTGGTGTAATAGCGGGTGCGCATGTTCAGCGCCTTCCACGCTGCGGCATCCAGGTCGTCGATGGGGTGGTACTTCTTGCTGGCAAAGCCGAATAGCCAGTAGCCTGCGGCAAAGGTGGGGATGTGGGCCTGATACACGCGGCTGATGGGAAAGGTGGAGGCAATGCGCTTGTGGCTGCGCTGCATGGCGCTGGCGTCCTCAGCATAGAAGGGGCTGCCCTGCTGGTTGACCATGATGCCGTCGCCCTTCAGGGCGTTGAAGCAGCTGCCGTAGAACTCGCGGGTGAACAGGCCCTCGCTGGGGCCGAAGGGGTCGGAGGAATCCACGATGATGAGGTCATATTCTTCCTCACAGCGGCGGATGAACTTGAGGGCGTTCTCAAAGTAGATGTGCACCCGGCGGTCATCCATGCGGCAGGCGTTGCCGGGCAGGTAGGCGCGGCAGGCTTCCACCACCTGCGGGTCCATCTCTACGAGGTCGATGCGCTCCACGCGGTCATAGCGGGTCAGCTCCCGCACCACGCCGCCGTCGCCTGCACCGATGACCAGAATATCCTTTGCCTCTTTGTGCACGGCCATGGGCACATGCACAATCATTTCATCGTAGATGAACTCGTCGCGCTCGGTCAGCATCACGTTGCCGTCCAGTGTGAGCACCCGGCCGAACTCCGGGGTCTCAAAGATATCGATGCGCTGATAATCGCTCTGCTTGGAGTAGAGCTGTTTGTTCACCCGGATGCTGTGCTTCACGTCCGGGGTGTGAAACTCGGAAAACCAGAATTCCATAAAGGTTCCTCCTTTAAGCCAGAACGTTCAGGTGTAAAATGTCGGGGTCCTCGGGGCCGGTCATGCTGCATCCCTTGGCCTTGGCGTACTCGATGTAGTTGAGAATTTCTTTGGTGATGCGCTCGCCCGGGGCCAGAATGGGGATGCCCGGCGGGTAGCACATGACGAACTCGCTGCACACCATGCCCTCGGTCTCGCGCAGCGGCAGGCTCTTTTTGGGGGCATAGAATGCTTCCTGCGGGCTGGCGGCGACCACGGGGTCGATGTATTCCTGACTCAGCAGGCCGGTGCCGTCGGTGTGGTAGCGGCGCTTGATCTCGGCCAGTGCGCTCACCAGCCGCTCAATCTCCTGCGGACGGTCGCCGATGGAAAGATAAGCCAGAATGTTGCCGATATCGCCGAACTCGATCTGGATATCGTACTCGTCGCGGAGGATATCGTACACCTCAATACCGGCAAGGCCGATGTCCAGCGTGTGGACGCTGAGCTTGGTGGTGTCAAAATCAAAGACGGAGTTGCCGTTGCACAGCTCCTTGCCAAAGGCGTAGTAGCCGCCCACGGCGTTGATCTCCTCGCGGGCATACTCGGCCATGTCGGCCACCTGATGAAAGACCTGCCGACCCCGCAGCGCCAGATTGCGGCGGGAAATGTCCAGACTGGACATCAGCAGGTAGCTGCCGGAGGTGGTCTGGGTCAGGTTGATGATCTGCCGCACATAGCCCGGGTGCACGTTGGGCCCGATGAGCAGCAGGCTGGACTGGGTCAGGCTGCCGCCGCTCTTGTGCATGGAGACGGAGGCCATATCCGCGCCTGCTGCCATGGCAGAAACGGGCAGGCCGCCGCCAAAGTAAAAGTGGGTGCCGTGGGCTTCGTCGGCAAGGCAGAGCATGCCCGCATCGTGGGCCATCTTGACGATGGCGCGCAGGTCTGAGCAGATGCCGTAGTAGGTGGGATTGTTCACCAGCACGGCCACGGCGTTGGGGTGCTCTTTGATGGCCTTTTCCACCTGCTCGCGCTTCATGCCCAGCGAGATGCCCAGGCGCTTGTCCACCTCGGGGTTCACATACACCGGGATGGCACCGCACAGCACCAGCGCGTTCAGCACGCTGCGGTGCACGTTGCGGGGCAGGATGATCTCATCGCCCCGCTTGCAGGCGGTGAGCACCATGCTCTGCACACTGCTGGTGGTGCCGCCCACCATCAGAAAGGCGTGGGCCGCGCCAAAGGCGTCGGCCGCCAGTTCTTCTGCTTCCCGGATAACCGATACCGGGTGGCAGAGGTTGTCCAACGGCTTCATGCTGTTCACGTCCACGCCCACGCACTGCTGGCCCAGAAAGGCCGTCAGCTCCGGGTTGCCGCGGCCCCGCTTGTGGCCGGGCACGTCAAAGGGCACCACACGCATCTGGCGGAAGCGTTCCAGTGCTTCGTAGATGGGCGCACGGTTCTGGTTCAGCCGGAACCGCGTACGATTTTCACTCATGCTTTTTCCTCCGTCCCTGGTCCCTTCGGCGCAAAACAAAAAGCGCAGGCCGCACACAAAGGTGCAGACCTGCGCTTTGAACGATCATTTGAAGGCGCGGGCAGAATCCCCCCGGCCATTGCGCCGGAGAACGCCCACTTCGCATGATTCAAAAAGACGGGATGACGAGAGTCTATATAGCAATTACACTTTTACTACTCTTATTGACCGTTTCACAAGTCTGCGCACCGGGTGCGCAATTTCATGGTTGTAAAGGAACCAACTTATAAAATTTGAGCTTCGAACTCAATCAATAATGGCAGCTTGCGCCGCCGGTCGGCAGTGGACCCGGCTGTCCGTATGGCCTTAGCCCCGCTGGGCGGTCCTTGAGTAAATTGCTTTGAAAAGACCCTGTTCTACGTCGCCTCTCAAAATCGTTTGTTAGCATACCATGCCGTTTTTTGCTTGTCAAGGCGTTTTAAAAAAAATGTCAAAGATTTTTCACAAAGTATCACTTTTTCTTTGCCGGATCTTTGCCCGGTTTTGTGCGCGAATGGCGTCGTTTTGTGCGCAAACGGCAGGTTCTTTTCCCCGGGAAGTGTGCTATAATAAAAATGACAAGAAGTGGAAAGTGAGGGAAAAACGTGGCATTGCAGATCGCCATCGTGGAGGACCTGCAGCCGGATGCGCAGCGGCTGCAGGCATTGGTCCGGCAGGAGCTTGGGGCAGTGGAGTGCGGCATTTTCCCCAGCGGGGATGCCTACCTGCAGCAGATGCCCGCCCGGAAGGATGACCTTGTGTTTCTGGATATCTGTATGGAGGGCACCAGCGGCATCGAGACCGCCCAGCAGCTGCGCCGGGCAGACCCGGAAGTGCTCATCGTGTTCGTGACCTCCTCGCCGGAATATGTGTGGGACGCCTTCCCGGTGCACCCGTTCGATTACCTGCTCAAACCCTATGAGGAAGAAAAGTTCCGCAAACTTGCTGCCGAGCTGCGGCGGGTGCTCTGCCGCACCGAGCCGGAGCTGGAAGTGCGCATTGCCCGCCAGACCGTGCAGCTGCCGCTGCGCAAGGTGCTGTACGCCATGGCGCAGAACCATTTCGTCCGGGTGGTGAGCGAGGACGGCGAGTGCCGGGCCGCGTGCGGCTTTGCGCAGGTGGAAGAAAAACTGCGCACCGAAGAAAATTTTATGAGCTGCAACCGCGGCATCGTCATCAACATGGATAAGGTGCTGCGCTTTGAGGACGACTGCATTGAAATGCTGGACGGCACCCGCCTGCGCCCGTGCGGCAGAAAGACAAAAACGTCCTGTTCGCCCATTTTACCCAGTACCAGTTCCGCCACATGCGGCGGGAACTGTGAGCCAGGAAAGGAGCCGCCGCCGTGAACGCTGCCATCTTCGGACGTTATTTTCTGGATTATGCCCTGCTGTACCCCAGCGGCTTTCTGTGCCTGGCCTGCCTGTGGGAAAAGGTGCGCAGCCCCAGGCGCACCGCCTGCATCGCGGCGGTCGGCATCACGGCCGTGTGCCTGGTGTGCGCTGCGCTGTGCACGATCTTTGAGCTGGACAGCAACTTTTTGCTTCTGCCTATCGTGCTGTGCACCTTCTGGCTTTTGCGCTGGCGCATGAACGCGGAAGTGACCGTCAGCCAGACGGCCTTTCTGTTCTCCATCTCTGCCGTGATGATGGCCGTGTGTTCGCTGCTTTCCAGCATCCTGAACGCTCGGGCGGAGGCGGACAACCCCGGGACGGTCTGCCTGCTTTCCACTTCGCTGCTGCGCATGGTGCTGGCGGCAGTGCTGTGCACCCTGTTCTGGTTCACCGTGGCCAAGTGGAGCCGGTGGCTGCTGCGGGAGTACCGCGGCGAAGCGTTCTGGCAGTCGGCCTGGCCGCTGCCCGCCATCTATGCCGTCTACCTGATGTACTGTATGCCGAAGGACTCTGCCATTGTGTTGATGAACCGGGTGATGATCATCGCGGTGCTGGCGGTGTCCATCTCGCTGTTCGGCATCTTTCTGCTGCTGTACGAGATGTACCGCGTGGCGAAGGAGTTTACCCGCAGTTCCCAGCTGGACCGCGAAAACCAGCTGCTGGGCATGGAAGCCCGCCGGTATACTGAGCTGCGGACCTACATGGAAAACACCCGCCGCCTGCGGCACGACTTCCGCCAGCACCTGCACGTCATTGCGGGCCTGACCGAGGCCGGGCAGCTGGAGGAGCTGAAAAGCTACCTGCACCAGTATGAGAGCGAGCTGAGCGAACAGCGGTCTGCGCTGTGTGCCAACGCCGCCGTGGATGCCCTGGCCGGGCACTACGACAACGAGGCAAAGCAGCAGGCAACGCCCATCGAGTGGAAGCTGGAGCTGCCCCGCCAGTTGCCGCTGCCGGAAGCCGACCTGTGCACGGTGCTGGGCAACCTGCTGGAGAACGCCCTGCACGCCAGCCAGCGGCTGCCGCCCGAGCAGCGGCAGGTGCGGGTGATGGCCCGGATGCTGAGCCCCGCCATGCTGGGCATTGTGGTGGAGAACAACTACGACGGCGTGCTGAAAAAGCAGAGCGGCATTTTGCACTCCACCAAGCACGAGGGCGTGGGCGTCGGGCTGGTGTCCATCGAGACGGCAGTGCACAAATACAGCGGCAGCCTGAACATCGAGACCCAGAACCATGTGTTCCGGGTGAATGTGCTGCTGAACCTGTAAGACAAATAAGACAAAAACCTCCGCAGTTTCGTCCGTTTCGGGCGGCTGCGGAGGTCTTTTTGTATGTGGGAGAGTTACTCCCGGTTCTTGAGCACTTCGGCAGGGGTCATGCGGTCGAGCCTGCGCACCAGCACCAGGTCGATGAGCAGGTAGCACGCCAGCACGCCTGCGTAGATGACGGCGTACAGCTGCGGCGGGAAGCTCAGCTCCAGCCCGGCGGCAACGTTGGACACGAAGTAGGGGTAGATGACGTCCATCAGCCCCTTTGCGGCCGGGATGCACACCAGCGCGCCAAGTGCCGCCACCACGAAATTGCCGTCCAGATACAGCCGCCGCACTTCGCCGGTGCAGTAGCCGAACACCTTCAGCAGCGAGATGGAATAGGATGCGCGGTCGATCATCACCTTGATCATCAGGTACAGCACCACCAGGAAGATGATCACCGAAAGCACGCTGACCATAATGACCATGGGCATCATCAGGTCGGTGAACACCGCCGAGGTCTGCTCGATGTTCTGGCGGCTGACGGTGGCGTACAGCAGCCCGGTGTCGATGTCCAGCGCGTGGTCGGCGAACACCGTGTTGTAGTAGTCGTCGCTGCGGCCGAACAGCTCCTGCATGGCGTCACGGTCCATGAAGATATAGAGCCCGCTGGCGTAATGGACCACGTCCGTCACCGTGAAGGCGTAGTTCACGTCGTTCACTTCGTCCCGCAGCACCAGCACATCGCCCTTGCCCACACCGAATTTCTGGGCCACAGAGCTGGCAATGACCACCTCGCTCTTTTTGGCGGTGGGGGCCACCTCCGGGAAATAGGGGCAGCCCGGGTCGATGCCCAGCATGGTCACATCCAGATCGTAGCCGTAGGAAGTCTGGCGGAGGGTCTCAGCGTAGGCCGGGGTGCCGCCCTCCGGCACCTCCTCGGTGGGGTATTTGTAGGTGTAGCAGTATTCGTAGGTGGTCTCCAGAATGCTGCGCCGGTTGAAGTTGTCGCAGTAAACATAGCAGTCCAGCGCGATCATCAGCACCAGCAGGCAGATGAACATGCCGCCCAGCACCGCAAAGGCCGAGCGCAGCTCCCGCAGCAGCTGGCGCAGCTGGAACCGGGGCAGGAAGCTCAGGTGCCCCAGGTCGATGCGGGAGATCCTGCTGGCGTGGCTGGCCTTCTGCTCACTGCGCAGCAGTGAAAGGGCGGTGCGGCTGAGCGACTTGCGGATGACGATGCAGTTGACGGCAGCCGCGATCACCGGCGGCATCACCAGTGCATATACCAGCAGCAGGCCCGGCAGCCGGACGCCCAGCTGCGGCAGGGAGTAATACAGGCAGCGGGGGTGCGCACCTCGTTGCGGTAGTTCTTGTGGATCTGGCCGTCCTTCAGGAGGACCACCTGATGCACCATGTTCTTGATGGCGTTGTTGTGGGTGACGATGAGCATGGTGGTGCCGTACTGGGCGTTCACCCGCTCCAGCAGGGTGAGAATCTCCCGCGAGGTCTTGCTGTCCAGCGCGCCGGTGGGCTCGTCGCACAGCAGCAGGCGCGGATTTTTGATGAGGGCCCGGGCGATGGCGCAGCGCTGCTGCTGGCCGCCCGAAAGCTGGGCCGGGAACTTGTTCTTGTGTTCGGTCAGGCCCAGCACCTGCAAAAGCTCGCCGAGGTCCAGCGGGCTGCGGGTGAGGTACTGGCACACCTGAATGTTCTCCTGCACGGTCAGGTCCGGCACGAGGTCGTAGAACTGGAACACGAAGCCCAGCTCCTCCCGGCGGTAATCCGAGAGCTGCTTTGCGTTCAGACCCACCAGTTCTTTGCCGTCCACCACGATGGAGCCGCTGTCCACCGTGTCCAGCCCGCCGATGCAGTTGAGCAGGGTGGATTTGCCCGAGCCGCTGGTGCCCTGAATGACGCACATGTCGCCCTGCTGTACCTCCAATGAGACATTTTTCAGCACCTGCGTGTAGCTGCCGCCTTCGCCGTAGCTCTTGCACAGGTCGTTTACTTCCAGATACATGATTCCGTTCCTCCTCAAAAAGTTTACACAGCATAACACTGTTATGTGAAAGGGCTTATAAAAACCATGACGCAGCAAATGCGCCATGGAAAAAGCGGCGGATTCAGGGGCCGGGGCTGACGGGGGGCTGGAACAGGCCGTTCCAGCCGCTGAGCATATACTGCAGGATGTCCTGCAGGTGGGCCAGCGCCTTCTGCTCGTCCGGCTCGTGGGTGAGCAGGTGCACAAAGGCGTCGATCTGCATGTGGGCCAGCCAGTGGATGGTGTAGTCCTGCGGCGGGGTCACGCCCAGCAGCGCGGCCTGCCGGTCGGCCAGCTTGCGGTAGTGCTCCTCCGAGATGGCCACCAGCTCGTCCACAAAGTGTTCCAGGCTGGAGCCGTAGCTGCCGGTGAGCAGCAGCAGAAACAGGTCGTAGTTCTGGTACAGCAGGTGCAGCACCTGCTGGGACGCATAGGCATCGTCGCGGAAATCGTTCTCCGCCGCGTCCTCGCCGCTGTCCAGCACCAGCAGCTCCTGCCGCATGTGCTCGGTGAGCATGGCCTTGAGGGTGTTCAGCTGCGGGGCCACCAGCGAGGTGAACAGATCGTCCTTATCCTTAAAAAAGAAATACAGCGCACCGGTGGTCACGCCGGAGGCTTTGCAGATGCTGCGCAGGGAAGCACCCTGGTACCCCTTGGCCAGAAACTCGGCCCGGGCGCTCTGCAGCAGCTTTTCTTTGGTTTCGCGTTCGTCTTTCATGCAGTCTCCTGTATCAAGCTGGATAACACCGTTATGTTAGCATAAACGAACGGACCTTGTCAAGAGCCGACTTGCCCGGGCAGGGCGGAGCGGGTGGCTGCACTTCCGCTGCCCCCTATCGTTTTTGCCAAAAGTGTGCTAGAATAGACACAAAACAAACATCGAACGGCAATGGCTGGGCAGCGCATATCGGTTTTGCAAAGAGCCCGGATGCAGCGTGAAATGCGGAAAGAGAACCGGACGGGAAAAATGAGGAACAGTATGAAACAGACAGAACAGAGAATGAAAACGCGGTGGATCCTTGTGTTCCTTGCCATGTTGGTCTGCTTTTGCGGCTGGTGGGCAGTGCGCAAAGAAGGATTTTTTGCGGATGAACTTTATTCTTATGGACTTTCAAACAGCAATTATGCGCCGTTTTTGAGTTGGTATTATAACGGTGAACGCGCGTACAGCGGCACGAGCGCCGAACACATTTACAGTCGGGAGGACTTTATGTCCTATGTTGCTGTGCAGGAGGGCCAACGCTTCGACTATGCGTCGGTTTATTATAATCAGACGCAGGATGTCCACCCGCCGGTATTCTACTTTTTATTGCACACGGTTTGCTCGCTGTTCCCGGGCAGCTTTACAAAATGGACTGGCCTTGGTCTGAATTTTGCACTGTTCGGCGGCACCATTGCGGCATTGTATGCACTTGGCATGGAGATTTTTGAAGGGGAGAACAGTTGGAAAAAGTCGCTGTTCGTCTGCGCGCTGTATGCATTCAGTGGAGAGGCAATCTCAAATGCAACGATGATACGAATGTATATGCTTCTGACCCTGTTTACCACCGTGTTGGCGCTGCTGCTGGCAAAGGCTCTGCGCAGGCCGACGCTTGTCCGGTATCTGTTGATCGGCATCGTCATTTATCTGGGAATGCTCACGCAGTATTTCTATGTGATCTATGCATTTTTATTGTGTGCAGTGTATGATTTTTACCTCATGCTGCGGCGGGAGTGGAAACATGTGGTGCAGTTTTCAGCGGCGGCTTTGGCTGGTGTTGGCGGAATGATGCTTACATTCCCCTGTTGGCTTGCACAGCTGCACTCCCAATCGACGGTCTCGCTGGACACTACAACGGATAATATCCTGAACTTGAGCCAGTACCCCAAGGGCCCGTTGGAATTGACGGGATGGAGCATTGTGGAGTTTGGCGTGGGCGCGGGGATCATGGCGCTGCTGCTCCTTGTGGCATTGACGAAAAGATTTCTTCCGGGAAAACTGCGGCAGACTGTGCTGATTGCACCCCACGCAAAACTAATAACGATCCCGGCGCTGGCTGCGTTCATCGTGATTGCAGTGATCTCGCCGTATAAATCCCTGCGGTATGTATACCATCTGCAGCCGCTGGAAGCACTCTTTTGCGGCTGTGGCTTTTTTGCTGTGCTGGATACGCTGGGACAGAATGCACGAAAGAAAATCACACAGGCTGTGTGTGCACTGATGCTTGTGCTGGCCTTTGTGTTGACGCCGGAGCGGATGTACATTGGTAACCGGAAGGTGAATGAAGAACTGGAACAGTACAGCGACGCGCAGTGTGTGTCGCTGATCGGAGATATGACGGCATTCACATCGGAGCTCCCGGAGTATCTGCACTTCAAAGAGATTTGTGCGGTGCAGGACACTTCCAGCACGCTGCTCCGGGAATATTGCACCGGTGAGAGTGATTCCATGGTGGTGTTCATTTGCGGGCGCGGCCTGTGGCAATTCGTCACTCCAGGCGAAGTGGAGCAGATCACGCAGGAAAATCAGGCGTCAGCAGAGGAGATCGCACGGCTGGGCGGATATACATCCGTTGAAATGCTGGATACGCAGGAATTTTCTCAGATCTGGGTGCTGAAAAAATAAGTATGCGGCACCATCAATAAAAAATCAAACGATCGCTCAGGAGGTCTCCCTCATGCTCAAACGACTGCGCAACGCGCACCCGGTCCTGTTCTGCATCCTGGTCGAGGTGCTGTTCCTCGGCAGCCTGTTCGTATCGGACCTGGTCTTTACCTTTGTACTGCTCTTTGCCCGGGCAGATTTTTCCGCCCTGGACGGCTATCTTTACAGCGGCCTGCAGGAGCTTGTGGGCACGCTGGTGGTGGTGCTGGTGCTGCAAAAGACCGGCCGCCTCGGGCTGCTGCGGCGGCGCGGCAGCGGTTTTTTCAATGGCTTGCTGGTGGGCATGTACCCGCTGGTGATGATCGGCTACAGCCTGGCGGGCTCGCTGATGTTCGAGCGGCCGGACGACCGGGCACTGCTGCCGCTGCCGCGCATCCTGAGCTTTCTGGTCAGCATGATGCTGGTGGGCGTGGCAGAGGAGTTCGTCTTCCGCGGCGTGGTGGCCCAGACCCTGCTGGAGCACTACGGCACCAGCCGGAGCGGCATCTGGAAAGCCTGCCTTGTGTCCGGCGTGCTGTTCGGCGCGGCCCACCTGACGAACCTTCTGGGGTCGGCACCCTTCGGCGTGCTGATGCAGTGCCTGTTTGCGGCGTCGCTGGGCAGCCTGTTCGCGGCCATCTACTTCCGCACCGGCAACATCTGGGTGACGGTCTTCCTGCATGGCATGATGGATATCTCCTCCATGATCATCGGCGGCATGTACGGCACCGTGACCATGGCCGAGAGCGTGAGCAGCTACGATTCCTCCATGCTGATCTCGGTGGCCGTGTATCTGATCCCCATGCTGTTTTTGCTGCGCAGAAAGAAGCTGCCGGAGGTGCAGCTCTACTGGAACGCCTACGCCAAAAAATAAAGGCAGAAGGCAAAAAAATCCTTGCTTTTTGCAAGGGGTTCTGGTATACTGTATCTGTTACCGTGGTACGGGGCTGGGAGTATGCCCGCTTTTTGGGAATGCCGT
>OLWA01003318.1_pt1 | contig 12430 bp, 7 predicted proteins | sample 1673251 | NCBI WGS metagenome assembly OLWA01 (sample SAMEA3178937, study PRJEB25190) | human gut metagenome | biome: human gut; feature: human-associated habitat; material: faeces | place: Austria | collected 2013
TCCGTCGTGGAGAAACAAAAGTGTGGCATCGTGATGACTCCTTTGGTGGTAATCCGATTGGTAATATCATGATAGACCACTGTTCATGTACATGGGGACTGGACGAAAATATTTCTTTCTATCGTCATATGTACGATCCGAGTGAAGGCCAATATGAAAGCAAGGACTTGAAACTTCCGACAGTCAATGTGACTATTCAGAATACAATTTCTGCAAAAGCTCTGGATACCTATAATCATGCATTCGGTAGCACACTGGGAGGTGAGAACTGTGCATTTATGCGTAACCTTTGGGCCAGCAACTCTGGTCGCAATCCGTCTGTAGGCTGGAATGGAGTATTCAACTTCGTTAATAATGTAGTATTTAATTGGGTGCATCGTTCTTCTGATGGTGGCGATTATACCGCCATGTTCAATATGATCAATAACTATTATAAACCCGGTCCTGCTACTCCAAAGAATAATACGGTAGGCTGCCGTATTCTGAAACCGGAAGCCGGACGCAGTAAACTGAATTATAAGGTATACGGTCGCGTGTATGCTGATGGTAACGTTATGGAAGGCTATCCGGAAATCACGAAAGATAACTGGAATGGTGGTATCCAAATCGAGAGTCAGCCAAATACAGCCGGATATACTGAGAATATGCGGAGCTATGAGCCGTTTGCAATGCCTTATATCAAAATTACATCAGCTAATGATGCTTATGATTATGTGACAAAACATGTCGGTGCCAATATACCCTGCCGTGATATCGTGGACGAACGCATCATAGAAGAAGTAAAAACAGGTATTCCTTATTATGATAAGAAACTTGCGAAGGATGCTAATGGTGATCTTACAGGCCTGTCTCCTAAGTCAATGGGAGAGGACGGTCAGTTTAAATATCGTCGTTTACCCAAAGATTCTTATAAGATAGGTATCATTACTGATATTCGTCAGATGGGTGGTTTCCCCGAATACAAAGGAACTCCGTATGTGGATACGGATGGTGACGGTATGCCGGATGAATGGGAAATTGCTAATGGATTGAATCCGAATGATCCAAGTGATGCTAATAAAGATTGTACAGGTGATGGATATACGAATATTGAAAAGTATATCAATGGAATCAGTACAAAACACAAAGTAGACTGGAGAGATTTAAAAAACAACTATGATACATTAGCTGAAAAAGGAAAATTAATGTAATCTGCAACCGGCATCGGTAAGGTGCCGGAACCGAGTTTCCTTTTGGCATATGGTATAAAAAATAAGATGAAATGAAAAAGATAGTTTTAATGTCTCTGTTGCTTCTTTGCGGTTGGATATCTGCTGGAGCAGTCGATTTGAACAAAGAGAATCGTGATCCGAAATATGTGGAGTCTATCGTCAACCGTTCGCAAAAGATTGTAGATAAACTCGGACTGACGGATGCAAAAGTGGCTGAAGATGTTTGTAATGTGATTGCCAATCGCTATTTCGAACTGAATGATATTTATGAAATACGTGATGCAAAAGTAAAAACCGTTAAGGAATCAGGTTTGACCGGTGATGCGAAAGATGAAGCGTTGAAGGCTGCTGAAAATGAAAAAGATGCAGCTTTGTACCGTTCTCACTTTGCTTTTCCTGCCAGTTTATCTCTCTTTTTGAATGAGGAACAGATAGAAGCCGTAAAAGATGGAATGACTTATGGCGTGGTGAAAGTGACTTATGAAGCTACGCTTGATATGATTCCTTCTTTGAAGGAAGAAGAAAAGGCACAAATCTATGCTTGGTTGGTAGAGGCGCGTGAGTTTGCTATGGATGCAGAAAATTCAAACAAGAAGCATGCGGCTTTCGGTAAGTACAAAGGACGTATCAACAATTATCTGGCCAAGAGGGGATATAATTTGACGAAAGAACGTGAAGAGTGGGCCAAACGTGTGAAAGCACGGGGAGGAACGCTGTAAAAGTATAGAATCCGGTAAAAAAAGGATTGGTAACCAATGAGATACTATAAAAAGAAGTGGAATTCTTTCCCATTATTAAATGGTTAGTTTGTTTGATGGAGGAAAAGGGTGGCTCGGAGAGTCGCCCTTTTTATCGTCTCTAAATTTTGATTCTGACGAATCTTCCAATCTATTTGAGTACAAATCCGGCTTTTCATCGTCTCTGTATAAAGGATATTAGTATAGTGTAAAAGAATCATAGAAATGGGAAAGTTAAGAAATACATTAGCTGCAATAAGCATCCTGCTTTTAGCTTCTTGTGGAGGGAATAAAGATTATTATATGTTCACTTCATTTCATGAGCCGGCTGATGAAGGTTTGAGATATCTGTATAGTGAAGACGGAATGCACTGGGACAGTATTCCCGGTGTTTGGCTGAAGCCGGAATTGGGACAACATCGCCTGATGCGCGACCCTTCCATGGTGCGTACGCCGGATGGTACTTATCATTTGGTATGGACCACCAGCTGGAAAGGGGATTTAGGCTTTGGTTATGCAAATTCCAAAGACTTGATTCACTGGTCGGAGCAACAAATGATTCCTGTAATGGCAGACGAACCGACCACTGTCAATGTATGGGCTCCGGAGATTTTTTATGATGACGAGAGCGAACAGTTTATGGTAGTATGGGCTTCATGTGTACCAGGTCGTTTTGAAAAGGGAATCGAAGAAGAAGAGAATAATCATCGTTTATACTACATCACTACAAAGGATTTTAAGACAGTATCCAAGGCGAAAGTATTATATGATCCCGGTTTCAGCTCGATTGACGCTGTCATTGTGAAGCGGGCAAAAAATGATTATGTAATGGTGCTCAAAGATAATACACGTCCCGAACGTAATCTGAAAATTGCTTTTTCTGACTCTCTGACAGGACCTTATTCGCCGTCATCACAACCATTTACCGAATCGTTTGTAGAGGGACCGACTGTCGAGAAATTAGGTGATGATTATCTGATCTATTTTGATGTTTATAAAAAGAAAATATACGGTGCCATGCGTACCCGTGATTTTAAGAACTTCACGGATATCACAGAAAGTGTGAGTGTGCCTGTCGGGCATAAACACGGAACCATCTTTAGAGCTTCAGAATCAGATGTTAAAACATTGCTGGAAGAAAGCAAGAAGAAATAAACTTAAACTAGATAAGTTGAATCCGGAATAAACTAAAACCTGAAATAAATCATGAACAACTCAACGAAGATTCTTCTTGTATTGGCTGCCGGATGGATGGCGACTACCATTCAGGCGCAGACTCCGCAGGACAGAATCCATTACACAGGAAAAGAATTATCGAATCCCACCTATCACGACGGACAATTGTCTCCGGTAGTGGGAGTGCATAATATTCAACTGGTGCGTGCCAACCGCGAGCATCCGGAAGCGTCGAACGGCAATGGATGGACTTACAACCATCAGCCTATGCTGGCTTACTGGAACGGTCAGTTCTATTATCAGTATCTGGCAGACCCTTCGGATGAGCATATACCACCTTCCCAAACATTCCTGATGACCTCAAAAGACGGTTATCAATGGACAAATCCGGAAATAGTGTTTCCTCCTTACAAAGTGCCGGACGGATATACCAAAGAATCCCGTCCGGGTATGCAGGCAAAAGACTTGATTGCTATCATGCACCAGCGTGTAGGCTTTTATGTATCTAAGTCGGGCAGATTGATTACGATGGGAAATTACGGAGTAGCTTTGGATAAGAAAGATGATCCGAACGACGGAAACGGTATCGGTCGGGTAGTACGTGAGATAAAGAAGGACGGTTCGTTCGGACCGATTTATTTCATTTATTACAATCATGGATTTAACGAAAAGAATACCGATTATCCCTATTTTAAAAAGAGCAAAGACCGGGAATTCGTAAAGGCTTGCCAGGAAATACTGGATAATCCGCTTTATATGATGCAATGGGTAGAAGAAGCTGACCGTGAAGATCCGATCATTCCACTGAAAAAAGGATATAAAGCGTTCAACTGCTATACATTGCCCGATGGACGCATTGCGAGTCTTTGGAAACACGCTTTGACTTCGATCAGTGAAGATGGGGGACATACCTGGGCAGAACCTGTGCTTCGTGCAAAAGGATTTGTCAACAGTAATGCAAAAATCTGGGGACAACGTCTGAGCGATGGAACCTATGCTACGGTTTATAATCCGTCGGAATTCCGCTGGCCGTTGGCTATTTCGTTGAGTAAGGACGGATTGGAGTATACTACATTAAACTTGGTACATGGTGAAATTACTCCGATGCGCTATGGAGGAAATTACAAATCATATGGTCCTCAATATCCCCGTGGCATTCAGGAAGGAAACGGAGTGCCTGCAGATGGTGATTTATGGGTTTCATATAGCGTGAATAAAGAAGATATGTGGATTTCCCGCATTCCTGTTCCGGTACAGATTAATGCTTCTGCACACGCGGATGATGATTTTTCAAAGTCGGGATCAATAGCTGAGTTGACCAATTGGAATATTTATTCTCCGGTTTGGGCACCCGTTTCTTTAGAAGGAGAATGGTTGAAGCTACAAGATAAAGATCCCTTCGACTATGCGAAGGTAGAACGTAAGATTCCGGCTTCGAAAGAATTGAAAGTCTCATTTGATTTGTCGGCAGGACAGAATGATAAAGGTATACTTCAGATTGATTTCCTGGATGAGAACAGCATTGCCTGTTCACGATTGGAACTCACTCCGGACGGTATTTTCCGTATGAAAGGTGGTTCACGTTTTGCAAATATGATGAACTATGAAGCAGGAAAGACTTATCATGTAGAAGCTGTTCTTTCGACTGCCGATCGTAATATTCAAGTGTATGTGGATGGTAAGAGGGTAGGGCTGCGTATGTTCTATGCTCCGGTAGCAACGATTGAACGGATTGTTTTCCGTACCGGAGAAATGCGTACATTCCCGACTGTGGATACTCCTGCTGACCAAACCTATGATTTGCCCGATGCAGGCGGACAGGAACCATTGGCAGAATATCGTATAGCCAATGTGAAGACTTCGTCCACCGATAAGGACGCTTCTTCCGCTTTTTTGAAATATGCAGACTTTAGTCATTATGCAGAATCTTTCAATGGCATGGAAGATGAAAATATTGTTCAGGCTATTCCCAATGCCAAGGCTTCGGAATGGATGGAAGAAAATATCCCTTTGTTTGAATGCCCGCAGCGTAATTTTGAAGAAATGTATTATTATCGTTGGTGGTCATTGCGTAAGCATATCAAGGAGACTCCCGTCGGATATGGTATGACCGAGTTTCTGGTTCAGCGTTCTTATTCGGATAAGTATAACCTGATTGCCTGTGCTATCGGACATCATATTTATGAAAGTCGTTGGCTGCGTGATCCGAAATATCTGGATCAGATTATACACACATGGTATCGTGGCAATGATGGCGGGCCGATGAAGAAAATGGATAAGTTCAGTTCATGGAATGCAGATGCTGTACTGGCACGCTATATGGTGGATGGCGATAAAGATTTCATGCTGGATATGACGAAGGATCTGGAAACGGAATATCAGCGTTGGGAACGTACCAACCGTTTGAAGAACGGACTGTATTGGCAGGGTGATGTACAGGATGGCATGGAGGAATCCATCAGTGGCGGCCGAAATAAGAAATATGCCCGTCCGACGATTAACAGCTATATGTATGGTAATGCAAAAGCCCTTTCGATAATGGGAATCCTTTCCGGTGATGAAGGAATGGCTATGAGGTATGGTATGAGAGCGGATACATTAAAGAGTCTCGTAGAAAACGATTTATGGAATACACGCCATCAGTTCTTTGAAACGATGCGTACTGACTCTTCCGCCAATGTGCGCGAGGCAATCGGATATATTCCGTGGTATTTCAATTTACCGGATACAACGAAGAAATATGAAGTTGCCTGGAAAGAGATTATGGATGAAAAAGGATTTTCTGCTCCTTATGGATTGACTACGGCAGAACGCCGTCATCCGGAATTCCGCACGCGTGGAGTCGGCAAGTGTGAGTGGGACGGAGCTATCTGGCCGTTTGCTTCTGCACAGACATTGACTGCAATGGCTAATTTCATGAATAACTATCCGCAGACTGTTTTATCTGACAGTGTATATTTTCGTCAGATGGAATTGTATGTAGAGTCGCAATATCATCGTGGCCGTCCGTATATTGGCGAGTATCTGGATGAAGTGACCGGTTATTGGCTGAAAGGCGATCAGGAACGGAGCCGGTACTATAACCATTCTACATTCAATGATTTGATGATTACCGGATTGATTGGACTTCGTCCGCGTCTGGATGATACGATAGAAGTAAATCCGCTGATTCCGGCTGATAAATGGGACTGGTTTTGTCTGGATAATGTTTTATATCATGGGCACAATCTGACGATTCTTTGGGATAAAAATGGGGACCGTTACCATTGCGGAAAGGGATTACGTGTTTTTGTGGATGGGAAAGAGGCAGGACATGCGGATACGCTGACAAGACTTGTTTGTGAGAATGCTTTGAAATGATAGATTCAGACACGGATTATTATTTATAACATATTGAAAACCAGATAATGATTTTAAGAAAATATCTTCTTCTTATTCTTTGCCTGCCATGTTTCGTACAAGCGAAGAATATAACAATCAGTCGCCTGACTTGTGAAATGCAGGAAGGGTTAGTAGTGGTTGAGGGAGTGCCCCGTTTGGGATGGGTGATGGAATCACCTGAAAACGGAACACAACAATCGGCTTATGAAATAGATATTCGGGAGGTTTTTACCGGTCGTTCTGTGTGGAACAGTGGAAAAGTAAACTCTTCACAGAGCCAGTTGGTATCCATTGAAGGAGCGGATATTCGCTCTGGCAATCTACTCAATTATATTTGGCGCGTACGGGTTTGGGACGAATCTGGTTCACCCTCACAATGGAGCTCAGATGCTAAATTTCGTTCAGTTCCTGACTGCTTTTCTTCCAGGAAATGGATTGGGGCTATTACTCGTCAGGATGCCCACTTGCCGGAAGGTCGTAAGTTTCATGGTGGCGAATTGAAAAAGCCGGAGGTAAAAGCGGCTTGGGAAGCGGTGGATACACTAGCCAAGAAGAGCATTTATTTGCGGAAAACATTTGAGTTGGGAGATATAAAGGGAGGTAGTGCCGGTCGTAAAACAAGCAAGAGGATTGTAGAAGCGACAGCTTACGTATGCGGACTGGGATTCTATGAGTTTTCGTTAAATGGCAAGAAAGTAGGTGATAGTGAGTTTGCTCCGCTTTGGAGTGATTATGATAAAAGTGTTTATTATAACACGTATGATGTGACAGAGTTGTTGCAAAATGGTGAGAATGCAGTTGGAGTTTTATTGGGGAATGGATTCTATAATGTACAAGGGGGACGTTATCGTAAGCTACAGATTAGTTTTGGTCCTCCCACGCTCTTATTTGAGTTAGTTGTTAATTATGAGGATGGAACACATACGGTCATCCATTCTGATAATGGCTGGAAATATGATTTGAGTCCGATAACCTTCAACTGTATTTATGGAGGTGAGGATTATGATGCGCGTGGAGAACAGAAAGGATGGAACCAAGTTGGGTTTGATGATAGTGATTGGCGTCCGGTAGTAGTTCAGGAGGCTCCGAAAGGAATACTTCGCCCACAAATGGCACGTCCGGTGAAGATTATGGAACGGTATGATATTCAGAAAGTAACCAAGTTGAATTCAGAACAGGTGATGGCTGCTTCCAAATCTACCAAACGAACAGTAGACCCTTCTGCAGTTGTGTTGGATATGGGACAGAATCTGGCCGGTTTTCCGGAGATAACCGTACGTGGTAAACGAGGACAGAAAGTCACCTTGATAGTAGCGGAAGCATTGATGGATGAAGGAGCTTGTAATCAGCGTCAGACAGGGCGTCAGCATTATTATGAATATACACTGAAAGGTGAAGGTGACGAAATCTGGCATCCTCGTTTTTCATATTATGGTTTTCGGTACATTCAGGTAGAAGGTGCTGTATTGAAAGGGCAGAAAAATCCTCAGAAACTGCCTGTCCTTAAAAACATTCAATCCTGTTTTATCTATAATTCGGCAAAGAAAGTCTCTACATTCGAATCTTCCAACCGAATATTCAATGCAGCTCATCGATTGATTGAGAAGGCGGTTCGCAGTAATATGCAATCCGTATTTACTGATTGTCCGCATCGGGAGAAACTCGGATGGCTGGAACAGGTGCACCTTAATGGACCGGGACTGCTCTATAATTATGATCTGACAGCCTATGCTCCACAGATTATGCAGAATATGGCAGACGCCCAGCATCCGAATGGGGCAATGCCCACAACGGCTCCGGAGTATGTAGTCTTTGAAGGTCCCGGAATGGATGCTTTTGCCGAATCCCCGGAGTGGGGAGGTTCACTGGTTATTTTCCCGTTTATGTACTATGAAACTTACGGGGATGATTCTTTGATTAAGAAGTATTATCAGCATATGCGTCGTTACACTGACTATCTTAAGACTCGGGCAGATAACGGTATTCTTTCTTTCGGATTGGGTGACTGGTATGATTATGGAGATTTCCGCGCCGGATTCTCCCGTAATACACCTGTTCCGTTGGTGGCTACGGCACATTATTATATGACTGTCATGTATCTGATAAAGGCTGCCCGAATGGTAGGCAATGAATTTGACGTTCGTTATTACAGTTCATTGGCATACGATATAATGGTAGCGTTTAACAAACGGTTCCTGGATAGTAATACAGCACAATATGGTACAGGGAGTCAAGCTAGTAATGCACTTCCCATCTTCCTTCAGATGATTCAAAGTACAGGAGATAAAGGAGATTACACGCCGGATGCAAGTCTGGCTGCCAAAGTGTTGACGAATCTGATTAAAGATGTGGAATCGCACGGCAATCGTTTGACCACGGGAGATGTGGGAAACCGCTATCTGATTCAGACATTGGCACGTAATGGACAGCATGAGCTTATTTATAAGATGTTCAATCATGAAGAAGCTCCCGGATATGGCTTCCAGTTGAAGTTTGGTGCAACTACATTGACGGAGCAGTGGGACCCGCGTCAGGGTTCTTCATGGAATCATTTCATGATGGGACAGATTGATGAATGGTTCTTTAATTCATTGATTGGTATTCGTCCGTCTACAACATTATCAGCTTCTGTAAATGAAAAGGATGAGCCAATGCAAGGTTATCAGAAATTTGTCATTGCTCCGAAGCCGGTAGGAGACTTGAAATACGTTAAATCAACTTATGAGACTCTTTACGGTACGATTCTGGTAGACTGGACTCGTCAGAGCGGTACTTTTACTCTGAATGTATCTGTACCGGTGAATACCACTGCTATCGTTTATCTTCCGGGTGAAAAAGAACCGAAAGAAGTACAAAGCGGGACATATAAGTTTGTTGCTGCCGAATAAGATATAAAAAAGAAGAACTATTTAATAATATAGAATATGAATTTACGAATCACTCTTTTGGCTTTTCTTTGCCTTTGCGCAACAGCGATCCTTCGTGCCGAACGCGTTGATATGTTGAAAGCGGGTGCAAAAGTGCGTGTTTTTGATCCTATTGCTATGGTAGAATGTAAACGCCGTATCGGTGATGTTGTAACTTACACTGATAATATCTATGATTGTGTGGATGGTGCATATGCTATGCTATTAATGACTGAATGGCGTCAATTCCGTTTGCCTTCATGGAGTGTTATAAAGAAAGTTATGATTGGCAATATTATTGTGGACGGACGTAATATTTATCATCGTGAAGAACTTGAAGCAGAGGGGTTTGTATATACTACTATTGGCGAATAATTATAATACATGAGAGCGAGAAGGGTTAGTTTTGAATGTTGTTGATTTTTTATAATAATTAGGTGTATGCAAGATTATGGTTTAGTATCAATTATTACTCCTACATGGAACTGTGCTGCCTTTATTTGTAATACAATCAAAAGTGTACAGGCCCAAACATATACCAACTGGGAGTTGCTGATTCAAGATGATTGTTCTACAGATGGAACTGATAAGGTAATAGCCCCATTGGAAGATGAAGATATTCGTATCAAATATGAGGCTAATCTGCAGAATAGTGGTGCAGCTATTACTCGTAATAATGCATTGAAAAGAGCTAAAGGCAGATGGATTGCTTTTTTGGATAGTGATGATATGTGGATGCCTGAGAAGTTGGAGAGACAGTTGAGATTTATGGTGGAGAATGATTATGCATTTACTTATCATGAGTATGTGGAGATAACAGAAGAAGGAAAAGAACTTGGTGTATATGTAAGTGGGCTTAAAAAAGTAAATACGTTTAATATGTTTACTTGTTGTTGGCCTGGATGTTTGACAGTGATGTATGATGTTGATAAAATTGGATTGATTCAAATTAAAGATATACGAAAGAATAATGATACGGCTATATGGTTAAAAGTAATCAAAAAAACTCCTTGTTATTTATTGGAAGAGAACCTGGGGTGTTATCGTAGACGTAAAGGAAGTATTACTCCACCGTCAGTGACTAAACGTGTATGGGCTCATTATCCATTATTTCGTGTGGCAGAAGATATGAGTCCGATGATTGCTTGTTTCTGGACATTGATGAATGTATTGGGTAATGCTTATAAAAAGGTCTTCTATGTAAAAAAATATCTTCCATGTTTGTATTGATACGTATTACATTTGTTATGCTACTGAAATAGACTTTGTGTTTCTAGTTCATAGAGTGTGAAAATGAATATCCTTTGTAAAAGGTTGCCAAGCTATTAGACATGTGGTGTTTTAATCACAAAACCTTATTATTTCAGCAATAATTATATAAATCATGAAAATACCATTTTCTCCCCCTTACATTGATGACACTGTCATCAATGAAGTGGTTGATTCCTTACGCTCCGGTTGGATAACCACCGGACCTAAAGTAAAAGCGTTGGAAGAAGAAATAAAGTCTTTTTCCGGTGCAAAAGAAGTGCTTTGTGTAAATTCCTGGACTTCGGGAGCCATTATGATGCTTCGTTGGCTGGGAGTGAAAGCCGGGGATGAAGTTATCGTTCCGGCTTATACATATAGCGCTACGGCGTTGGCGGTGCTGCATGCAGGCGCTAAACCCGTTATGGTGGACTCCGGTGCGGATTTCAATATTTCGGTAGATGCCATTCGTAGAGCCGTTACTCCGCGAACGAAAGCTATTATCCCTGTAGATATTGCAGGTTTTCCGTGTGATTACGATTGTATCATGAAGCTAGTAAACACATCTGAAATACAGAAAATGTTCAAAGCGGAAAGTTCGGTACAAGAAAAGTTGGGGCGTATCCTTGTAATGAATGATGCGGCCCATTCACTGGGAGCGCAATACAGTAAGAATCAGCGTACCGGTTGTGAAACGGATGTTGCCATTTTCTCTCTTCACGCAGTAAAGAACGTGACAACAGCCGAAGGCGGTGCCATTTGTTTGAATCTGCCCATGCCTTTTGACAATGCCGGGTTGTACAAAGAACTTCGTATGATGAGTTTGAACTGCCAGACTAAAGACGCTTTCTCCAAATCTAAAGCGGGTGGTTGGCGTTATGACATTGTTGGCTTAGGGATGAAAATTAATATGGCGGATGTAAATGCTGCCATCGGTCTTGCACAGATACGGGAATACCCTAAACTGCTCGAAGAGAGAAAAAGAGTATTCAATACTTACACCCAAGCTTTTGAAAACTGTAATTGGGCTATTGTGCCCCCTTCGATAGAGAGCGATAAAGAGAGTTCCTACCACATCTACGCCCTACGTATCAAGGATTTTACAGAAGAACAGCGCGATCGGATGATTGATGAAATAGCCAAAAGTGAAGTGGCTGTAAATGTTCACTTTATCCCGATGCCAATGTTATCATTCTTCAATTCTTTGGGGTATGATATAAAGGATTATCCTCAAGCTTACGAGAACTTTAAGGGAGAAATATCTTTGCCTATATATCCGCAATTGGATGAAGAAAAGTTGGCTTTTATTATTGATACCGTAAAAGCGGCATATCGCAAGGTGGCAGGTGATAAAACTATAGAGTGATACCATTGTAAGTCTATGATTCGTTTCTTCGATATTTTCTTCTCCTTTCTGGGCATACTTCTATTATCTCCGGTCTTTTTTCTTCTTTATATATCCATTTGTTTGGAAAGTAGAGGCGGTGGATTTTACCGTCAATTGCGTGTAGGGCGTTATGGTAAGGACTTCTATGTTTATAAGTTCCGTTCGATGCGTGTAGGAGCCGATAAACAGGGATTGATTACTGTAGGCGGACGTGATTCGAGAATAACCCGTATCGGTTATTTTATACGGAAGTATAAATTGGATGAGTTACCCCAATTATTTAATGTTCTGAAAGGAGATATGAGTTTGGTAGGGCCGCGTCCTGAAGTACGCAAATATGTTGACCTCTATACGGAAGAACAGCGTAAAGTTCTGTCTGTACGA
>OLWA01003319.1_pt1 | contig 12426 bp, 9 predicted proteins | sample 1673251 | NCBI WGS metagenome assembly OLWA01 (sample SAMEA3178937, study PRJEB25190) | human gut metagenome | biome: human gut; feature: human-associated habitat; material: faeces | place: Austria | collected 2013
GGCATCAAGGTCATCGAGTTCAACGCCCGCTTCGGCGACCCCGAAACGGAAGTGGTGCTGCCGCGCCTGAAGAGCGATATCGTCGATATCTTCTGCGCTGTGGCCGAGGGGCTCGATACGCAGCTCGAGTGGCATGACTTCGCTACGCTGGGCATCGTTCTGGCCTCGAAGGGTTACCCCGGAAGCTACGAGAAGGGCCATGAAATCAAGGGCCTGGACCGGGTTGGAGGGACGGTTTACCACATGGGAACGAAGGCCGACGGCGGGCGGATCCTCACCAACGGCGGACGGGTGCTGTTTGTCGTGGGACGCGGAGCCACGCTGGCCGAGGCCCGCGAAGCGGCGCTGCGCGACGTGAACCGCATCGAGTGCGACAACCTCTTCCACCGGACCGACATCGGACATCGGGCATTTGAAAAATAGAATCTGCACAACATATGGTAATAAGCGGTAAGGAACTGTCGGCCCGACTGAAGGCCGAAATGGCGGAGCAGGTGAAGACCTTTCCGGCCAAATATGGGCGAGTGCCCCATCTGGTGGTGATCCTCGTGGGGGACAATCCCGCCAGTGTGAGTTATGTGACGGGCAAGGCGAAGGCCTCGGAGGCGGTGGGAATCCGCAATACGACCATCCGCAAGCCCGAGTCGATTACGGAGTCCGAGTTGCTGGACATCATCACGGCGCTGAACCTCGACGATGAGGTGGACGGCATTCTGGTGCAGCTGCCCCTGCCGAAGCACATCGACGAAAACAAGGTGATCGAGGCGATCGACAAGTCGAAGGATGTGGATGGCTTCCATCCGCTGAACGTGGCGGCGCTGTGGCAGAAACAGCCCTGCACGCTGCCCTGCACACCGAAGGGCATCATCCAGATGCTGAAGGCCGCCGGGGTGGAGATCGCCGGCAAGCGGGCTGTCGTCATCGGCCGCAGCAACATCGTCGGACTTCCGGTCTCGAAGCTGCTGCTGGACGAGAACGCCACGGTGACTATTGCCCACAGCCGCACGCGCAATCTCGGTGAGGTGACGCGTCAGGCGGAGATCCTGGTGGTGGCCATCGGGCGCCCGAAGTTCGTGACGGCCGACATGGTGGCTGACGGTGCGGTGGTGATCGACGTGGGTGTGAACCGCGACCCGGAGACGGGCAAACTGTGCGGCGATGTCGATTTTGCGGCTATCGAACCCAAGGCGTCGGTCATTACGCCGGTGCCGGGCGGAGTGGGCCCGATGACGATCTGCTGCCTGATGGAGAACACGATCGAGTGCTTCCTCAAGCGCCGCAGGTAGTCCGACTGCAAGGGGGGGGGAGCCGAGTGTCTTGCCCCGCCTTGAATGATGCCCATGAAAGCGGGGTGGCAGTGCCCCCCCCCGAATCGTATGGAAAAAAGTCCGGAATCTCATCGATTCCGGACTTTTTGTGTGTCTATTTGCGGTAGGTGGCGGTCAAAGCCTCGGGAAGCGGTCTGGTGCTGTCGCGCCGCCAGATCATGGCCCGGTCAGTGGCTGTGTCGCCCGTTCCGAAGTCGAATCCGTCCTCCGAAATGAAGGTCGTGGGAACCTCGCCCGTGAATCCGAAACGGCCGTAAAACTCCCGGAGCCACGCCTGGCCGGGGGTCGGGATCAGAAAGGCCGCCTCGTCGCCGCGTTCGGCAATGAGCGCCATGGCCTGCTGCATGAGTTGCGTGGCCAGACCGCGGTGACGGGCCGATTCGGCCGTGGCAACGCCATAGATGTAGGTCGTGCGGCCCAGTTCTGTGTCGAACGGCAGCAGATGGAGCATCGCCACGGTGCGACCCTCCTCCACGAGGGTCAGCGCCCGCCGCCGCGAGTAGTAGCGCATCAGGAACGAATCGACGAAATCGTCGTCGTCGCCGAAAGCCTCCTGCCACAGCTGCTTGCAGGCCAGTTCGTCGGGATGCAGATGGATGGCCGTGAACTTGTGCTGGAGGAAGGCCGGGTGGTAGGAGAGTTTGGCGCGCCGCAGTCCCTCGAGGCCGAGATCCTCCTCGCGGTTGATGAGCGTGAAACGCTCGGGAAGGTGCTGCGCGAAGAGTTTGTTGATGATCGTGAAGGCGCCGTCGTACTCCGTGTCGGCCTTCTCCATGTGGGTGTCGAACGTGTGGTTGTTGACCGCCGATCCGAAGGTGAAGGCCACCAGCCGGTCGCCGACGTAGATGCAGCCGCCGCGAAGCCCCAGCTCCTCGAAATGTTCGAAACCGCGCTGCATGGCCCGCTGTTCGGCGCACAGTTCCGACGAATGGCCCTGTTCCGAGGAGAGCCCTTCGTGCGTCTTCCGCCATTCGCGTTCGAGGGCCATGCACTCGGCCGAACGGTCCGGGGTCAGCTCTTCGTAGCGGTAGTCGGGGTATTCGGCCTCGAAACGGTTGATATGGTTGCGTTTGGGCTGGTAGCGCCGGCCTGGCAGGGTGCGCAGATCCTCGGCGTTGTAGACGTAGTCCTCCAGCGCGCGGTCCGATTCGAAGGCGAACTGCCCGGGGTGCATGCGGCGGATCATCTCGCGCCCCTCATCCGTCAGACCGATGATGCGCAGCCGCTGGCCGTGGGCATGGGCATCTTCGCGCAGCAGCGGGATGATCGGTCCGAAGTCGCCCTCACCGACCGGCTGCATGTAGCCGATGCGCGGGCCGCCGTCGATCTGGAAGCGGATGACCAGAAAACCCTCGACCTCGGCCCAGGCGCTGTGGTAGACCTCCTGCCAGCAGTACATGTTGGCGAAGGCCAGGTCGCAGTTGCAGATGTCGGAGGGCATGGTATAGCGCTCGATGACGCTGCGGTCCTCGAGGCGTACGGGCTGAAATTCAATCATGTACCGTGTAATTCTTGTTTTCGATATGGCTGTAGTACTGCTGCAGCAGGGCCTGGAAATTCGGCCTGAGGCTGTCGGCCTTCGGGGACTCCCCGATCGGCGAGCCTGCATCGTCGAGCAGCAGCGTGCCGCCGTCGGTCAGCGCACGGAACTCTCCGTCGTAGCTTACGGACCATTGCGGGCGGCGGGGTTCGTTCAGTACGTCGCGTCCGAAGGCGAAGTAGGGCTCGCGGTTTCCGATCAGACCCAGCAGGGTCGGCATCAGGTCGAGTTGCTGGGTGATTTCGTCGATCTGGCCGCGCAGGGCGCCATCGGGCGTATGGATGAAGGCCAGGATGTGCATGTTCCCGGGGTAGGAGCGGGTCTTGTCGGCAAACTTTTCCGACGAGACGTGGTCGGCCACGAAGACGAAGATCGTGCGGCGGAACCACTCCTCCTCACCGAAGCGTTCGTAGAAGCGGCGGAAGGCCTGATCGTCGTAGGCCACCCCCTTGTGGATTTTGGTGTATCCATCGGGGAGCGTGGCAACGTACTTTTCAGGTACGACGAACGGGTGGTGCGACGAGAGGGTGAACAGCGAGGCGAAGAAGGGCTCGGGCATCGTGGAGAGCTCCTCGCCGAAGAATTGCAGGAAGGGTTCGTCCCAGATGCCCCAGTAGCCGTCGAAATCGTCGGTGCCGTGGCGGGCCTCGTAGTCTTCACGGCTGACGAGGCGTTCGACACCGGCCGAGCGGGCATAGGCTCCGAATCCCATCGAGCCGTGCTCCGAACCGCAGAAGAAGGCCGTCGAGTAGCCTTGCCCGGCCAGCAGGGCGGGCAGTTGCCGGCTTTGTCCCAGCGACTGCGGCATCAGCACGAAGGGGGTGCGGAACGACGGGATGCTTCCCAGCACGGAGGGCATGGCCTGAATCGAGCGTGTGCCGTTGGCATACATCCGGCGGAAGGTCAGCCCCTCGCGCATCAGCGAATCGAGGAACGGCGTGAAGCCCTTCTGCGGCAGGTCGGCGTAGATCTCCGGGCAGAGCCAGGCCGAGTGTTCGGCCGACATGCTCTCCAGAATGAAGACCACGATGTTGCGGCCCGCGAGGTTGAGGGCCGTGCTGTCGGCGGGCTGATGGACCGGCGTGAAGCGCATCGGCAGCTCCTCGTCGGAGAAGTAGCGCGGGAACTTGACGCTCGACGAACTTCCGGCCGTACGCAGCATGCAGAACGGGTTGCTCAGGATGAGGTTGGCCTTGCTGCTCTCCGAGGTGTAGAGCGTGGCGTTCGAGAGGGTGATCGGGCGCGTCATGCGGGTCATTCCGCCGCGCATGCCGGCGATGCTCAGTCCGGCGGCTGCGGCCAGCAGAATCGCTCCGCCGGCGTAGTAGGGCCAGCCGCGGCGCAGCAGACTCTCTTCGTGCACCCGGCGGCGGTAGGCCCAGGCCAGCAGCACGGTCAGCGCCGCCCATACCAGGACGAGGTACCAGTTTTCGGCCATGAACTTCCCGACGAGCTGCAGCGAATTGTCGTTGTCGGCGAAGAAGATCTCGTCGGCCGTAAAGCGTTTCTGTGTATAGCGGAAGTAGACCGTGTCGGCGAGGTTCGTGGCTGCGACCAGCAGCGAATTGACCGCGACGTAGTAGCCGAACATCACACCGCGGTACCAGCGGCGTTCGCGCACGTGGAGCGGCAGCAGCGACAGCAGGATGAACACGCCGTCGGCATAGACCACCGACGAGGTGTCGAACTTCAGCGCTCCGGCGAGGAGCTGTCCGATCTCACCCGGCGAAAGCGGCCCGATGAGCGCCGCGTTGTAGAGGTAGAAGACCGCGCGGCAGATCATCAGCACGGCATACAGCACGATGATCCGCCACACCAGCATGCCGAGCGGTGTGCGGATCAGCCGTCCGGGCAGATTCTCTCTCCGTGCACTCTGTTTCATCGCGATTCCGTTTATGTGCCCTCTTTTATGTGCCTCCCGTGTGCTCCTTGCGCCCCTTCCTGTGCGCCCCTGCTTCCGGTTTGTCTGCGGCCCTGCGGTTCGACTTGCCGGGGTCGGGTCCGTGTGTTTCGGGCTATTCGCAGGCCTTGAGCGACATGTCGAGCGAGCGGATCTGGTGGGTCAGCGCGCCGACGGAGATGAAGTCCACGCCGCAGGCGGCATAGTCGCGCAGCGTGTCGAGCGTGATGCCGCCGCTGGATTCGGTTTCGCAACGTCCGGCGACCTTCTCCACGGCGAGGCGCGTCATTTCGGGGGTGAAGTTGTCGAACATGATGCGGTCGACACCCCCTGCGGCGAAGACCTCGTCGATATCCTCCAGCGTACGGACCTCGCACTCGATCGGGAGGTTCTTGCCCCGGGCCTTGAGGTATTCGCGGGCGCCGGTGATGGCTTTCTGAATCCCGCCGGCGAAGTCGATGTGGTTGTCCTTCAAGAGGATCATGTCGAAGAGGCCCATGCGGTGGTTTTCGCCGCCGCCCAGTTTGACGGCCATCTTGTCCAGTACGCGCATGCCGGGTGTGGTCTTGCGCGTGTCGAGCACCCGGGTGTGGAGCCCTTCGAGGCGCTTGACATAGACGGCCGTCTGGGTGGCCACGCCGCTCATGCGCTGCATGATGTTCAGCACGATGCGTTCGGCCTGCAGCAGCGAGCGCAGGCGTCCCGAGACGTAGAAGGCCACGTCGCCGGGCTTCACGCGCACGCCGTCGTCGAGGATCTGTTCGAAGTGCATCTCGGGGTCGAGGCGGTGGAAAACGATCCGGGCGATCTCGATCCCGGCGATCACGCCCTCCTGTTTGCACAGCAGGCGCATGCGTCCATGTTCGTCGGCGGGGATGCAGCAGAGCGACGTATGGTCGCCGTCGCCGATATCCTCCTTAATGCAGAGTTCGATCAGTTCGTCCACAAAGGGTTTGTATTCGGGTTTCATCTTTCGTGCATGTTTATGGTTTCGCCTGCAAAGTTAACACTTCGCAGGCGAACTCCATCCCCGGGAGGGTTATTTTTTTACCAGCAGGAGTCCTTCGTACTCCATGCGGTAGCTTCCGAGTTTGGGTACGCTGCACGTGAAGGCCATGCGGCAGATGATGTCGTTGACTGAGCCCGCGACTCCGGTAAGCGTGTAGGCGGGCATGTCCTGGTAGCTGTAACCGCCGCCCTCCTGATTCGGGAGCCGGACCTGCGGTATGAGGCTCTCCGATGCGAAGGTGAGCGAAGCCCCCTCGCCTCCGGTGTAGGGGATGCGGAAGATGCGCATATCCAGTTGAGGCATCTTTTCGGCAAAACGCGTCTGGTGCATGTAGATGACCAGCGTCTCGCCGCCGCCGGCGAATTCGAACCAGGCTTCCGGGTCCGTGAAGACGTTGCCCTCCGAATCGGTCACCTTGGCTGTTCCGTAGAAGTGCATGTTCCGTCCGGAGTAGATGCCATTCACAATCTCGGGGTTGCTCGAGGCGTACTGGACGCCTTCGTCGGCTTCGTCGTTGCAGGCGGCCAGCGCAAGGGCCGTCAGGCTCATCAGCAGCAGTTTTTTCAGCATGTTAATCGATGTTAAGGGTTAGTGTGAGGCCGAAGGTCCGGGGGCGTCCGCACTGGACGAACTCGTGACCGATCGACTTGAAATAGAAGACATTGTAAACCGATCCGGTGAGGTTGCGGCCCCACACGCCGATCGACCAGCGGCGGTGTTCGAACCGGATCGAGGCGTCGACGAGCGCGTAGAAGGGCTCCGTGAGCGAATTCTGCTCGTTCCACGCGATGGGTCCGGCCCCTTCGACGCCGGCCTGTACGACTACCTCACCCAGCCATTCGATTCCGGTCGGGCGGCTCCACGTGGCGCGGGCCGAGAGGGTATGCTGCGGAGCGTAGGGGATGCGTCGTCCGGCGTAGTCTTCCGTGCCGCTGCGGTAGCGCACGAACCGTGCGTCGGTGTATCCCCAGGCGACGTTCAGCGTCAGATCGTGCGTGGGCGAGGCCTGCAGCGAGAGTTCGGCGCCGCGGCTGCGCGAGTGTCCGGCGTTGGCCATCATGCGCCCCGTGGCCTGGCCTTCGGGGAAGACGGTCAGCTGCTGGTCGCTCACCTCGATCCAGAACAGCGCGAAATCGCCCCGCACGGCGCCGTCGAGGCATGAGAAGTGGCCGCCGAACTCGAAGTTCCAGCTGTACTCCGGGCGGTAGGACATCCGTTCCGACGACTGTTCGCCCGCGCCCGAGAGCATGGCGTTCTGGAGCCGCTCCTGAAGCAGGTCCGAGAACAACTGCGTATTGAATCCGCCGGACTTGCTCCCGCGGGCAATGGAGAGATAGAGATTGCGCATCGGGTCGAAGGCGTAGAGCGCCGTGACCTTGGGCAGCACCTCGAAGTAGGTGTTCGACAGACGGTCCGTGTCGTCGATGGCGATGTGATGAGCCGACGGTTTGCTACCAGAGATGCTCAGCGTGTAGTCGAGATCCGCCTGGCTGTGGTATTGCAGCTGCGTGCGCTCCAGATCGACGCGCACCCCGGCCGTCAGCAGCCAGCGGCCCAGCCGGAGCCGCGATTCGTGATAGAGGGCCGCGCCCCACGTCGGGTTGCGGAACGCCGAGAGCAGCGGCAGTTCGTCGGCCTCGATGCCGTAGCGGAGCAGATCGGGCATGCGGTTGGCGTTGTCGAGGATCAACCGTTCGATGCCCGTGCGTTTGAAAGTCACCGGCGCCTCCATCCGCTGGTGGCGGTAGAAGGCAAAGGCCCCGACGAGCCATCCGTAACGCTCCTCGCCCCGCGAACGGAGGATCAGATCCTCGCTCAGCGCGTGTTCGCGCAAGGCCTGGCGCAGCGTGAAGTAGGAGAGCGGCGTGAAATCCTGGTCGAGCGTCATCGCATCGTCGAGATACTGCCAGGCGGTGATCGACGAGAGGCTGTAACGCTCCCGGTCGAGGCGCAGCGTCAGACCGTCGCTGATCGTCGTGCGCCGGTAACCGCTCGGATCGTTGTAGGCGATCTGTCCGGGGCGGAGCACCGTTTCGCCCTCTTCGACGATCGCTTCGCCGGCGTAGGCGTAGGGGTAGCCGCCCTGTTCGAGGCGTGCGAGCGAGAGCGTGTTGTCGAGCCTCAGTCCGCGGCCGTTGTCCCACTGCATCTTCCAGCGGCCGCCGGCCTGCCACTCCCGGTCGCACGTGCGGTGCGTGTATTCGTTTTCGAAGAATCCGTCCGAACGCGTGTAGAAGCCCGTGACGGAGAATCCCACGTCGGGACGGGGGCGGTAGTAGGTCGAGGCCTTCAGCCGCAGGGTGTTGCCGCTTCCGTACTCGGCCAGCAGCCGCACCCCTTCGTAGGTGAGGGGCGAGAGCGTGTGGATGTTCACCACCCCGCCCATCGTGTTGCGGCCGTAGAGCGTCGACTGCGGGCCGCGCAGCACCTCGATGCGTTCGATGTCGGCCAGCTCCGTATCGAAGGCGTTTTTGTTCATCAGCGGGACGTTGTCGACGTTGACGCCGATGATGGGCTGGTCGATCCGAGCGCCGAGCCCCCGCACGTAGATCGACGAGGTCATGCGCGAACCGTAGTCCGGGGCGTGGAGGTTGGGCACCGCGGCTGCGATCTGCTTGAGGGCCGAGATGCCGCAGCGTTCGACCTCCCGGCTGCCGAGGATCGACGACGCCACGGCCGTCGAACGCAGCACGGGCCCCTGCTTGATGGCCGTCACCTGTACGCGGTCGACCGTGATCGTCGTGTCGGCCGCGCCGGTTTCGGCCGCCTCTTGGGACATCGTTCTGGCGGCCTCGGAGGTTATTCTGACGGCTTCGGATGCCCCTTTTTTGGCTTCGGCGGGCATCGCGGCCAGGGCGGTGAATCCCGCCATCAGCGGAATGAGAACTCCTCGGATCTGCATCGTCTGTTCGGGTTTTGTGCTTTCCGGCTGCAAAGTAACGGCACGGCGCGCAAAGCTGCAATCCTTATTTATGAGGAGCGGACGAAGCGTGTGTATGGGGTTCGGTCGGGGGGTCATAGCTCGTCGGGGTCGATCAGACCGGAGGTCAGGGCATGGATCGTCAGGCCGGCAGTGGTGCGGATGCCGAGTTTTTCCGAGAGGTTGCGCCGGTGGGTGATGACCGTTGTCAGGCTGATTTCGAGCCGGTCGGCAATCTCCTTGTTGAGGTATCCGCGGGCGATGAGCGTCAGCACCTCGGTTTCGCGCTCCGAGAGGGGCCGCTTCGGCTCCGTGCGGGCTGCGAGCCGGTGTTCGGGGCGCCGGACCTGCTGCTGCATGCGGAGCAGGGCGTGGACGAACGTCTCCTCGTCGGTGTCGACATCGAGCCAGTGCATGCCCGGGCACGGGTGGCCATTGGTCAGCACGATGGTCCGGCGGCTGCGTTCGCGGAAGAAGTCGGCGTGGGCCGCAAAAAGCGATGCCGTGACGAAGCAGTGGATGAAGCGGTCGGGATCGGCCTCCAGGTATGCGCGGAAACTCCGCAGCACGACCGTCTCGGCCTGCGGCACGACCCGTTCGAGAATCGAGCGCAACCCCGCACCCACCAGTACGTGGGGTGTCAGAACGGCTATTGCGGGGGTTGGCTGCATCGCTATTCGTGATCGCTATTCGTGGTGGTAGGGCTCGTTGTTCAGAATGGTGAAGGCGCGGTAGATCTGTTCGGCGAAGATCGCCCGCACGATCTGGTGGGAAAAGGTCATGCGCGAGAGCGACAGCCGGGCGTCGGCCCGGGCATAGACCTCGTCGGAGAATCCGTAAGGGCCTCCGATGACCAGCACCAGGCGTTTCAGACCGCTGTTCAGCCGCTTCTGCAGCCACAGGGCGAACTCCACCGAGCGATATTCCGTGCCGCGTTCGTCGAGCAGCGTGACGTAGTCGCCGTCGGCTATCTGGCGCAGGATGGCATCGCCTTCGGCCGTACGCTGCTGATTGATGCTCAGGCTCTTCGTGTTTCGCACGTCGGGCAGTGTCGTCACCGCAAACCGGCAATAGTGGTTCACCCGCCGGGCGTAGAGTTCGACCAGCGAGGCGATCTCCTTCGAGTCGGTCTTACCGATGACGATCAGTTCGATGTTCATGGTGTTCAGAGGTCGCTGTTCCACTCGCCGCCGGCATCGGAGTAGATGACCGGGCGTGCCTTTTCGACCGACTTGAGCCATTCGTAGGCTTTGTACATGTTGTAGCCGTTGCCCGAGGGGCATCCCAGGTCGTAGGCCACCACGCAGGTGAAGTTACGCGAACGGTAGTACATCGACTTCACGCGTTCGAGGTATTCGTCGACCAGCCGCGGGTCGTTCGACGGCGTACCGCCCACCCGGCGGTCATCGCGCCGGTCGGGGGCGTCGATCGCCGCACGGTCGATGACGTAGAGTCCCAGCTGATCGCACAGTTCGTAGAACCACACCGGTTGCGGATAGCTCGGACAGATCGTATTCTTGCCCTTGGCCTTCAGCGCCTTGAGCTCCGAGAGGGTGGTTTTGCGGTCGGCGGCGGCGTTGTATTCGGCCCTGACCGTCTTGAGTTCCTTGCCCAGGCGCATCAGCCGGCCGTCGATGAGTTCCGTCTTGCCGAATCCCACCTTCAGGGGCATGTACTCCTTGTAGACGCCGTTGCGGCGCGTGAAGAGCATCACGCTGTAGAGGGGCGGGTTCTTGGCGGAGGCCTCCCATTTGTTGTCGTAGGTGTGGTAGATCAGCGGCGTGTAGCGCACCGTGTCGGTCGAACGGCCGGGGATGGTGACCTCCGTCATGTTGAATTCGAGCAGTTTGCCCTGCGGCGAGTAGATGTCGTATCCGACGGTGACCGGTTCGTCGTAGTTGTAGGCGTTGCAGGCGATGATCTTCAGGTCGAGCATGCCGAAATCGCGGCCCAGTGTGTCGGGCACCAGTGCGATCTCGAAATCGGCGATCGACCGGCGGTTCTGATAATAGAGGTAGCTGTTTTCGAAGATCGGGCGACGGACGCCCTCTCCGTCGATGGGCATGCGGCGGGCATGCATCAGTACGCGGAAGTTGTTGACACCCTGGCGCACGTAGGGGGTCAGATCGAACTCCGAGGGGGTCAGCGGATCGTTCACCTCGGCCACCTGCCGGTCGTTGAGCCACAGCGAGTACCCGGTGCCGGGGTTTTCGAGGTGGAGGAAGACGCGTCCGTCGGTCCAGGCGAACGGAATGTCGATCTTGGCGCCGTAGAAGGCGCTGATCTCACCCACCGATTCGGTGATCAGTTCCGGACGGAAGGCCATCCAGTAGCCGCCAGCTTCGCGGTTGCGGGCATCGGCGTCGTGGCGGGCGTCGTAGGGGACCACCTCCGTGCGGTAGATTCGTCCGCCCTCGGCCAGGGGGGCGGGGTCGGAGGTCTGCTGGGCCGCGGCCGCCAGGGTGCAGGCTGTCAGGGCAGCCGTCCATATCGTTCGTTTCATCGTGTGCTGGGATATATAACTCGGACAAAGGTACTTTTTTTTTGTCAAATCGCAAATAATGGCTAACTTTGGCAATTCGGAAAAACGTGTGAACTGAAATCCTATGAAAACGCAGAGAATCGCAGAAATCCTCAAATCGGGAGTCGTGGATACCGACATCGTCGTCAAAGGCTGGGTGCGCACCAAGCGCGGCAACAAGAACGTGGCGTTCATCGCCCTGAACGACGGGTCGTGCGTAAACAACATACAGGTAGTGGTCGATCTGTCGAAGATCGCCGAAGAGCAGTTGAAACCCATCACCACGGGTGCCTGCATCCGGGTCGACGGACGGCTGGTGGCTTCGCCCGGCGCCGGTCAGGGTGTCGAGGTCCAGGCCGAGCGGATCGAGATCTACGGCACGGCCGATCCCGATACCTATCCCCTTCAGAAGAAGGGCCACTCGCTCGAGTTCCTGCGTGACATCGCCTACCTGCGCCCGCGTACCAATACGTTCGGCGCCGTGCTGCGCATCCGTCACGCCATGGCCTACGCCATCCACGAGTATTTCAACAAGAACGGATTCTACTACTTCCATACGCCGATCATCACCGCTTCGGACTGCGAAGGGGCCGGCGCCATGTTCCAGGTGACGACGCTCGACCTGGAGAACCTGCCCCGCAACGAGCAGGGCAAGGTCGACTATACGAAGGACTTCTTCGGCAAGTCGTGCAACCTGACCGTCTCGGGTCAGCTCGAAGGCGAGCTGGGCGCCCTGTCGCTGGGCCGCATCTACACCTTCGGCCCGACGTTCCGCGCCGAGAATTCCAATACGCCGCGCCATGCCTCGGAGTTCTGGATGATCGAACCCGAAGCGGCGTTCTACGATCTGGAGGATGACATGGAGCTGGCCGAGGACTTCCTCAAATACCTGATCCAGTATGCGCTGGACAACTGCAAGGAGGACCTCGAATTCATGAACAAGATGTGGGACAAGGGGCTGATCGACCGGCTCAAGTTCGTGCTCCACAACGACTTCAAGCGTCTTGACTACACCGAGGGTATCGAAATCCTCAAGGCGTCGGGCCGCAAGTTCGAATTCCCGTGCGACTGGGGCTGCGACCTGCAGTCGGAGCACGAGCGCTACCTGGTCGAGGAGCACTTCAAGCGCCCGGTGATCCTGATCAACTATCCGAAGGACATCAAGGCCTTCTACATGAAGCAGAACGACGACGGCAAGACGGTGCGCG
>OLWA01003320.1_pt1 | contig 12426 bp, 14 predicted proteins | sample 1673251 | NCBI WGS metagenome assembly OLWA01 (sample SAMEA3178937, study PRJEB25190) | human gut metagenome | biome: human gut; feature: human-associated habitat; material: faeces | place: Austria | collected 2013
GAGCGCAACCTTGCCAAGGTTGAGGTAGCGAGTTCGAGCCTCGTCATCCGCTCCAATTAAAAAGGCTTCATTATTTGAAGCCTTTTGCTATATGGCACCATAGCCAAGTGGTAAGGCAGAGCTCTGCAAAAGCTTTATGCCCCAGTTCAAATCTGGGTGGTGCCTCCATTATCCTGATTGCATTTATTGTAATCAGGATTTTTCTTTTGTATTTTTCATTCTTTTTAATTGCTTTTTTATTATAAAGAATATATAATATATGTAAATCAATTTGATTTGAGGTGCGAATATGGGAGTTGCCAACTGCAATTGTAATATAACTGATGAAGAACTTATTAATGATATTAACTCTTCAATGCTAAGTTCTTCTCAAATAGACAGAATATCAACTCTGTTTAAGGTGCTCGGTGACTCTACAAGGGCAAAGATTGTGCTTGCTCTTGACAACAGAGAGGTTTGTGTGTGTACCTTAGCAAATGCCCTCGGTATGACAAAATCGGCAGTTTCACATCAGCTCGCTATCCTTAAGGCTAATAATATTGTGAAGTCACGACGTGACGGTAAACAGGTTTATTACAGCTTTGATGATGAACATATAACTGATATTATAGAAATTGCTCAGGCGCATATAAAACATCAGCATGATTAATTTGTAAGACTGTCATTTGGCAGTCTTATTTTATATGCTTTATTGTTTTGATATCTATTATGTCGCCGCTTTTATTTTTAAATCCGATTTCTATGTTTTCAATTAATTTATTGTTATTAAAAAATATACTGTCCATAATTATGATTTTGTCATTTTCATATAGGTCTTCGACATTGATTAGTTCCAACATTAGTGTTTCCCCTTAATACATTCTTTGATAATATTATAATTCATTAATTTAATATATTATGTCGAAATCAGTTATATTTCAGATTTTTTCGGAGGTTGAAATGTTTAGAAAATTTACAAAGATATTAATCGCCTTTTCAATAACGCTTCTTATTTTATCAGGCTGTTCATCAAATGAAAGCAATTTTTTCAATGACCTTGATATTACTGCACAAACAACAAGTGCATACACCGATTATGATTTAAATAATATTCCACCATATAGCGATTCGCCTTATGTTGAAATTAATAATAATGTGCCTGAATTGAGTGAAAAAAGAAAACGTCAACAACCTCGTTTGAAGAATACGGAACGCTTGACTCTTTAGGCAGGTGTACTTATGCAGTTTCTTGTATCGGTTCTGATTTAATGCCGTCAAAAGAACGTGGCTCAATCGGCTCGGTTAAACCGACAGGTTGGCATATTTCAAAATATAGCTTTGTTGACGGAAAATATTTGTATAATCGTTGCCATCTAATCGGTTATCAGCTTACCGGAGAAAATGCAAATGTAAATAATTTGATTACCGGTACAAGATATCTTAATGTTGAGGGTATGCTTCCATTTGAAAACAGAGTTGCCGACTATGTTAAACTTACCAGAAATCACGTTTATTATGAGGTAACGCCTATTTTTGATGGCAATAATCTTGTTGCCGATGGTGTTCATATACAGGCATATTCAATTGAAGATGCAGGCACAGGAGTGAGCTTTAATGTTTATTGTTATAATGTTCAGCCGGGTGTTGAGATTGATTATGCAACAGGCGATAATAAAGCAAGCAAAAGTGCAGCTTCTGAGTTCTCTTTAACTTCAACATCAGTTGATTCTACCGAGGTTAAAACATATGTCGTTAATGTTAAGTCGAAAAAATTTCATAATCCTAATTGTGACGGCGCTAAAAAAATGAATACCGCTAATAAAAAACAATACAAAGGAACAAGACAAAGCCTTATTTCAAACGGCTATTCTCCGTGTAAAAAATGCAATCCCTAAAAGCTAAAAAACCGACTGTCTGTTTGACAGTCGGTTTTTTTTAGTACATAAAATTGTACTTTGAAAAATAATTCTTGACAAGCTATATATTTTTGAAAAATTATATGTTATTATTAAATTATAAAACAAAAAAGACCCGTAAAAACGAGTCTTTAATAATCACACACTGTGATGTTGGCTAAGCAACGATTTGAATAAATTTTTATTTGAACTTATAGTGTAATCTCATAAGGTCTTGAGATGTCTATATATTAGCATTTCAAATCGCATTTGTCAATAAAAATTTTTAAAGGGAGAAAAATTTATGGGTAAAGAGTATTATTTGGGACTTGATATAGGTACCGATTCCGTTGGCTGGGCTGTTTGCGATACTAATTATAAAATTCCTAAGTTTAAAGGTAACGCAATGTGGGGCATAAGGCTTTTTGAAAAGAGCAATTCTGCCGAGGAGAGAAGGGGCTTTCGCTCATCTCGCAGAAGAACGCAAAGAAAGCGTGAAAGATTAAAGCTTCTCGAAATGCTTTTTGACGAGGAAATTTCAAAAATTGACCCTGCCTTCTTTATCAAGCTTCGTGAAAGCAATTTATATCTTGAGGATAAATCTACAAAAATTCCTTATTGCGTATTTTCTGATGAGAATTATACCGATAAGGATTTTCACAGAGATTATCCGACAATTTATCATTTGAGAAATGAGCTTATTAAGAGTAATAAGCCTCATGACGTAAGGCTCGTTTATCTTGCACTTCATCATATTATCAAAAATCGTGGTCATTTTCTTTTTGATTATTCTTATAAAAATGACAAATCGGGCGATTTTATGCCTATATATAATGACTTAAAAAATTATTTTTACGATAATTATGAGATTGAGCTTGATTGCAGTGACGTTGATGAATTTGCGAATACTTTAAAAGATAAATCTAAGGGCAAGACAAAGAAAAACGCTGAAATTGCCGAGCTGTTTGGTGTTAGCAAAAAGTACGATAAGGTGCTTTACAGTGCGCTTTCTCTTTTAAGCGGCTCATCGGTTAAGCTTTTTGATATTTTTGATGACGAAGCACTTAAAGACGTTGAAAAGAAAAGTGTTTCGTTTTCATCGGGTTTTGACGATAATGCAAATGATTTTCAATCCTATCTCGGCGAGCGCTTTGAGCTTTTAGAAAAATTAAAGGCGGTGTACGATTGGGCGGTTCTTGCGGATATTTTGGACGGTAAGGAATATATTTCAGAAGCTAAGGTTGCAATATATGAAAAGCATAAAATAGATTTGAGAACGCTTAAGAAATATATAAAAATATATATGCCTGAAAAGAAATCCGAAATATTTAATATCAGCTCTAAAGATAATAACTATGTTGCGTATTCAAAGCATATTAAAACGAGCAGCGGCACCGGTGTGCTTAATTCAACCTGCACTCAAGAGGAATTTTGTGCTTATTTAAAGAAAACGTTGGGCATTTGCAAAGACGCTTCTTATGAAGAAATGTTTAAAGAAATAGAAAATTCAACCTTTATGCCAAAGCAAGTGACTAAGGATAACGGCGTTGTTCCTATGCAGGTTAATGAAAAAGAGCTTGTTGCAATTTTGGATAACGCTAAAGAATATTTACCGTTTTTGTTAAATGAGGATAACGACGGCAAAACTGTTTACGATAAAATCAAAGCATTGTTTGAATACCGTATCCCTTATTACATAGGACCGCTTAATACTCATTCAACAAAGCACTGGCTTGTAAGAAGCAATGAAAAAATATATCCTTGGAATATTGAAGATGTTGTGGATTTTGATAAATCTGCTGAAAAATTCATTGAAAAGTTAACGAGCAAATGCACATATTTGCCACAATATGATGTGATTCCTAAGCATTCGCTGCTTTATAATAAATTTTGCGTATTAAATGAGCTTAATAATCTTAAAATTGACGGTGAAAAAATCAGCGTCCAATTAAAGCAGGATATCTATAACGACCTTTTCAAAAAATATTATAAGGTTACTAATAAAAAGCTTTGCTATTATTTGAAATCAAGAAATATCGCCTTTGACGAAATCAGCGGAATTGATAACGATTTTAAATCCTCTTTGAAATCCTATAAGGACTTAGTTGCTTATAATTTGACAGATGAGCAAAAAGAAGAAATCGTTAAGGCAATAACCATTTTCGGTGATGATAAAAAGCTTTTAAAAAAGCGCCTTAAAAATGAATTTGGAGGCTGCCTGTCAGATGATGAAATTAAGAAAATCTGCAAGCTTAAGTATACGGGCTGGAGCAAGCTTTCAAGAGAATTTTTGACAGATGTTACCGCTGTTTATAAAGAAACTGGTGAGCTGATTAATATTATTTGCGCATTGTGGGAGACAAATTATAATTTGACCTCGCTTCTTTATAGCGATGAGTTTTGCTGTGACGATAAGGAAAATAAAACCTTTAATGATAAAATTAATGAATTAAATTCGTTTGGAAATGATAAAACGTTAAATCAGATAGTAGAGGAACTTTATGTTTCGCCGCTTGTTAAAAGACCTATTTATCAGTCGCTTTTGATAACTAAAGAACTTGAAAAAATTATGAAATGCCCGCCTAAAAAGATTTTTGTTGAGGTGGCAAGAGGTGCTGAAGAAAAGAAGCGAACAGTATCAAGAAGAAATAAGCTTTTGGATTTGTATAAGTCCTGTAAAAATGACTATCCTTTACTTTTTGACGAGCTTCAAAATAATACTACTGATGATGAGCTGAAAAGTGATAAGCTTTATCTCTATTTTACTCAATTCGGCAAATGTATGTATACAGGCGAAAATATTGACTTGGACGATTTGTTTAATAAGAATTTATATGATATCGACCATATTTATCCTCAGTCGAAAATCAAGGATGACAGTTTGGATAACCGAGTTCTTGTTAAGAAAACAACTAATGCCAAAAAGGATAATGAATATCCTCTTTCAAGTCAAATCAGAGAGAAAATGACTCTGCATTGGAAGGCATTGCTTGATAAAGGACTTATCAACAAGAAAAAATATGAACGCTTGGTAAGAAATTATCCTTTAAGCGACGAGGAACTCAGTCAGTTTATTTCCCGCCAGCTTGTTGAAACACGTCAGTCAACTAAGGCTGTTGCAAATATTCTTGAACAGCTTTATCCTCGCCCCGATACTGAAATTGTGTATGTTAAGGCGGCTCTTGCATCTGAATTTCGCCATCAATATGATATGCTCAAATGCCGTGAGGTAAACGATTTGCACCACGCTAAGGACGCTTATCTCAATATTGTTGTCGGCAATGCTTATAACGTTAAGTTTACTCATAATAAGGCAAACTTTATTAAGGGCCTGCAAAATAACGATAAGGCTTACACAGTAAAGCTCGATTCAATGTTAAAACATAATATTGATGGCGCTTGGATAGCTGATAATAATGAATCGTTAAATATAGTTAAATCCACAATGAATAAAAACAATATTCGTTATACACGCTATGCATTTGAGAAAAAAGGTGGCCTTTTTAAAGTGACAATACTTAAGAAAGGTAATGGTCAAGCAAGCATTAAAAAGAATGATAAACGCAATAGTATTGAAAAATATGGCGGATACAATCAAGTCTCATCTACTTACTTTTCTTGTGTTGAACATGGAAAAGATAATAAACGTATGATATCTATGTTTTCTGTTAATCTTTATGATAAGAATAAGTACGAGGAAAATCCGATTGCGTATTTAATTGAAAATTACGGTCTTATAAATCCAATTATTAAAGTGAAAAAAGTAAAAATTCAATCGTGTATTTCATTTGATAATATGCTTTGTCATCTTGGCGGTAAGGATAGTGGTGGTTCGCAGATTTCTTATCGACCAGGTGTTCAGTTAGTATTAGGATATGATAACGAACGTTATATCAGGAATGTAATTAGATGTGCCGGCGGAGATTTGCATTTGCAAACAAGCAAAAATGAAGAGGATATTGTAACTACCGAGAAAAATATTGAATTATTTAATTTATTAATTGAAAAAATGAAAAACAATATATACGGTGTTTTATATTCAAATTTAGGGGATAAGTTATATTGTTCAAAGGAAAAGTTTGAAAAATTAGATATAGTCGAACAATGCAATGTTATCAAAAATGTCTTGACTATATTGAAAAACAACGCTTCCAAAGGCGATTTGAAAAGTATAGGCATTAAAGCTAATGGGGCTATAAGACTTAACAATAACATTTCCGAAATAAAAAATGTTAAATCAATTAAGTTAATCAATCAATCGGTTACAGGTCTTTTTGAACAAGAAATTGAACTTTTAAATTTATAAGTGAGGAGATTTTAGTATGAGTTGGCGCACGGTTGTGGTAACGAAGCCGTCAAAGCTTGATTATACTATGGGCTATATGACGGTAAGAGATGTAGATAATACTGTTAAAATACATTTAAGCGAAATTTCAATATTGATTGTTGAAAACACCGCTTGCTCCATAACCTGTGCGCTTTTAAGCGAGCTTACGTTGAAGAAAATAAAGGTTATATTTTGTGACGCAAAGCGTAATCCTCAAAGTGAGCTTATATCATATTACGGAAGCCACGATTGCAGTCAAAAGCTTAAAAATCAAATTGCTTGGAATGAAATTTCAAAGCAGCAGGTGTGGACGGTTATAGTTGCGCAGAAAATAAAAAATCAAGCTTCACTTCTTGAATTTTATGGGCTTGAAGAAGCATTGTTGCTTGACAGCTATGTTGAAGAACTTGAATTTAATGACGTTACAAACAGGGAAGGCCATGCCGCCAAGGTTTATTTCAATGCAATGTTCGGAAAAAGCTTTACAAGAAGCGATGATATACCGATTAATGCAGCGCTTAATTACGGTTATAGTATCATTTTATCGTGCTTTAACCGTGAAATCGTCAGCAGCGGTTATTTAACCCAACTCGGTCTTTTTCACGGCAATATGTTTAATCAGTTTAATTTAAGCTGTGATTTAATGGAGCCGTTTAGACCGTTCGTTGATAATTGGGTTAAAAATATGAGCCCCAAATCATTCGATAAAAATGAAAAGCAAATGCTTATATCCTTGCTTAATAAAGATATTATAGTTGACGGCAGAACGAATACAATGATTAATGCAATTAAAATTTATTGCAAAAGTATATTTTCTGCCATTGAAGAAAACGATATATCGCTTATTAAGTTTCCTACTATGAATTATGAGCTATAGATTTATGAGAGTTATTGTGTTTTTTGATTTACCTGTCAAAACTAAGAAGGACAGACGGGAATATTCAAACTTTAGAAAATATCTTGTAAAAAGCGGCTTTATGATGATGCAGGAATCCGTTTATTCAAAGCTCGCTTTAAATCAAAATGTTGCAAACGGTATATGCGACTCGATTAAAAAGCATAAGCCGTCGGCAGGACTTGTTCAAATGCTGACGGTTACCGAAAAACAATATTCCAAAATGGAAATGGTAGTCGGCTCAAATGACAGTAATGTTGTTGCAAATGATGAAAGGCTTTTAATATTATGATGCTTTCCTATGAATATTTAAATGATGCCGTTGAGCTTTCAAACAGTAAAATTCCTGTTCTTGTGATTGAAAACAAGAAAATTTTCAGGCAAGCCTTACGCTCGTTTTTGGATGATACTGTTGAGGAATTGTTTACTTTCTCGCAGGACTTTAAGCCGTTTGATTTCAATAAAAGAGGATTTTTTATTTCTAATGCTATTGATTTGGATTTTCAAAATAAAAAACTGGTAAATAAAATCAATTCACTTATGCAGAAAACGGCAGTAAATGAATGTGGCGAGGATTTGGCTTCAATTCAAACATTACTTATAAACCTTTTTGATAAACTAAATAAAATGTACGATTTTGAATATGATTCAAATTTTGAAATTGATTATTCGTCAATATTAAAGCTTTTTCAGTTTAATATTGATACCTCTTCGCACGATTTGCCTCAGCTTCTTATTTCTTATATAATTCTTCTTAATAAATATCTTAAATTTGATTTGTTTGTTCTTCACAGCTTGTATGATTTTTTTGATAATAATGAGCTTGAGGGTATTTATGAAACCTTGAGTCTCAGCCATATTAACATTTTGATTTTGTCATCTTCAAAGCCTCGGCACATTTCAAAATTTGAAGAGATACATATTTTGGACCCTGATTTGTGTATTATTGACAGCGATAATAATTAGAACTATAATATATACAATATCTTGTGAATTACCCTGCGCATTATAGTGGTACAGCTTATTTGAGGTTTGAGAATAGTGTAATTTCATAAGGTAGTAAAACGCAAAATCTGTCACTTGCACTTAACATATAGTTTGAGAATAGTGTAATTTCATAAGGTAGTAAAACAAATCATCCATAGTCTGCTACCTCTTACAAGTTTGAGAATAGTGTAATTTCATAAGGTAGTAAAACCCGTCATCTGTTGAGCTGTCAACCTCACGAGTTTGAGAATAGTGTAATTTCATAAGGTAGTAAAACAGAGAATACCGAATTGACAGAAAAGCAAATGTTTGAGAATAGTGTAATTTCATAAGGTAGTAAAACTGGAATTGTAGCAACAATAATAACATCACCGTTTGAGAATAGTGTAATTTCATAAGGTAGTAAAACTAAGGTTACCCCACACCCTCCGGCGAGAATGTTTGAGAATAGTGTAATTTCATAAGGTAGTAAAACTTCAAATGTTTGACTTGACGGTACAAGACTGTTTGAGAATAGTGTAATTTCATAAGGTAGTAAAACCTCAACAGATACCGGAGTTGCTGACCTTATGTTTGAGAATAGTGTAATTTCATAAGGTAGTAAAACCAATATGACGAACACAAGGTTGAGGACCTTGTTTGAGAATAGTGTAATTTCATAATGTAGTAAAACAGATACAAGTTTGTTCCTACGCAGGCAGTGTTTGAGAATAGTGCAATTTCATAAGATAGTAAAACTCGCAAAAAATCGCAGAACGAAACTCTCCGTTTAAGGAGGGTATAATCTTTTAAAAATAAAAGCTTATGCAGTATAACACAAAGTCAGTTTTACTATAATTTCAATGAGGATTGGCAAGTAATTCTCATTGCGTTTTTACTTGTAAGTAAGTCTTAATTATTTTTAATTAAGGCTTATTTTTATGCAATATTTAGTTTAAAGTCTTTTTACTTTACACTATTTATTGTGTCAATAGTTTTGAACTAAATTTAATAAAAAATATTATTCGTTTTTTACTTGACATATCGGCTTGTCTTTAGTATAATACTGCTTGCTGTAAAGATTAAATACTTTACACATACTTTGAAAGGAGAGTCGCTTCATGGCAAAAAATCTTGAAATCCCGTTTTTGCTCGATTTCTATGGCGAAATGCTTACTGAAAAGCAACGTAATTGCCTTGCTTATTATTATGAAGAGGATCTCTCACTTTCCGAAATTGCAGAAAACGAGGGTATAAGTCGTCAAGGCGTTCGAGATTCAATCAAACGTGCAGAAGCTCAGCTTTTTGATATGGAAAAAAGGCTTGGTCTTGCAAAACGCTTTACTGAAATGAAAAAGGGCGTTGACGAAATCGTTGAATGCGCTGATAAAATCAACGAATATAACCTCAATCATACACTTTCTATGGAAGTTAATGATAATGTTGCAAGAATTAAAACACTTGCTTCTTTTCTGAAAGAAGGATAAAATTTTTTAGGAGTTGATTTCTTGGCATTTGAAGGCTTGAGTGAACGACTTGAAAATTCGTTTAAAAAATTACGTGCCAAGGGCAAATTGACCGAGTCAGACGTTAAAGAGGCAATGCGTGAGGTTCGCCTTGCATTGCTTGAGGCTGATGTAAACTATAAAGTATCTAAAGAGTTTACCGCAAAGGTTACCGAAAGAGCTATTGGTGCTGACGTTATGGAGTCACTTACTCCGAGTCAGATGGTAATTAAAATAGTTAATGAAGAACTTACCGAGCTTATGGGTGGCAACGAAGCAAGGCTTGCAATCGCCAACCATCCACCAACGATTGTTATGATGTGTGGCTTGCAAGGTAGTGGTAAAACAACTCATTCGGCAAAGCTTGCCCTTAAATTAAAAAAAGAAGGACACAGACCCCTTCTTGTAGCTTGTGACGTTTACCGTCCTGCGGCTATTAAGCAGCTTCAGGTTGTCGGTGAGCAGGTTGGCGTTCCTGTTTTTGAAATGGGTAATGAAAATCCTGTTCATATCGCCGAGGAGGCAGTTAAGTTTGCTAAAGACCACGGCAACGATTATGTTTTTCTTGATACGGCAGGTCGTTTGCATGTTGACGAGCAACTTATGGAGGAACTACAAAATATTCGTTCAACCGTTCATCCTCACGAAATTTTGCTTGTTATTGATGCAATGACAGGTCAGGATGCAGTTAACGTTGCTAAAAGTTTTAATGAAACTCTCGGCATTGACGGCGTTATTCTTACAAAACTTGACGGTGACACTCGTGGCGGTGCGGCGCTTTCCGTAAGAGCTGTTACAGGCAAGCCGATTAAATTTATCGGTACAGGCGAAAAACTTGACAATCTTGAAACTTTTCACCCGTCACGTATGGCTTCCCGTATTTTGGGTATGGGCGATGTTCTTTCATTTATTGAAAAAGCAGAGCAAAGTCTTGACGAGAAAAAGGCGGCTGAACTTGAAAAGAAGCTTGCTAAGAATAAATTTGACCTTAACGATTTGCTTGACCAATTTGAGCAGATTGAAAGAATGGGAAGTCTTAAAGATACAATTAAGATGATTCCCGGCATAGGTAATAAAATTAAGGATGAAGATATTGACGAAAAGGCTTTTGACCGTTTCAGAGCAATAATTTATTCTATGACTAAGCAGGAACGTGAGCGTCCTGACATTATCAATCCGTCAAGAAAACGCAGAATTGCTAAAGGCTGCGGAATGCAGGTTGAGGATGTAAATAAACTTTTGGCTCAGTTTAAGCAAATGCAAAAAATGGTTAAACAAATCGGCGGTAATAAAGGTCCGAGAATGAGTAAAAAGATGCGTCGTATGATGCAAGCCAATCCCGAAATGGCTGAAAAAATGATGGGAAAAATGGGCGGTGGCTCAAATAATCCGTTTGGATTTTAATTTATAAACAGCCAAACAACAGTTTGGAAAAAATAAAAATACATATATTTACTTTTGGAGGTAATTTAAAATGGCAGTAAAAATCAGACTTCGTCGTATGGGCGCAAAGAAAGCTCCTTTCTATCGTGTAGTAGTAGCAGATTCAAGATATCCACGTGACGGTCGTTTCATCGAAGAAATCGGCACATATAACACAATGGTTGACCCTGCTGAAATCAAGATTGATGCAGAAAAGGCTAAGAAGTGGATTGCTAACGGCGCACAGCCAACTGACACAGTTAAGAGCATTCTTAAAAAAGAAGGCATCCTTTAATCTTTGATTGTTTTGGCAAAGATTTATTCAGGAGGTGTTTTCTTTGAAGGATTTGTTGATTTCTATCACTAAAGGATTGGTTCAAAATCCTGATGCAATTTCTGTTGATGTTAGCGAACCTGACGAAGAGGGTGTAATTGTATATCATCTCCACGTAGCTGAAGAGGATATGGGCAGAGTAATCGGTAAGCAGGGCAGAATTGCCAAGGCTATCCGTGTTGTTATGCGTGCTGCAGCAACAAGAAATGATGCAAAAATTTCTGTAGAAATAGATTAATCATTGCTATTTAAAAAGCGTACCCAATGAGGGTACGCTTTTTGTCGTTATTTATTCTTATTTTCTAATTCTTCAACTCTTTTTTCTAATTCTTCGATTTTTTCGTAGCTCGTTTTATTTATTTTTATAATCCAAAACACAAGTGTGCCTATAATTATTGAAACTCCAAGTTCTTTTAAAATTACATCTCCGCTTTCAAATAGCTTAGAACCGCCGAAAAATATAAATAAGTAAATGAAAATGAATGAAATTATGATTGATAATAATAAAGCTAAAAGATTCTTTATTGTGTTTTTCATTTTTTATTCCTCACATATTAATTGTTTGAAAAAATTGAGTTAATTAAATTTTCATATACTTCGCCGGGGTGTGTTTGGAATTTTTCTTTTACAACCTGAGCCTGTGCTTTTGACGGGAAATATAAGCTAAGCACCATAAAATCGCAATTTTTATCGCTTACGTGAAGCGTTACCTTATATTTATCGCCGTCCTTTTCAACGGTTGCTTTGTTTTCCTTCTTGTATATTTCAAGCCTTGCTGTTTTTGCCGCAAGCTCAACCGCTTTTTCTCTTATAGTGATAGGTAAATCATTCTCAAGCATTTCAACATTAAATGTGCATTTGCTTGTGACAGATAAATATCCGTCCTCACCCTCAACAAGATTATCGGTTTTTATCATTTTTGAAATTGCACTTGTGATTTCAAAATAATTTGCAATTTTGCCCTCAACAAGAGCGTCAACAACATTTTTCTTAGTTAATTTTTCCTCGCTTCTTGCGATTATATAACAGGCAAGAATAGCTATTGAAGAGCTTGAACGTAAGCCTCCGTCCTCAATTCCGGCAGTAAATGCATCAAATTGTAA
>OLWA01003322.1_pt1 | contig 12419 bp, 10 predicted proteins | sample 1673251 | NCBI WGS metagenome assembly OLWA01 (sample SAMEA3178937, study PRJEB25190) | human gut metagenome | biome: human gut; feature: human-associated habitat; material: faeces | place: Austria | collected 2013
AAGTACGACAAGCTTTTCTCGCGGTATTTTTACATCGATATTTTTAAGATTATGCTCTCTTGCACCTTTAATTATAATATCCTTTTCCATTGATTTACCTCTGTTTTACTGTAAATAGCACGTTCCGCATTCTTTATATCTCTGCTGAACGTCCTTTCTTTCATCCATAGCAATTTTAAAATCTTCCATCATTGATTGAGCAAATATTTTTTCGATCAGCGGATGTTCGGAATAAATTAAAGTCGCTTGATTTATCACTTCAATTCTTTCCGATTCGCCGAATTCACGAATGTCGATTATCTCAACATTTTTGTTTGTAACCTCTTTTATTTGCTGTTCTACATTATATATTTCCTGCATTTTTATATTTCTATCACAAAAACATATAAAATCAAGTAGATTATCGTTTTCAATCATATATATAACAGGAGTGAGAATATTTTTTGAAATTATCTTAACAAGCTTATTTTTAAGCTCATAATCCATTTTATTCACTCATTTCTTTTTCTAATTTTCGTATTCTGTCACGCAAAGCCGCGGCTTCTTCAAATTCAAGATTTTCAGCCGCTTTAATCATCTTAGCCTGAAGCTCGGCAATGGTCTTTTCGTAATTTATGATATTTTCTTCTGCGGTTTCGGTATCGTCCTCAATAGGCTTTAATGATTCTATAATATCTCTGATGTCTTTCTTAATTGTCTTTGGTATTATGCCGTGTTCTTCATTAAACTTCTGCTGAATACCTCGACGTCTGTCTGTTTCGTCAATCGCCTTTTTCATTGATTTTGTAACCGTATCGGCATACATAATAACTTGTCCCTCACTGTTACGCGCGGCACGACCGATAGTCTGAATAAGTGACATTTCACTTCTTAAGAAACCTTCTTTATCCGCGTCAAGTATCGCAACAAGTGCAACTTCGGGTATATCAAGTCCTTCTCTTAAAAGGTTAATTCCGACAAGTACATCAAATTCACCCATACGCAAATCTTTGATAATTTCCGCACGTTCGATTGTCGATATATCGGAGTGCATATAACGAACTTTAATACCTACACCGGTAAGATAATCGGTCAAATCCTCCGCCATACGTTTTGTAAGCGTTGTCACAAGCGTTCTAAAACCTTGTTCGGTACGCTTATTAATTTCACCGATAAGGTCATCAATTTGATTTTCGGTAGGTTTAATTGTTATTTTAGGGTCAAGAAGTCCTGTCGGTCTGATAACCTGTTCCGCAACAACCGTTGAATGTTCTTTTTCATAATCTGACGGTGTCGCGCTTGTGAATATTACCTGATTTAATCTATCTTCAAATTCTTCAAATTTCAAAGGTCTGTTATCAGCCGCACTCGGCAAACGGAAACCGTATTTAATAAGCGTTTCTTTTCTGGCTCTGTCACCGTTATACATCGCACGCACCTGCGGTATTGTAACGTGTGACTCGTCTATAATCATAAGATAATCGTCAGGAAAATAGTCAAGCAACGTATACGGTGCACTTCCCGGAGCACGACCGCTTATATGTCTTGAATAGTTTTCTATACCTTGACAAAATCCTATTTCCTGCATCATTTCTATATCGTACATTGTACGCTGTTCAATTCTTTGTGCTTCGATAAGTAAATCACGTTCTTTGAAATACTTAACCTGTTCACGCATTTCAGCCTCAATTCCGGCAAGTGCCGCAATCATTTTTTCGTTGGTTGTAACATAGTGAGAGGCCGGAGATATAACTGCGTGTTGCCTTACACCTACAATTTCACCTGTAACTACGTTTACTTCGCAAATACGTTCTATTTCGTCGCCGAAAAACTCGACACGAATAGCGTTTTCACCGTTATTGGACGGAAATATTTCCACCACGTCACCTCTGACGCGAAACTTGTTTCTGACAAAGTTAATATCATTTCTTTCATATTGCATTGAAACAAGTTTTTTTAGAAGCTCATCTCTGTCTTTTACCATTCCTACACGCAAAGAAAGCATAAGATTTTTATAATCTTCAGGATCGCCCAAACCGTATATGCAAGATACACTTGCTACGATTATAACGTCCTTTCTTTCAAGCAAAGCAAATGTGGCACTGTGACGTAGTTTATCTATTTCATCATTGGTCAGTGAATTTTTCTCGATAAATGTATCAGTTTGTGGAATATATGCCTCCGGTTGATAATAATCGTAATACGACACGAAAAATTCAACACAGTTATTTGGAAAAAATTCTTTAAATTCACTGCAAAGCTGTGCGGCAAGGGTTTTATTATGAGCAAGTACAATGGTAGGTTTGTTCACTTGTGCAATGACATTTGCCATAGTGAAAGTTTTTCCCGAACCTGTTACACCGAGCAAAGTTTGGCATTTCTCGCCTTTTTTTATTCCGTCAACAAGTGTTTGAATTGCCTGCGGCTGATCTCCTTGTGGTTTAAATTCAGAAACAAGTTCAAATTTATCCATACAGCTTCCCCTTCTTAATGGTTATTTCCTTAGATTTTTAACAAGTATATTTATTCTTCTTGCATTTATCGACGTATATTGTTCAACATTATTTCTGACTGCAAGCTGAATATTTTTACATACAGAAAAAATATCACAGCCATATTGTAAAATGACTGTCATATCTATATGTACACCGTGTCCTGTTTTTCTTAGGTTTATATTTTGCACCTTAATTAGTCCATTGATCTTTTGTGCCTCATGTATTGCTATTGAATTTATAACGTTATCTGAGATAATATAGTCACCCATATAACTGAATGTGGGTCTGACGATTGATTTATCAGCCTCGGCAGTTGTTATTTCCGAATCAAGATTTTTTTGAAATCTTCTTAACGGATGCAAGAAATATCCTGAAAATTCCTTCTTTATTTCAAATGTCGGAACAGGAATAACGTGTTTCCCTTCAACTGTACGCATTCTAAGTGCCATATTCATTTCTTCGGGTGTTGCAACATCCTCTATTCTTATAATTTGTTCAACATCATGAACACCGATATTTTTAGCAATTTTATTTACCATTCCGTCAGATGTACCCAAAATCATAAGGCACTTAATCTTATTCCTTTTCAGAACTTTTTTTATTTCATTTACCTGCGACGGATTCATAAAAAGTGCGTGTTTAACAGACGCAATTTTTGTCGGTTCTTTTTTGGCAGATGTGCCGGCTATAACTTTTCCATGAGAAATAAGCAAGCCGTCATCAATTATAGCGTCAGCTCCGTATTGCTGCGAAACCATAACACTTCTGTAACTCTTTCCTGTTCCACTCGGACCTACAAATGCGATAACTCTCATAATTATAACACCTTAATTCTGATTTTGCTTGATTTTGTATGACAATGTCATAAGCGGATCTGAAAGGTGAACGTTTTCCACCGCTACGTCCTTATCGAATTTAAGTTCGGTATACGAAAAGTTCATAAGACCTTTAACTCCGCAATTAACCAATTTTTCAGCCGTTTTCATTACTGCCGCTTTCGGTACGGTAAGAATTCCGATGTCAACTCTATGCGAATTCAAAAATTCCTCAAGCTTATCTATTGACATAACTTCTATACCGTTGATTTTTGTACCAATTATATTAATGTCATTATCAAAAATTCCTACAAGTTTAAAGCCTCTTTTTTCAAACGTATCGTGACTTGCCAATGCTCTGCCGAGATTACCGGCTCCGACTATAACAGTAGTATCTCCGTCATTAAGTCCTAATATGTCACCGATTTCGTTATAAAGATGTTCGACATTATAGCCGTATCCCTGCTGACCGAAACCGCCGAAATAGTTAAAATCCTGTCTGATTTGTGATGCAGTCACGTTCATTTTTACGCTAAGTGCATTTGAGGAAATACGCTTTATATCCTGCTTTAAAAGTTCGCCCAAATATCTGTAATAGCGTGGCAGACGTTTAACTACGACCGTAGGAACTTTCTTTTCATTTTCACTCATGTCCTCTAAACCCCTTGTTAATTATATAACATTTATTATATCACACTCATTTCGTTTTGTATAGTCTTTTTAAATGTATTTTTTTGTATTTTGACATTTTACACATATAAAAAAATGTCACAACAAGCCGATACTGACTTATTGTGACATTAGTTACTTAAATTAAATCATTAAGTTTTATCCATTTTTCAAGAGAATCTTTCCACTGTGCAACGTGCGGTATACTGTCTGCCAAGCCCAAGCCGTGAGAACCGATTGGGTATATGTGCATTTCATATGAAACTTGCACTTTGCTTAGTGCGTCGGCGTACATCAAAGAATTTTCTACTGGTACTGCCTGGTCTGATGATGTATGCCATATAAATGTAGGCGGTGTATTAGGTGTGACGTGTTTATAAAGCGACATAAGCTCTTTATCAGAATGTAATGCTCTTTCACCTATCAAGTTTTTTCTTGAACCGTCATGTCTGTATTCGAACATATCTATTACAGGGTAACACAAAATTGTCGCATCAGGCTTACAGCTTTCTTTATCTATTTCATCTGTATCTTCATACATTTTCTTATCATAATGAACAGAAACAGAGGCCGCTAAATGTCCGCCGGCACTTGAACCCATAACTGCAATTTTATCCTTATCAATGCCGTATTTGTCGGCGTAATATCTGACATATTTAACAGCACGCATTGCGTCACTTATTTCTGCCGGATGTTTGTACGGTGCAACTCTGTATTCAACCACAAATGCAGTAAGACCGATTGACTGCAACCACTTAGCATATCCAGTACCTTCGTGGTCGGCTCTCATTACATATCCACCGCCCGGAAAAATAATAACAGCACCTTTTGAATTTGCAGGATATGCCGTTATAGTCGGTTTTCTTACCGCTGTTTCATCAGCCTCTATAAATTCTTCGTTCCAATAAGGAATCACGTCATTCCATAAATTCTCCATAATTAATCTCCTTGCTTTTCCGGATTTTCAACATAAGTATTGAATAAATCCATAAATTCATTAAGCTTACTTTTCTTGATTGTAAATTCGGTTTTACCGTTGCGGATTAAAGCACAGTACAAATCATCAATACTCTTAAATTCGATTTCTGTATCAGAACTGCTCTTGATACCTTTATATTTTATTTTCATAACGGTATCGCCGAGTGTTTCGTCTTTATATACTCCGTCAACCGCCAAACCGACAATGCTCTTGTATATTGCTTGTGTTATCTTTGTATCAACCTTTTGACCGTCAAGCACAAAAGTCATATTCGAATCGTTATGAGTTATGTCAATCGTATGTTCTGCTCCGTTATACTCTACCGTTACACTCTTAACTTCCGAAATATCAACAAGTGCCTGCAATTTACTTACAATGTTGTATGACGAGTCATTCGCAAAAGATATAATGTCCGATGAAACTTTAAATACCTGTTCCTTATATTTTACATAAGTCATATCACCGTCTGTGCGACCTATTGTAAGTGTTTCGGTATATTCTTCGCCGTATTTGCCTGTTGAATTGTCGTAAGGCTTAACGGTTATCATTAAAACAGGCGACTTTTCACTGAAACCGCCGTCAGCATTTTCAATCGGTGTAGTAAGTGAAATTTCCTCTATCGGAGCAAGTATTTTGTTATCGATATAGTCATCATTGGCACCGCTCTGATACGGCTGTACCATTTCCCATACATTATTTGTGTTGTTATTTATATTGCTTAATATTCTGATTTCAATAGTTTCATCACTGCGGACAATTTTAATGTCATTAATATTGTCAATATTAATGCTGAAACGATTGAATTCTTTATAATAGCTGATAGGCTTTTTTAAAGTATCAACTTTAAAATCATACATTGTATAGACAGTATTATCACCGTCTTTCATCACAAAATATTCTCCAAGTGTCGGACTTAAATCACCGATAATCATTTTATCAATCTGACCGTTTTTCTTTTCAACTGTAACAGTGACTTGCGGATTGTCAAGTCCGTATTGTGATAAATCAGCCGGATTTTCTTCAATCTTGTTTTTTGATGACAATGTTGAAATTGTACCGACAAGCGCACCGGCTTTTGAAGAATCTATTTCAGACGCATCCATATCATTTACGGACCATTCCGAATCGCCTATACTTTTTACTGTAATTGTACCGTTTTCACTCTCTGACTTTACAGATAAAATATCGGTTGTATCAGCTGAATAGATACTGTATAAATCATCGGTTGTATCAACATTATTATCTTTTGACGTGTCAATATTACTTATAACAATCGTTCCGACAATAAGCACTATAATCACTGACGCGGCTATAATTATGCTTTTCGTTGTTTTACTCATAGATTTCTCCTTTTTATCCAAATTACAAGTCCGATTATTAATACGGTAATCGGTATTATAATTACAACAAATGCAAAAATAATTTTTTGACCTAAATCAGATAATGTAATAACATTGTTTACAAGTGTTTTTTCATCTACAGTAAAGCTTTCTTCGTTACCTATCATAAAGTTGGTCAAATTCATAAAATAATCATAGTTTGCAAGTCCGTAATTATTTGTAAGTGTTGTTTCGTCTATGGTTAAAAGCATAGTATTTCCCGATACATAAACCGATGAGGCGTGTTTTGCATCTACCGAAAGTTCGCTGACCGGATATTCACCGTCCTGCTCGCCGCCGACTTTTGAAACATTTTCATAATTTGAAGTCGTGTATGCCTTTTCTGAACTTGTCAAAACAGGTGTAACAGATATATCGCCATTTGATTCAAATTCTTGAGTTATCAATCTTGAATATGGGAAATATGCCAAAGTTCTTTGATTGTCTATTATACTGTCGGTAAATTCATATGATTTTACGTTTGGCACGACAAGACTCATCGAGCTTCCGCTCAACGAAACGGATTTTGATATGTCTGTTTCAATTACAAGGTTATCGCTTACACCTATGCCCCATGATGATTTTAGATAGTCATACAAGTTAGTAAGATTTTTTGAATCTACATCAAGATAAACTTGTATATTACCGCCTTTTTGCAAATAAGAATCAAGTTTTGTGATTTCTTCTTTTGAAAAATCGGCCGTCGGTTTTGCAACAATCAACATATTTGCGTCTGACGGTATATCATCGGTCAATGTATTAACTTCTCCGACTTCAAAGTTTTCTGATTCAAGTTTAGTTTTTGCACCGTCAACAGCTATCTCATTATGTCCTTTTATTAGGTATGCCTTTTGTTGTGTTTCGCTTGATACATACTTTAGTGCCGAAGTTATTTTATTTTCAACATTAAGTGATGTATACTGTCCTGTTTGTGCATTGACTCCGTACAATTCAGTCATAGTATATGTTTTAAACTTATCTCCGCCGTCAACAATGACAGAATTTGATTGCAGACTTTTGCCGTCAGTAACGTATTTCTTGCCAAAAGTCGGGTTAGATGTCATGTTAATATTTGTAACATTGATATTTTTATTTGCGGCGGCATATTTATCAAGCACCGTACGAATATTTCCGTCTTGTTCCGATTCACCGGCAAGAATATATATATCAACAGGAGTATCATAATTTTTAAGATACTCTTTTGTTTTATCTGAAAGTTCGTACATTTTATTTGACGTAAGGTCGATTTTTAAAGGTAATTTGTTGTTAAGCACGCTGACAAATACGTTTACAACAATAACCAAAACAACCGCTATTGCAATAGCAACGGAAGATACAAATTTATATTTTTTTACGTTATTCATTACATATCCTCCTATCTCATTCTGCGTCTTTCAAATACCATAACGGTAAAGAATAAGAACAGACCGGTGATGCTTAAATAATAAATTATCGGTTCAAAGTTAAGGATTCCGAGAGTAAAATCCGAAAATCTTTGTACAGGCGATAACCACAAAAGAATTTTTACAATTATTTCGTTTGAAACGTTTGACGCAACCGAGCCTAAAAGCAATGTGAAAATCAATACACCGTAAGTGGCAACTGCAGCGACAATCTGACTTTCCGTAATAGATGACATAAACGCACCGATAGCAAGTATTGCCGAACATAGCAGTATAAAGCCGACATAACAGCTTATTGTTTCCGCAATCGGCAAATTACCCGTAAACGCTAATATAACAGGATAAATAAGTGTTATAAGCACACCTACCATAAATATTCCAAATGCCGCAAGATACTTACCGAAAACTATTTCTTTTGTAGATATAGGTGCGGTCAGTAATAATTGGTCTGTCTTTTGCTTTCTGTCCTCTGAGAACAATCTCATTGTCAATAACGGCAACAAGAACAACGCCCAGTTATTGACGATTGAAAAGAAATTAGTCATTCTTGCAGTCATAAATCTGATATTTACAACATAGAACATTACTCCTGTTAAAAGAAGAAAAATAGTTAAAAATACATAACCGAGCATTGATGTAAAATACGAATTGAATTCTCTGTTAAATATCGCTTTCATTTGTATTTTCCTCCTTTTCTGACATATTGTCAGTAAGTTTTAAGAATATATCCTCCAAAGACGGCTCGATTTCTTTTTGCATTAATATCGGTATTTCATTTTCCGCGAATGCAAAGAACATTTTTTTCTTTTCTTCTGCCGCCATTGCATTATCAAATTCAAAATCATACGAATCATTTTCAGATGAAACACAGGTTACATTTGATATGCCGTCAAATGAATTTAGGATATTTTCGGCTTTTTCCCTATCGCCCGATATTCTGAACAGCATTTTTTTATTGTCACCAAGCTTGTCCGAAAGATTTTTCGGTGTATCTTCTGCGACAAATTTGCCTTTATTTATAATAATTACTCTGTCACAGACTGCACTTATTTCGCTTAATATATGCGAACTTAAAATTACAGCCTTCTCTTTTCCGAGTTCCTTAATAACATTTCTTATTTCGATAATCTGCTTAGGATCAAGACCAACTGTCGGTTCGTCAAGTATAAGAATTTCTGGATCACCGATTAAAGCACCTGCAAGTCCCACTCTTTGACGATAGCCTTTTGACAAATTGGCAATTTTTCTGTTTTTAACATTATCAATCTTCACCATATCAATAACTTGCTGTATATGACTCTTTTCATCCTCGGTCTTGATTTTCTTCAATTCATATACAAATTCAAGATAATCCCACACTACCATATCAAGATAAAGCGGTGGTATTTCAGGCAAGTATCCTATTTTCTTTTTCACTTCAATAGGATTTTCTAAAATATCATAGCCGTCAATATTAACAGAGCCGTCTGTATATGAAATATATCCGGTGATAATATTCATAGTTGTTGATTTTCCCGCACCGTTAGGACCTAAAAATCCAAGAACTTCACCCTTTTTTACATTAAAACTAATATTGTCGAGTGCATATTTATCGCCGTATTTTTTTGTTAAGTTTGAAATAGTAATCACTTAAAACTCTCCGTTTCACAGATTAATTTGCAGACTGCAGAGAAATCAGTTCGGATTTAAAAAAAGCGAACTCGTCAGCGTACATTTGTACGGCAGAGTTTATTTTTTCAAAAAGTGCATAGGCAAGCCTATCAATATAGGCTTGCCTGCTATTTTTTTGATAAATTAAATCATACAAATTTGAATAATACTTCTGCACGTTCCGGACAATTTATCGACAGTCTTAGAAGCTGAAAATTCGGCTCCTATTTTAAGGTTATTATACAATAACGTTATTAAATTATTATGAACACATTATTAATTTTCTTTCTTTTCAGGTATTATGCTTATCGAAAGTTCCTGTAATTGTTCTTCGTCAACAACATTAGGAGCTCCCGACATAAGTTCTGACGCATTTTGTACCTTAGGGAATGCAGTTACATCTCTTAGACTGTCGTTACCAGTCATAATCATTGCAAGTCTGTCAAGACCGATACCCATACCGCCGTGAGGTGCGGCACCGTATTTATATGCCTCTACAAGGAAACCGAATTTAGCCTCGATTTCTTCATCAGAAAGCCCAAGTGCCTGGAACATTTTTTGTTGAAGTTCATAATCTGTAATTCTAATTGAACCGCTTGAAAGCTCTGTACCGTTAAGGACAAGGTCATATGCCTTAGCCGTAACTTTACCCGGATCAGTATCAAGATATTGGATACACTCGTCCATAGGCATTGTAAACGGATGGTGCATAGCAAGCCAAGAATCTGTATCTTCGTCATATTCAAAGAATGGGAATTCAGTAATCCAAAGGAAGTTAAATCCTTCAGGAATTATATCAAGTTGCTTTGCAACCTTTAATCTAAGTGCGCCGAGTACAGGAAGTGTTACTTTATTCTTATCTGCAACAATAAGTACAACGTCACCCTTTTGAGCGCCTACTTTATTTAATATTGCGTCAAGTTCACCTTCGCCCAAGAATTTTGCAAATGCACAAGTCGGTTCATCATCAACCCAACGAACAAACGCCAGACCTTTTGCGCCTATTCCCTTAACGTATTCTGTAAGCTTGTCGATTTCTTTTCTTGTAAGCGTCTTTGCCGCGTCTTTTGCAACGATTGCTCTTACCGAGCCGCCGTTTTCGATAGCCGAAGTGAACACGCCGAAACCGCAATTCTTAACAAGTTCTGAAATATCGCATATTTCCATACCGAAACGAGTATCAGGCTTATCTGAGCCGTAACGTTCCATAGCGTCTTTATAAGTAAGTCTTGGGAGCGGTAATTCTACGTCAACATCAAGAACTTCCTTAAACAATCTTTGTATAAAGCCTTCGTTCATTTCAAGAATATCCTCAACATCAACGAATGACATTTCAAGGTCAATTTGCGTAAATTCCGGCTGTCTGTCTGCTCTTAAGTCTTCATCTCTGAAACATCTTGCAAGCTGAATATATCTGTCAAATCCTGCAATCATCAAAAGTTGCTTGTACATTTGAGGTGACTGCGGAAGTGCGTAAAACTTTCCGTGATGTACTCTTGACGGAACAAGGTAATCTCTTGCACCCTCAGGAGTTGACTTAATCATCATCGGTGTTTCGATTTCTATAAAGCCGTTTTCATAGTAATAATCTCTTGCAACTTTTGCAATCTTACTTCTCATAATCAAGTTATCCTGTAAAACCTTTCTTCTAAGGTCAAGATAACGATATTTCAATCTTAATTCTTCGTTTACGTTAGTATCGTCAACAATTTCAAAAGGAGGTGTCTGAGCCTTTGCCAACACTCTCAAATCTTTTACGTCAATTTCAATATTACCTGTTTTAATTGCTGTATTCTTGCTTTCTCTTTCACGAACAACACCTTTTGCCATAAGTACATATTCGCTGTGGCAATCAGACGCTTTTTCAAATATTTCTCTGTCTGTCGAATCATCAAAAGCAAGCTGAACTATACCTGTTCTGTCCCTTAAATCTATAAAAATAAGATTTCCCAAATCTCTTACTTTTTGTACATAACCGCCTACTACAACTTCATTGCCGATTCCTTCAACATCTCCGCAATAGTGAGTACGTTTTAAACCTTGCATTGTATCCATGTCTATTCCTCCATATAAATTTACATACTTATTATATTTTACCCTTATATCAGCTTTGTGTCAAGTCAAAATGCCGATTTTTGACTTATTTCTATACAATTACTTTATTTTTTTATGACAATACTTGATTAAATCCGTATTTAGTTTTATAATATGACAATGTGAACATTAAATTAGGAGGAATATAATGAGTAAACAAAACAAAGAAAACACTCAATCGTTTATGAATAATGTTACTATAATTCTTATTTCACAAGTGCTTGTAAAAGTTCTTGGTATGGTTTACAGAATTGTAATAACAAACATTGACGGTTTCGGTGACGAGGGACTGGGATTTTATAATGTAGGATTTCAGATTTATACCCTACTGCTTGCAATTTCATCTGTCGGAATACCTAATGCAATTTCAAAAATGGTTTCCGAACGTGTAGCACTTGACGATTACAAAGGTGCACATAAGATTTTCAAAACGGCTTTATTGCTGTTCTCAATAATAGGTCTTGTAACGACTGCGGTTCTGTTCTTTGGTGCGGATATTTTTGCACAGCATATAATTAAAATTGACGGCTCTCAATATGTAATGCGTGCGCTTGCACCGTCACTGTTCTTCGTTTGTGTATCTTCCGTAATCAGAGGATATTTCACAGGTATGAAGAATATGAAAGCAACAAGTAATTCACAGGTACTTGAACAGATTTTAAAATGTACACTTACTATCGTGTTTGTATACCTTTCAATCGGTCTTGCACCTGCAATTATGGCATCTTGGGCTAACTTTGCAACATCTGTTGCAACTTCGGCCTCTTCCATTCCCATCTCTAACATTCCGTAATATACCTGGCGATATCCATTTGCACCTAATAACACACATACAATCAATAATACGAAACTTATTGGAATTATTATTTTTTGCCTTATACTCAACCGTCTTACTTTAAATTTCTGTTTCTCCAATTAAAAAACCCTCTTTCATATATTAATATGTATATTTTTTA
>OLWA01003327.1_pt1 | contig 12399 bp, 10 predicted proteins | sample 1673251 | NCBI WGS metagenome assembly OLWA01 (sample SAMEA3178937, study PRJEB25190) | human gut metagenome | biome: human gut; feature: human-associated habitat; material: faeces | place: Austria | collected 2013
ATTCTTATCAGACCAAATCCGATGTAATAAATGATGAGTTAAACATCCACTAGTTTTAATGAAACATTATAATTTTAATGCGTCAAAGATATGAGAAATAAATAACAGAGCCAAATGAATGATGAAATATGTGTCAAAAGCCAATGGATACGCGGCCTGACGTTTCCATTTTCCATTCTCTTGATTTTTTGTCGTACTGGTATTCCGCACCGACACTTACTTCCGTATTCTTTTTCACATCGACCGAGATAGAGGCTCCTACCCCTGTATGTGGAAATAACGGATTATAAGCCGGAGGAGGTGTATTTCCCCCCATAAAATATTGTCCCCAGACATTTAACCGGACATTTCTGACTAAAGAATAACGCATTCTCGTATATATTCCCGCTATATCTTGCCTCGCTATAGGCAAAGCCAAATAGAATTGCCGACTCAAGTCCCCTCCCGCTTCAACGAAAAATCTTTGAGAAGGAATCCAGCGTATTCCGGCATTTACCGCTACATATTGCCCCAATCCCAGATAAGTCTTTTGTTCTGCACTCCCAATAAAGGAAAGTTGTCCATTCATAGAATGCTGACGAAAATTATAAAAATCCGTCAATGTCGGATTACTTTCCAGCAATGCCGGAAAATCGTAAGAATAGGGAGATAAGCCCGATGCAGGACTTGAAGGTGTCAGACCGTATGTCTGCATGGACTTATCATCTGTTGCGAGCTTTTTAGCCTCTATATCCGGTAACTTCGGTTCTATGTTTTTTGCTTCGGGCAACTGCCGTCCGCTCACTTCCGCGGAGCTATTTTTCTTTTGCACATCTATTTTATTCTCCTTTTCTATAGTTTGAGAAAAGGCAGTAGCAACACAAGCAAAAGACACAAAAACAAAGACAGCAACTGTTCTAATCATAATATTCTCCTTTCTTTTATCAGGGGCTATATTATTAATACAATTATCCGGTTAAAAGCTCAATGATCGGTAACATATTTTTTATTTTAAAGTAGAGATAGATTGATAGACAGCTTTTGCCATTACCTGCGCTCCCTTTTCGTTCGGATGAATACGGTCCGGAAAGAGTTCGGGCATTCCGTCCATAGCAGTATGGAGGTCTATAACAGACAGGTCGTTTTTCTTGGCGAGCTTCTTGATCATCGGAATGATTTCTTTAGAGATAATATCATCGTTGATGCCGTCACCTGTCAGATAAGCTTTGGAAGGATAGCAGAGATAAATCTTCGGCTGTGAAGGAAGACCTTTGAAAGCGTCGATCATGGTCTGCGCATCTTTCATGAAGTCTGCTTTGTATTTCCAGTTGAATGATTTGCTGTCGTTTGTACCAAGTTTGATAACGACGATATTAGGATTAAAAGCTAACGCATTCTTATAAGCAGGTTCGTTCATATAAGGATGATCTCCTTTGTTCAGCATGGTACGGGCGCTCACTCCGAAGTTTTTCACCCAGTAGCTGTCGCCCAGCATACGGGCCAGTACGGAAGGATAGCTGTCGCGGCTGCGATTTCTTATTCCTGCTCCGAACGTAATACTGTTGCCGATGCAAGCCACACGGACGGCATCTTTGCGAGGAGCCTTGAAACTACGCAACCAAGAAGTCAGTTCGTTCTGCATTTCACTCTTGTAGAGGAAATCTTCACGGATTCCCCAACCGTGTCCGCCTGTAGGATAAATATGGAGAACGGAAGGAACACCTTTCTTATTTAAAGCCAGATAATAGTTGACTCCGTTGGCAGGAGGAACTACCTTGTCATCATCGCTATAAACAATGAAAGCACGGGGAGTCTCTTTGGTCACTTGCTTCTCGTTGGAGAATTCTTTTTCCAGATCGGCAGAAGCGTCCTTGCCCAACAGATTGTCATGAGAGCCCATGTGAGTGAAAGATTTGTCCATCGTGATCACCGGATAGAAGAGAATCTGGAAGTTGGGACGAAGTGCTTCAGGCGCATGTGTAGCGATGGTCGAAGCTAGATGGCCTCCGGCAGAAGACCCCATGATACCAATATCATTCGGATTCAGATTCCATACGTCAGCGCTGTCACGTACCATTTTCATGGCTGCTTCGGCGTCGGAGATCGGGAGGGTGCGGTCGCCTTTCGGCATCCGGTATTTGAGAACAATCAATGCAATTCCTTGTTTGTTGAAATATGGTGCCCAGTCATACCCTTCATGATTGACCGCCAAGCCGGAGTATCCCCCACCCGGGCAAGCTACCACCGCACGCCCAGTTGCCAATTCCGGTGCCGGAAGAAAAACACGAAGAGAAGGTTGTTCAATATCAAATGGTTTTGGCGTACTTTGTGCCGAGACTTGCAGTCCTGTCAATAGCAGGACCAGCAATACAAAAAGAGAAGAGAATTTCTGTTTCATAGTATCTGTATACTTTGATTAATGAATATTTTGATGTGCGAAGATAGTAATTTTATGTATCTTTGCGCCTCCTTTTAAATAGAAAAAGTAATATGCAAGGGATAAAGAATCTGACACATGGTCCTATCAACCGCCAACTGTTCAATCTGGCGATGCCCATCATGGCAACATCGTTTATACAGATGGCATACAGCCTTACAGATATGGCATGGGTGGGACGACTGGGCAGTGAGGCAGTCGCCGCCATCGGTTCGGTAGGAATCCTGACGTGGATGTCCGGTTCTATCTCCTTATTAAATAAGGTAGGGTCCGAAGTCAGCGTAGGACAATCCATCGGTGCACAAAACCAAGAAGATGCCCGTCAGTTCGCTTCACACAATATCACGATTGCACTGATCATTTCGCTCTGCTGGGGCGGATTGCTTTTCACATTCGCAAGTCCCATTATCCGGATTTACGAGCTCAAAGAGCACATCACGGTCAATGCTATCGAATACCTGCGGATTATCTCCACCGCATTACCGTTCATATTCCTGTCTGCCGCCTTTACCGGTATCTATAATGCAGCAGGACGAAGCAAAATCCCGTTTTATATCAGCGGTACAGGACTGATTATGAACATCATTCTCGATCCCCTGTTTATCTTCGGATTCGGCCTGGGTACAAACGGTGCCGCCTATGCCACATGGCTTTCGCAAGCTACTGTTTTCGCTATCTTCATCTACCAACTACGTTTCCGCAAGGACGCCCTGCTCGGCGGTTTCCCATTCTTCTCCCGCCTGAAGAAGAAGTACACACGGCATATTCTGAAATTAGGTCTGCCCGTAGCTACCCTGAACACGTTATTTGCGTTTGTCAACATGTTCCTCTGCCGCACCGCCTCCGAACAGGGCGGACACATCGGACTGATGACCTTCACCACCGGAGGACAAATAGAAGCTATCACCTGGAATACCTCCCAAGGCTTCTCCACCGCACTTAGCGCCTTTATTGCACAGAATTTCGCTGCCGGACGAATAGAGCGCGTGCTGAAAGCATGGCATACTACCTTGTGGATGACAGGAATCTTCGGTACTTTCTGCACACTGCTGTTCATTTTTTACGGAAACGAAGTCTTTTCAATTTTTGTCCCCGAACAGGCGGCTTATGAAGCCGGCGGTGTATTTCTGCGTATCGACGGATATTCGCAGCTGTTTATGATGCTCGAAATCACAATGCAGGGAGTGTTCTACGGCATCGGGCGTACCGTGCCTCCTGCCATTGTCAGCATCGTATGCAACTATATGCGTATTCCGCTTGCCATCCTGTTTGTACGGATGGGCATGGGAGTAGAAGGTATCTGGTGGGCAGTATGCGTCACAACGATTGCCAAAGGGCTGATTCTCCTGGGATGGTTCACCATGATCAGGAAAAAATGCTTAAATCTGCCTTCCGTGTCAACAAGGTAGCCGTGTCGTTTGTTATTTTACATATACAAAGATCATCCGGAGTTATTTTAACCTAAAAAGTATGACCTTGGCAAATAATATGTATCTTTGCGTTGTTAATTTATTAAAGTATTATTTTATAAACCTATTTAAAAAACATTGCATTATGAACAAGATGAAATGGATGGTTCTCTTCATGAGTATAACCATGATATTCAGTGGCTGCGCAAGCATGAACAATACGGGCAAAGGTGCCGCAATCGGCGGTGGTTCGGGTGCTGCATTAGGTGCTATCCTCGGCGGTGTTATCGGTAAAGGCAAGGGTGCTGCCATCGGTGCGGCTATTGGTACTGCCGTAGGTGCAGGAACAGGTGCCCTTATCGGAAAGAAGATGGATAAAGCGGCAGCAGAAGCAAAACAAATTGAAGGCGCACAAGTAGAGCAGATAACTGACAACAACGGATTGCAGGCAGTAAAAGTTACATTCGATTCAGGTATTCTTTTCACTACCGGTAATGCGACTCTGAGTGCTGCTGCCAAGTCTGCATTGAGCAAGTTCGCCAACAACGTACTCAACCAGAACAGAGACATGGACGTATCCATCTATGGATATACCGACAATCAGGGCTGGAGAAACAGTACCGCCGAACAAAGCCGTCAGAAGAATCTGAACTTGTCACAGGAACGTGCACAGAGTGTAGCCAGCTACCTGTTAAACTGCGGCGTTTCTTCCAATCAGATTAAAGGTGTGCAGGGAATGGGCGAAAGCGATCCTATCGCCAGCAACGACACAGCTGCCGGAAGAGAACAGAATCGTCGTGTAGAAGTTTACATGTACGCAAGTGAGCAGATGATTAAAGATGCACAAGCCGCTTCCCATTAAAAGAATATTGCGTTATGCACGCAACCTGCTGATTTTCTTCTTTGCATCTACCATTCTGGCTGTGATCGTCTACCGCTTTATGCCGGTGTATGTCACTCCGCTGATGGTCATCCGAAGTGTACAGCAGCTTGCGTCAGGAGATAAACCCACGTGGAAACACACGTGGGTTTCTTTTGATAAGATATCTCCTCACCTGCCGATGGCGGTCATCGCCTCCGAAGACAACCGCTTTGCCGAACACAACGGATTCGATTTCATCGAGATAGAGAAAGCGATGAAGGAGAACGAGAAACGGAAACGGAAGCGCGGAGCAAGTACCATCAGCCAGCAGACAGCCAAGAATGTGTTCCTGTGGCCGCAATCGTCTTGGGTACGCAAAGGTTTCGAAGTTTATTTCACCTTTCTGATAGAGTTATTCTGGTCGAAAGAACGGATTATGGAGGTATATCTCAACTCTATCGAAATGGGAAAAGGGATTTATGGCGCACAGGCTACCGCAAAGTATAAATTCAACACAACAGCTGCCAAGTTGAGCTCAGGACAGTGCGCACTGATTGCCGCTACGCTCCCTAACCCGATACGGTTTAACTCTGCGAAGCCTTCGGCTTACCTATTGAAACGACAAAAACAGATATTGCGATTAATGAATCTGGTTCCTAAGTTTCCGCCTGTAGAGAAGAAGGCGGTCGATAAGAAAGACACCAGGAAGAAGAAAAAGAAATAAAGCAATCCCTTTATCACAGTCTATTTCATCAAGAAACAAGACAAGGATAAAGGGATTTCTTTTTTCCGTTATTTAAGATACAGACTATGCCGGTTCCTCACACCTCTCGATATACGCCAATGGTTCGCCTTTATCTACCAATGCTCCCTGCTTGGCACATACTTCGATCACACGACCGCTAAAATTCGCCAACACCTTATCATATGTATGCCAAGGAGTAGCAATGTAGCAGAACACATCGTCCGGGTCATATTTATGTCCCACTTCGGGCGGCATAGAAGGCGATTCCACATCAATCTCCCAAATGATCTGACCTTTCTCCATTGCCGTCACCGGTTCGGCCTTGGCACGTTTCATCCGTTTCACTTCTTCTTCCGAGAATCCCTGTTTGGCCAAAGCAGCATCTTTGGCACGCTGCAAGTCGTCCTCGAAACGCTTCTTGGCAACACCCGATTTGTAATCCCTGTATTGACGGTCGTGCATTGCCAGCTCAAAGAGTTCTTCATCATCCTTTCCAAAGTCCCAACCGTTTTCTGTCATTTCTTTGCGATACTCATCCAGCTGGTCCGGATAATTCTTCTGCGGGTCTTCGTCCGTAAATTCATATCCTTTTTCATTTGCCAATGCGATAATTTCGGGAGCAAGTGTACCGGGCAAACGCCCGCTTTTACCCAGAATCATATCCCAGGTATGATTGTCGATCATCGTCCAACGCTCCTCTCCTTTGATAAGAGACATCACATTCATCAATGCCACATTCTTCACATATTGGCTGAACGGAGTTACCAGTGGAGGATAACCAAGTTTTGGCCACACATACTCTACTTCGTCAAACAGCATCACGAGCAAATCGTCAATGCTCAGTTCCGGTTCGTTCTTACCCCTCAATATCATATTAATGCCGGAATGTACTCCTTTCAGATCGGCCATCATAGAACCCATCATACCTCCGGGAAGTCCGCATTTCAAGAGCAAAGAAGACATATGCTTGTTGGTAGGGTCCATAAAATAACCCAGAAAATCGTCAATGAACTCCTGTGTCATGGCACGGGCTTTCATGTAGGCTTTCATATTAATCTCCGGTACCTGAAATCCCGCGTCTTTCAGCATAGCCTGCACAGAGATAACGTCCGGATGAACTTTCCCCCACGAAATCGGCTCCATTGCGACATCAATAATATCCGCGCCATTCTCACAAACTTCGAGGATAGAAGCCATCGAAAGCCCCGGTCCGCTATGTCCGTGATATTGGATGATGATTTCGGGATGCCGTTCCTTGATTGCTTTCGTCAGACGTCCCAGCATTTCGGGACGACCGACACCCGCCATGTCTTTCAGGCAGATTTCCGGTGCTCCGGCTTCTATCAGACGCTCGGCGATGGCGGTATAATATTCTACGGTATGCACGGGCGAGAACGTAATACATAACGTTGCCTGCGGAATCATCCCCGCTTCGAGGGCATAATGAATGGAAGGAATAATATTTCTGACTTCATTCAAGCCGCAAAAGATACGGGTGATATCCACTCCCTGCGCATGTTTCACTTTATACATTAACCGACGCACATCTGCCGGAACGGGATACATTCGAAGACCATTCAGACCACGGTCGAGCATATGAGTTTGTATGCTGGCTTCGTGGAAAGGTTTCGTGAAAGCCCGGACGGCTTTGTTCGGGTTCTCTCCATACAGCAGATTGACTTGTTCGAACGCACCTCCGTTGGTTTCTACACGAGAGAAACAACCCATTTCGATAATTAACGGAGCAATTCTTACTAACTGATCGGCACGCGGTTGATACTTGCCGGACGACTGCCACATATCCCGATAAACGAGACTGAATTTGATTTCCTTTTTCATTGCCGTAAATAGATGAGATTTATATTACTTAGGTTAACTAGTTGATACAAATATATTGAGTTTTCTGACATAATAACAAATATAGAGAGAATAAGTTGGGGTATAAAGATATGTTTAATATCATATTGTCACAAAATCAAAGGAGCAAGCGAGTTTTTACTCGTTGCTCCTTACCAGAATTAATTGTTTGACTAATGTGTTATCCCTATTTATACAAAATCTTTCAACTCTTGTTGCAAACGTTGGCGTGTGAAGAAAATGCGGCTCTTCACCGTTCCGAGGGGTAGGTCCAGTTTCTCAGCGATCTCACGGTATTTAAAACCGGATACGTGCATTGAAAATGGTACTTTATATTCCTTCGGCAGCGCGTTGACGATGCGGTGCATCTCTTTCAAGTCATAAGCGCCTTCCGTACTTTCAAATCCTGAGTCTTGGGGGAGATTCAAATGATACAGATTGTCGGTCTGATCTACGAATGTCTGGTCACGTACTATTTTACGGTAGTTATTAATAAAGATGTTACGCATGATCGTGTACATCCATCCTTTGAAATTTGTATCGGGAACATATTTCTCCTCGTTATCCAAGGCCTTTAATGATGTTTCTTGCAATAAATCATTTGCTTCTTCACGATTGGCAGTTAATTTATAAGCAAAACGAAGCAACTCTTCCTGAACTCCAATTAAATCTTTTCTGAAACTTAAACTTTTCATACTTTAAGGGTTTTACGGTTAATATTTCGTTTCTTTCTTGACATTTGCAAGTTTAAAGGTATTTTATGACTCAAACAGGGGGAAATTCGTCATTTCTTAGGGGGTGAAACTGTCAAATGATAGATTTTAGGTGCTTTTTGATAGTTTTTAGGTGGTTTAGGACGTTTTTTATTCTCTTCTTCTTGTTTGGCAATACAAAATAACTTACTTTTGGGTAGTATTATTAACTTAAAGTAAAAGACATGACTATACTTATTATCGTAGGAATAATCGTACTGTTGGGAATCATTTTTGCTTCCATGTACAACTCATTGGTGAGACTGAGAAACAACCGTGAAAATGCGTTTGCAGACATCGACGTGCAACTGAAACAACGTCACGATCTTATCCCGCAGTTAGTGGAGACTGTGAAAGGATATGCCTCACACGAAAAAGAAACGCTCGACCGGGTGATTCAGGCACGTAACGGTGCAGTCAGCGCCAAGACAATCGACGAAAAGATAGCAGCAGAGAATCAATTATCTTCCGCTTTATCGGGATTGAAAATCACGTTGGAGGCTTATCCCGACCTGAAAGCAAACCAGAATTTCCTGCAACTGCAAGAAGAAGTATCCGATGTAGAGAATAAATTGGCTGCTGTACGCCGTTACTTTAACTCGGCAACGAAGGAATATAATAACGCCGTTCAGACATTCCCGTCCAATATCGTAGCAGGTATGGCAGGATTCCGCAGAGAAATTATGTTCGATCTGGGTACCAACGAACGTGCCAACCTGGAACAAGCGCCGAAGATCAGTTTCTAAAAAACGAAGCACACATGCAGTACGTCGGAATTCAAACACAGCAGAGCCGGAACAACCGCCGCTCTGTCTTTCTGTTATTTCTATTTCCTTGCCTGGTAGCAGCACTGCTTTATTTGGCATGCTACTTGCTGGTTGCCCTAGGACATGACGAGAGCATGGAGACAGGGATGCTGGAAATGATCAATCCTTTATTTATCAATGCCCTCCCCTACACAATGGGCATCGTACTGATCTGGTTCCTGATTGCTTTCTGGATGAATACAAGCATTATCAAAGCTGCCACAGGTGCAAAGCCGCTCGACCGCAGGGAGAACAAACGTGTCTACAATCTGGTAGAGAACCTCTGCATGGCGAACGGAATGAAGACTCCTAAAATCAACATCATTGACGACAATTCGCTGAACGCTTTTGCCAGTGGCATCAACGACCGTACTTATACCGTCACCCTCTCAAGGGGGATTATTCAGAAGTTGAACGATGAAGAACTCGAAGCGGTCATCGCCCATGAACTGACTCATATCCGCAACCGGGACGTACGCCTGCTAATTGTCTCCATTGTATTTGTCGGAATCTTCTCGATGCTGACGCAAATCACTTTCTATACTATTACGCACACGCGCATACGTAGCAACGGAAAAAACGGTGGAGGAGCTATCCTCATCATACTGATTGCTTTAGTAATAGCGGCTGTCGGTTACTTCTTTGCCAGTCTGATGCGCTTCGCCATTTCACGGAAGCGCGAATATATGGCGGATGCCGGTTCGGCGGAGATGACAAAGAATCCGTTGGCATTGGCAAGTGCCCTGCGCAAAATTTCCGATGATCCGGATATAGAAGCGGTAAAACGTAGCGATGTAGCGCAATTATTCATTCAGAATCCGGGCGACCAGTCGAAAAGTGCCCTCAGCGGGCTTAGCGGACTCTTTGCCACGCATCCTCCTATCGAGAAACGCATCTCCATTCTGGAACAGTTCTAGGGATTTCTGTTTAATTTTCATTAAAGAAAGCAGGAGGACTCCTTATTTTTAGTATATTTGAGTGTTATACATATATACACTAAACTATAACTGATATGAAAACAAAAAAACAAATCCTTATGCTACTGCTGGCTATGCTGGCAGGAATCCCAACTCTTTCCGCACAAACCAAGAAAGAGAAGAAGGAACAAAAGAAAGAAGCTGTCAGACAGCTGATCGTATCAGAAAACTACAAGATAGACGTCAACACAGCTATGCCCATGCGTGGACGTAATATCACTTTGAGTTCTCCATACTCGCTGGAAATCAGAAATGATTCGGTATTCTCTTACCTGCCCTACTACGGACGTGCTTATAGCGTTCCTTATGGCGGAGGAAGCGGGCTGATCTTCAATGCCCCCCTCAAAGAATATACAATGGATTTGGATAAGAAGGGAAATGCAGTTATCAAGTTCTCCGCCCGAAGTCCGGAAGATTTCTTTGAGTTCAGTGCCAAAGTATTCTCGAACGGTACTGCCAGCATTGACGTCATCATGCAGAATCGCCAGTCCATCAGTTATCGGGGAGAACTGGATACAGAGAACAAGAAGTAAAATCCTTAAGAATCACTGTCAGTCTCTTCGCTACCTTTTAATATAGGAAGGCAAATGTGGTATTTCACGGCAAGGATGCGTGTAACAAATACCGCCGATCCGCCAACGAGCTGACAGACATAAGATTCCATCCCTGCGGCATCGCACAGCCAGTAAGCGATGCCGCCTACTACACACGCCATCGCATAGATTTCTTTTCGGAAAATCAAGGGGATCTCATTGATAAAGACATCACGAATCACACCTCCTGCGGCACCTGTGATACTACCCATGATGATGGCTACCCAAAAAGGATAGCCTAAAGCGATACTTTTCCCCACACCGACCACCGTAAACAAAGCCAGTCCGATGGTATCGAATATAAAAAAGGTATTATTCAGACGGATCAGCCAGCGACCGAAACAGATCACCCAGATCAAGGCAAGTCCCGTACAGATCAAATAGATAGGGTTCGTCATCCATCCGGGTGTCACATCCAGCAGTACATCACGGATGGTACCGCCACCGATAGCGGTAGCAAGACCTACGACATAGGCTCCGAACCAGTCGAAACGCTTTGCCGAAGCCAGCCGGATACCACTAATAGCAAAGGCAAATGTGCCTATAAAATCAAGAATTTGAACGAATGTGGGCATATATTTGTTATTTTGTATGCAAAGTAACGAATAAATTCCGTAAGAAAATGTACTTTTGCTTCACGAATTAAACCGAATAAGATAGAAACAGTATGAAAATAACAATTGTTGCCGGGGCACGCCCCAATTTCATGAAGATAGCCCCCATTACACGCGCTATTGAAGCCGCACGGGCGCTGGGTAAAAGTATCTCGTACCGATTGGTATATACAGGCAAGAAAGAGGATACAAGTTTGGACGCTTCTCTCTTTTCGGACCTCGACATGAAAGCTCCCGATGTCTATCTGGGAGTGGAAAGTAGTAATCCTACGAGCTTGACAGCCGGAATCATGATAGCTTTTGAACAGGAACTAACCGAAAATCCTGCTCATGTAGTCCTTGTAGTGGATGATCTGACAGCAACGATGAGTTGTGCCATCGTCGCTAAAAAACAAGGAATCAAAGTGGCGCATCTGGTGGCGGGAACCCGTTCCTTCGACATGAAAATGCCGAAAGAAGTAAACCGTATGATCACAGACGGGCTATCCGACTATCTGTTCACTGCCGGTATGGTTGCCAACCGTAATCTGAACCAGACGGGAACAGAAAACGAAAACGTATATTATGTAGGTAATATCCTCATAGATACTATCCGATATAATAGAAACCGGTTACTCAAGCCGATATGGTTTTCCGTATTGGGACTGCAAGAAGGTAATTACCTCCTACTTACCCTGAATCGGCGTGTACTGCTCAATGATAAGGAGAATCTCCGACAACTTTTGCAAACATTAATCGAAAAGTCTGCCGGTATGCCTATCGTAGCTCCAATGCACACGTATGTACGCAATGCCATTAAAGAATTAGGAATCGAAGCACCGAACCTGCATATCATGCCTCCTCAGAATTATCTATTTTTCGGTTATCTGATAAACAAGGCAAAAGGAATCATAACGGATTCAGGCAACGTAGCCGAAGAAGCGACATTCTTAGGCATTCCATGTATTACGCTCAATACATACGCCGAACATCCGGAAACATGGCGTATGGGAACAAACGAACTTGTCGGTGAAGATCCTGTTCTTCTCGCCAAAGCAATGGACACATTAATGAAAGGCAAATGGAAAAGAGGCGAGCTTCCCGAACGCTGGGATGGGCGCACAGCAGAGCGTTACGAGTAAATAACCAACAATGATGGGTAAAAAAAGTTATATATTCAACCATCCTCAGAGTTATTTGTTAACTTTGTAGCTCTACTAAGAACGTTTATGAAACAACGATATAGCAAAATACTTATACTGATCTTACTCATATTGGCAGCCTCAAACGTTTTTGCGCAGCAGATAAAGGGAGTAGTTACAGATTCGGTGACCCATGAGCCATTGATGTATATATCTGTTTACTACCAAGAAAAAAAGGATATGGGTA
>OLWA01003330.1_pt1 | contig 12393 bp, 12 predicted proteins | sample 1673251 | NCBI WGS metagenome assembly OLWA01 (sample SAMEA3178937, study PRJEB25190) | human gut metagenome | biome: human gut; feature: human-associated habitat; material: faeces | place: Austria | collected 2013
GCGCCGCGCGCCACTCGCAGGGCAACGTGATCCTCTACGCCGACACCTGCACCGACTCGATGCGCTACGCCATCGAGCAGAGCAACCGCCGCCGCGAGAAGCAGGTGCGCTACAACATGGAGCACGAAATGCTGCCGCGGCAGGCGCAGAAGAGCGGCTCGGGACAGAGCGCGCTGCTGGCGGGCCGCGTCGACACGTCGGAGGTCAACATGACGGCCTACCCCATCGCCGAAGACCACTACGCGGCGGCGGCCGACGTACAGAAAAACTACACGGCCAGCGAGAACATCGACGCGCTGATCGACAAGGCCCGCGAGGAGATGGAACGCGCGGCCAAATCGCTGGACTTCCTCGCCGCGGCGAAATTCCGCGACCGGATGTACGAACTCCAGAAACTGCGGGAGGAGAACCGGAATCAGAATTCACAATTCACAATTCACAATTCATAATCGGGCATTCTGCAAAAATCGGCCTGAAAGTCCGCTCCCGACGACACGAAAAGTCGTTCGGCTATGAATGGAATTCAGATTCTTGTCTATTCCGGTTTTTCCGCGTGGCGGAAGGTGAAATATTTGGCTGCGAGGAAACTGTAAACCGTCGTCAGCAGCGTCGTGACCATCTTCGCCGGCGTGGGCCACACGCCGCAGACTTCCACGAAGAACTTCAGCCCCGCATAGGTCAGCAGCACCGACCCCGCCACCGAAAGCAGGTAGCGCAGAAGCTGCGTCCCGGCCCCGATCGGCGACCGGCGGAACGCCACGTAACGGTTGAGCCAGAAGCCCACGAAGAAGGTGAACGGAAAGACGAGAATCATCGCCGCGATGTGCGGGGAGACGACCACGAATCCCAAGTCGACGTAGCGGTGCGCCACGATGAAATTGTAAAAGAGGAAATAGCAGACGGGATCGAACAGGATGTAGGTCACACCGCCGCAGACCACGTAACGGAACACCTGCCGGGGCAGGACCGCGGCGACGGGCCGGATGTAAAACCAGTCAATCACCCGGATTATCAACTCTGCAAGGGCCATCAGCGGGCGGTGTAGGTCCACATGTCGGGGAAACGCCCGTCCTGCACGCGGATGAACTGCGCACAGGCTCCGGCATCGTCCGACGAGAAGGGCGAAACCATGAATTTCCCCCCGAAACGGTAAATCCGGCAACGGAGCGCCGACTCCTTGGCCTCGGTCTCCCGCACGGCGCGCCGGGCGTTCTCTTCAGTGCTGAAAACCCCCAGCACGACATAGTGGCGGCCCGAAAGCAACGCCGTCGGGGCGTCCTGCTCCTGCGCCGGATGCGTTTCGGCGGTCTCCGGTTCCGGGGCTGCGTCGGGAACGGAAGCCCCCGAAGCCGCGCCTCCCGCCTGCGCAGCGGACTCCCCGGCCACAGACCGTTCCGTCGGAGGAGCCTCGACCAAAGCATCGGGCGCTTCGACGGTCCCGAGGCTGTCGGGCGCAGCGGGAATCTCCGTCACGGCCGCCGCTTCCGGCGCCTCCGGATAGAGCAGCAGGAACTCCCGCCCGCCATAGACTGCCGCAATCCCGATTGCCGCGATGCCGACCCACAGCGGCCAGTCGAAACGACGCTGCACACGAACCCGCACGGGTTCGCGCCCCTGCGGATTCAGCCGGAGGTCGAACGCCTCGTCGGGGATAAAATTCTTGAATTTCAGCTCTCCGACGCCCTCGACGGTCAGCAGGTCGGCCCGGTGCACCCGGGCGATCCAGCGGTCGTAAACGGCCTGCGCCTCGGCTTCGGGATTTTCGTATCCGCCGGCCTCACGCATGACGCGGGCAATCTCGTCGACCAGCGACACGCCCCGCTGCTGCGAGGTGAAGGCCACCGTGCGGCTCGGCGGCAGTACGGTTCGCCGGTTGAGCCGCCTGGCTCCCTGCCGCTCGGTGTAGAGCGAGCCTACGCCGGGCAGAAAAATCTCCCCGCCGCCGGCCAGCAGGTTGCCGACAAGCCTGCCGATCTGCTCTTCCATCGGGTTCGCGTTCATTTTTTCTTCTTTTTAGGCGTTGCGGCCGGGGCTTTCGGCACCGGACCCGGAACGGTTCCGGGCCGGGTCGCGCCCCGCCAGATCATATAGATTCCCAGCAGGATGAAGGGAATGCTGAGCCACTGGCCCATGTCCAAAGCCCAGCCCACTTCGAAAGGCTCCTGCTCGGTTTTGATGTACTCGATGAAAAAGCGCGTGAGGAACGTACCGATCAGGCCGATTCCGAACAGAATGCCCGGACGGCGGCGCGCGATGTCCCTCCTGTAATAGAGCCAGCAAAGGATGCCGAAAGTCGCCAGGTAGCAGAGCGCCTCGTAAATCTGCGTCGGGTGCACCGCCGCAGGGGCGAACTCGGCCACCCATTTGTGCGAACGGACGAACTCGAAGCCCCACGGCAGGGTCGTCGCCTGGCCGAAAATCTCAGAGTTGAACAGGTTGCCCAACCGCACGATCGCACCGCCAATGCCCACCGGAATCATAATGCGGTCCAGCGACCAGATATAAGGCAGTTTGTTGCGGCGCGAGAAGAGCCACAACCCGATCAGCAGGCCTATGGCCGCGCCGTGGCTGGCCATTCCGCCGTCGCGGAATCCCGTGATGATGGTCCACGGCTTCGAAAGGTATTCCATCGTGTCGTAGAACAGACAGTGGCCGAGCCGCGCGCCGAGGATCGTGGCGAGTGTTCCGTAAATGAAAATCGACTCCGAGACCTTTGCGGGAAGTCCTTCGCGATTGACGAAGTTATCGAAGAATTTCGCGCCGATCAGAATGGCCAGCGCCCACATCAGCCCATAATAACGGATGTCGAGCGACCCGATGCTGAACAGCACCGGATCGAAATTCCAGACAACGGAAAGAGGTTGTAGAATCATTTATTTAAGTTGTTTCTTTATTATTCAGCCCCGATTCCTTTTCGGGCGGTCACAGTCGCCGTCTCCGGCGTCGCATTCGAATCTGCCACCCCGCCCCTCTTTCGGGGAGGGAGACGGCGTACGCCCCGCGCCTCTCGTCCGAAAGCCGTCTCTCAAACGACCCACGTAAAGGACTTGTCGCGACGCAACCGGAATTCAGACCGAAATGCTAACGGATCTTACTCCGGATTTCGTACATTCTATTTCATCTCCTGCAAATTCACCTTCTTCAGCGTGAAGGAGAACGTGCTGCCCACGCCGAGTTCGCTGCGGACCGTGATCCGTTCGCCGTGCGCTTCGACGATATGTTTGACGATGGCCAGCCCGAGTCCCGTGCCGCCCTGCTCCCGCGACCGCCCCTTGTCCGTACGGTAGAAGCGTTCGAACACACGCGGCAGGTCCTCCTTGGCAATACCCGAACCGTTATCCTCCACCTCGATCAGAATTTTATCCAGCATGTCGCGGAAACGGATGCGGGTCTGCCCGCCCTCCTTGCCGTAGCGGATCGAGTTGATGATCAGGTTGACGAACACCTGCCCGATGTAGTGTTTGTCGGCCAGCACCCAGAAGGGCGAAGGCAGGTTGTCGGTCCCCTTGACCGAAATCCGGATCTCCTTCCTGTCGGCCTCCATCTCGGCCTGCTCGGCGATCTCCTTGGCCAGCGCCACCACGTCGAATCGCTCCAGATTGAGCTTGTTCATGCTGCTTTCGAGTTTCGAAATGGTGTCGAGGTCGTTGACGATGTTGATCAGACGGTCGATGCTCTTCTCGGCGCGTTCGAGGTATTTGCGGTTGATCAGTTCGTCCTCCAGCCCTCCGTCCAGCAGCGTCGAAATATATCCCTGGATATTGAATATCGGGGTTTTCAGTTCGTGGGCCACGTTGCCCAGATATTGCTTGCGAAAGCACTCGGCCTCTTTCAGCCGGGCGATCTCCCGGTCGTTGGTGTCGGCCCAGGCCGTCAGCTCCTCGCCGATGTTCTCGACGCGCTTGTCCTTCAGTTCCGAGAAGATCTCGTTGGTGTGCACGTCGCGCGAAAGCACGATCGAATAGATCGGCTTGAGTTTGTAAGCCACGTACTTGCGGATGATGAACAGCGCCGCGAGCGCCACCACGACGAACACCCCGACCGACGTGCAGAGCATGATCCACCATTCGATATGCTGTATAACCATACCCACGGCGACGATCGCCGTGGCGAGCAGGGCGATCCACAGCGACGCGCCCTCCTTTGTCTTGATGTGTACCATAGGCTTACTTCATGTAGTTTTGCATCAGCCGGGCGATGTATTTGCCGACGATGTCGAATTCGAGGTTCACGACCGAACCGACTTCGATGCGGCAAAAATTCGTGTGCTCGAAGGTGTAGGGAATGATCGCCACCCGGAAACTGCTCTCTTTCGAGTCGCAGACCGTGAGGCTCACGCCGTTGACCGTCACCGAACCTTTCTCGACCGTGCAGAGTCCGGCGCCCTGCGGCTCGTACTCGAAGGTGAAGTACCAGCTTCCGTCGGCATCCTCCTTCGCCGTGCAGACCGCCGTCTGGTCGACGTGCCCCTGCACGATGTGCCCGTCGAGCAGGGCATCGGGTTTCATCGACCGTTCGAGGTTGACCAGATCGCCTTCGCGCAGCAACCCGAGGTTGCTCCTGTCGAGCGTCTCCTTCATGGCCGTCACGGTGTAGGTGTCCTCCGTGATGTCCACAACTGTCAAACATACGCCGTTATGTGCTATGCTCTGGTCGATTTTCAACTCCTTGCAGAAATCCGCGCGGAGGGTGAAATCCTTGTTCTGACGGTCCGCACGGATGGCAACCACCTCCGCCGTACCTTCCACGATGCCTGAAAACATACGATCAACTGTTGATTATCAATTTGCCCTTTACCTTGTAGACCGAGACTATATCACTGACATCCAGTATAATGTCATCGTAATTCTCCCGGTCGCCGGCCACCAGGCGGACTTTGCCCTCCTCCTCGGCGGACCGAACTATGCGCAAAGTTACAATTTTTCGGCTGACAATCACATATTCTTCACCAGGAATAATTGCATCCGGGTCGACGGCCTTGAGCAGGATGACCGTTCCGGCCGGGACGCACGCCCCCATGGCGCGGCCCGAATAGGGCATCGCCAGATCGCACTCCCCGGCGGGCGGCACGATCAGGTTGCATTGTGCCTCGAGATGCTCCAGATGGGCGATTCCCTGTTCGACATCGACATCATAGTAGGGAATCTGAGGACCCCGGAGCCGTTCATCGGCGAACATCTGACCTTCGCCGGTCAGCAGCCAGAGTTTGTCTATTTGGGGAAACTTGGCGACGATACGGTCGGCCACATCGAGCGATATGCCGTTGTTGCCGCGTTTGATCTGATAGAGATTTTCGCCCCTCGCCAGGCCGATATAACGTGCAAAATAGTTGGTCGACATATTCGCCCACTTAATCACCGCCTCAATCCTGAGCCAATTATTCTGCTTTTCTCGCATTTTTTTTCGTGAATTTAATTTTTTTTGTATCTTTGCAGTCCCGGTCCCGTAGTTCAATGGATAGAATACAAGATTCCGGTTCTTACGATATGGGTTCGATTCCCGTCGGGACTACCAGGCACAGATTTGGATCTTCCAATCTGTGCTTTTTTTGTCTTTGCTTACTTCTGTTGTCCGTTTTGAGTTCTCCGGCTGCAAATACCTAACCGCTTTTAAACTACAAAAATAATAACAAATTTTTTACCAACAATAAAAAATAGCACATTTGATCGCGTAAGTAGCACATTCAAACGCGATCACCGACGCATTTCACTGCGCCGCTTCCCTTGAAAAACGGGATTTGGCCATCAAATCATATAAACACGGAAAAAAATCTTTCCCACACCCGCCAATACACGTGCGACAGGCTGCAAGCGGCTAGAACAGCACCCGGACTCCCAGACGCAGCGTCAGGGACAACGGGGCATCGGACCGCGACGTACGCAGCTCCGTGTCGGTAAGATAGTACGAGGTCTCGGGTTCGAAATAGAGGCCGACCTGGCCGGCCAGGCGATACTGGGCGCCGAGAGCGGCTGCCACCGACCATTGCAGGGTTCCCTCGTCGACCGCCTCGCTGCCGAATTTGGCCGAGACGCACTTCTCGACCATTCCGCCGGCTCCGAGATAGGCCGAGAAACGCCCCTGTTCGACAAATTGCCAGTTCATCCGCAGCGGAATGCCGATGAAGTGGAGTTTCTGACTGACATCATCCGACGAATAGCGCAGCCGCACGTCCGAACGCAGCAGCGTATAGACCACTCCGCTCTCGAGCGACAATCCGTGGGAGAACTCCTTGCGGACGGTGAAGCCGAAGCTCAGCGGCAGATGGTGGCGGAACGAACTTTCGTCGTAATCGCGCCGCAGCATGGGCGACAAGTTGTTGCCGTTGCCAATCACGGAGACGGCATCATTGGCCATGGCGGAGTAGCTTCGCAGAGGCGTGTTACCCATTCCGATATTTCCCGTCATGCCGCCTCCGGCAAAGAGTGCCAGCGAAGTTCCGCCCGACGGAGCGGCCGGTCCGGTCGAAGAGTCCGCAAAGGGATCGTCCGACGCACGCGTCTGCCGCACGGCCGTCTTGCTCCGCGCGGCCGTCGACGCCGCACGAAGCGACGATTCGTTCCGTGAGGCTCGCGTCGAGGAATCTGCCCGCCCGTCGCGATCGGATTGCGCCACCGGCGTTGTCACGTCGCTGCGATCGGTCTTCGACCCGGAAACTGCCGCCGTATTGCCGTCGGAGGCTGTCGTCCCGTCCCGGGACGGATCCGTGGATACGTTCGGCAGCCGATTGCCCGTTTCGTTCCCGGACATGGTCTCCGAAGCCTCTCCGCGGGGAGTTGCACGGGACATCAACACCGCCCGTGAATCCGTTTCGCCGTCGGCCGCCGGGCTCTGCGACCAGCCGGTAGCCCGGGCCAGCCGTTCGCGTACCGAAAGATCTTCGGATTCCCCACCGCGCCGTGTCGTCCGAGACGGATTCACCGACGGATCCGTCATCTCCGGCATTGCCGATCCGCGCCCGGCCGCCTGCTCTCCCGCAGTTTCCGGCGAGGTCGCAGAGCCCGGCTTCGGAGAGCGGACGCCAGCCGATTCGTCCGGATCGGTCACCGAAGCGAGAAGCGGCACCTGCCCGCTCTCCGGCTCGGCACGCCACAAGAGCTCCCCGGCGACCAGACAGAGCAGAACAACGGCCGCTGCCGCAGCCATCCGCGGTCCATAGATCCGCCATCGGGGCTGCCGGGCCTCCGCCCCGCGCAGTGACGTTACGGAAGCATCCGCCTCCGCAGCATCGAGTTCGCGCTGCAGCCGTTCCCAACCCCCTTCTGCGGGTCTGACCTCGGCGTCGCGCAGGGCACTCCGCACCTCATCGGTCCAATCGGTATGTGATTTCATCTTCATCAATGCGTCTCCAAATAAGCCTTGATCCGGCGGGCCAGCAGCCCCCGGGCCCGGAACAACTGTGACGAGGAGCTCTTCTCGTTAATATCCAGCATGCGGGCGATCTCGCGGTGCGACAGCCCCTCGATACAGTAGAGGTTGAACACCGTACGGTAGCCGTCCGGCAGCTCCGCCACGAAGCGCATCAGCACCTCGCGCGGCACGCGGGCCACCTCCTCGGCCTCGGGTTCGACCAGCGTGGCGGCAGCCCGTCCTTCGTCGAGTTCGACCACTCCGAGGCGGTTGCGCGAACGGAGCCATTCGAGCGCGACGTTCACCGTGATGCGTTCGATCCACGCACGCAGCGACCCCGTCCCGCGGAACGTGAAACGGTCGAACGCCCCATAGATCTTCAGAAAGGCATCGTGCATGAGATCCTCGGCCGTGGCTCGGTCGCCCACGTAACGCACGCAGATGGCCAGCAACCGTCCGGCATAGCGCTCATAAAGCTCCCTGCGGGCCGTGTTGTCACCCTGACGGCACCTCTCGGCCAGTATCTGTTCCTCCATCTGCATCGGTCGTTCCACCTATTAAATGCGCGGCCGGGGGAAAGACTGCACGCAACAGAAAAATTTTTCTCCGACATGCAGTATTCGCCCGCTCCCGCGTTTTAAGAGCGAAAGGTAACACAAAATACGGAGATTATGAAAAAATTCAGTTTATTCCTGCTGGGGGCTCTGGCCGTGCTGGGGCTGGCCGCCTGCAACGACGACGACGGGGACTACCCGAAAAGCACACCGCTCATCACGACGGTCTGCCCGCTCGACGGCGGCGACTACTACTTCCAGCGCGACAACGGCGAGAAACTCTACCCCAGCGACAAGACCCGCGTGCCGGGCTACAAACCCGACGGGGATCAGAAACAGCGCGCCATCATCTGGTTCTCGCTGCTCGACCAGACCATCCCGGGCTATCGCTACAACATCGCCCTCTACGCCGTGGAGGAGATCTACACCGGCACGTCCGAGGTGGTCGACGATGCGGCGCGCCTCGAGGAGCTGGGCGATGCCAAGACGGGCTACCAGCTCACGACCTTCAATCTGTCGCGGGAGTGGCTGACCTTCTGCGCCCTCTATTCATGCAGCCTCAACTCGAAGCACACGTTCACGCTGGCCGTCGACAAGACCGGCACCACCGAATTCCAGGAGAGCGAGGAGGGATACCTCGACGTGGTGGTACTGCACAACGACGGGGATGACACGCGCGGCCCCGACTGCGGATTCTACATTTCGTTCGACCTGACGCCGCTGGCCGCCGAACTCGAGGGCAAGAAGGGCATCAACCTGCTGATCCCGACCCGCGAAAACGGCAACCGCGAACTGAAACTCAATCTGCCCGAGGAGAAGTAGCCACTCCGTAGAGGCAGTCGATCCGGTCCGGGCCCCCTGGCGGGTGCGGACCGGATTTTTTACAGGCCCGGCGCCTCGGATTCACCCAAAAAAACGTATCTTTGCGTCATGTCCATCGTACGCAACACCGAAAGCGATCTCGATTTCGAGAACAAGATCCGTCCGCAGGAGCTGGAAAACTTCTCCGGACAGGACAAGATCGTAGACAATCTGCGGGTCTTCATCAAGGCGGCGCTCATGCGCGGCGACTCGCTCGACCACGTCCTGCTGCACGGACCTCCGGGGCTGGGCAAGACGACGCTGGCCAACATCATCGCCAACGAAATGGGCGCCCAGCTGCGCGTGACGTCGGGTCCCGTGCTCGACAAACCGGGCGATCTGGCCGGCCTGCTCACGAATCTCAACCCGGGCGACGTCCTCTTCATCGACGAAATCCACCGTCTGAGCCCCATCGTCGAGGAGTATCTCTACTCGGCCATGGAGGACTTCAAGATCGACATCGTGCTGGACAAGGGCCCCTCGGCCCGCTCGATCCAGATCGAGCTGGCCCCCTTCACGCTCATCGGCGCCACGACCCGCAGCGGCCTGCTGACCTCGCCGCTGCGGGCACGGTTCGGCATCCAGTGCCATCTGGAGTACTACGACGCTCCGGTGCTGGCCGGCATCGTACGCCGTTCGGCGCGGATTCTCGATGTCTCGATCGACGACGATGCCGCCCGCGAAGTGGCCCTGCGTTCGCGCGGCACGCCGCGTATCGCCAATGCCCTGCTGCGCCGCGTGAGGGATTTCGCCATGGTCAAGGGCGAGGGCCACATCGACCTGGAGATCACCCGCATCGCCCTCTCGGCGCTGAACATCGATTCGCGGGGGCTGGACCAGATGGACAACAAGATTCTGGGGACGATCATCGAGAAGTTCAACGGCGGCCCCGTGGGTCTGAACACCGTGGCCACGGCCGTCGGCGAGGAGGCCGGCACGATCGAGGAGGTCTACGAACCGTTCCTCATCAAGGAGGGCTTCCTCAAACGCACCCCCCGTGGCCGCGAGGCAACACCGCTGGCGTGGGAGCATCTGGGCTTCACTCCGCCCGGAAGCGGCTCGCCAAGCCTCTTCTGACCCGGAGCCGGAGAGAGCGGCAAGACGAAAAGAAGGCAAGGAGAGAAGAAAACAAGGAGAAGAGAAGAGAAGAGAAGAGAAGAGGAGAGGGGAGAAAGCGAGGAGAAGGAAAAAAAGAAGAGGGAAGAGAGAAGGAAGAGAGGGAAGGAGATAGTGTGGTCACACCCCAAGAACCACAAAAAACGACAACACAAACCCATCAAAACCATGAATACCCCATTTTTTCGATCGGCAGCGCACCTGACAGCCGCGCTGTTTCTGTTGCTGTCGAGTGTCGGCTGTGCGCCCAAAGTCTACACCATGCTCCAGAAGAGCTATCCGGCCCGTCCGGCGGGCTCTGCGGTGGAGGTTTTCTACCTGAACGATTCGGTACCGACAGATGCCGAAGTACTGGGGCGTGTCGAGGTCCGCGACGAAGGCACGGCAACCAACTGCGGCTATACGAGCGTCGTACAACTGGCCAAGGAGGCCACCAACCGTGCCGGCGGTGACGGTCTGCATATCACCTGGCACCTGATCCCCTCGCTGCGCAACGGCTCGTGCCACCAGATTGCCGGCGACATGCTGCGCCTGGGCGACTCGGCCCGCCGCGTCGTCACCACCCCCTACGAAACCACAACGGCCGCACACGGCTTCTCGACGACGCCGAGCGTCGCCCCGCAACCCCAAGCCCCGACACCGGGCCTCGCCTTCGAACAGAAGCCCTTCACCGTGGCGGTCAATGCCGGATACGGCATGATTCTCAGCAAGATGGAACTGCTCGACGGCATGAGCGGCAATCCACGCTCCGGTTTGAACATCAATGCGGCCCTGCAATGGACCTCGCGGATACAGATGGGCGTCGGACTGCGTTATTCGGGCTACTTCTCCGGCGTGAACTACGACCAATACCCCATCAGCGACGAACGCATCAAACTCCACGTCCACTACATCGCCCCGGAACTCGTTCTGCGCCAGCAGGCCGGCAAACGGTGGGATCTGCACGAGACGATCGGCTTCGGATACGCCACCTACGGAGAATCGATGCGCGGAATCACGACAAGCATCAACGGCTTCGGCACGCACCTCAACATCGGGGCCGAATACCGGCTCTCTCAACACTTCGCCCTGGGTCTTGGAGCAACCTGCTTACGAACGTTCTACCCGAATCAGGAGACCCTCTCCACGGATGAAGACTCCACGGCCGGAATCACCCTCCTGACGATCAGCGGCGGCCTGAGGATCCTCTTCTGATTCTGACCCTCCTTCCGACAAAACCCTTCATCTCCGATTGCCATGAGCTCCCCCCAAAGCATTCTCTGCCCTCTGTGCACCGCCGCCATCTGCGGACTGTTCGGAGTGTTCACCCCCACCTCGCTCCAGGGTGCATCGCCCGCAGCGGAATCATCTCAGACAGTTGCGGCCGTGACAGCCCCCACGACCGGAAATACCGCCGGAAAGGCCACCGCATACACGACCGACGAGACGGTCCGGCAGGTATCCGCAGACTCCCTGTCTCCACGCGAAACAACCGTCAAACCCAGCTCGAAACGGATCCTCACACCCCGCAACCGGTCTCAGCACACCTTCTTTGCCACGGTGGGCCATCTGACCAACCTCTCGACCATCCACTTCAAGGCAAGCGACGAAGGGTCGCTCAACACGGGCGTCAACCTCACGGCCGGCTACAACTGGACCTCGCGCCGGGGGCTGGGCGCGGGCGTAATCTACTCGGGAGGCTTCATCTCGGCCCGACGCAACGAAATCACCCGCACCGCCCGCCTGCACTACCTCGCAGCAGAATTCGTCGCCCGCCAGCAGGCCGGGCGACGCTGGCTCTTCCGCGAGGCCGTCGGCGCGGGTTACGGACGCTACGCACGCGGCTACGGACAAACTCACGCCAGCCGCGGCGGTCTGGGGCTCCATGAACACGTCTCGGTCGAATACATGATAACCCGCCGGCTGGGTCTCTCGGCCGAAATCGGAGGAGAGTTGATTCTGGTCAGCGCTCCCGACGTGGGCGACGGCGCAGAACTCAATCTGGGCGGAGTGCTCACGTTCCATGCCGGCGGCGGAGTACGCCTCTATTTCTAAAAAATTTTTCAAAAAATCTAAAAAATTTACTTTTATCGAGATAATTGTACTATATTTGCCATTACACCTTTGGAAATAACAAAGACTTAGAAAAACGGCAAACAGATGGATACCAAATCGAAACTCGACGAAGCGGCGCTGCGCTACCACAGCGAGGGTCGACCCGGCAAGATCGGCGTCGTACCTACCAAACCCTATCAAACCCCCTATGATCTGTCGCTGGCCTACTCGCCGGGCGTGGCAGCCCCCTCGCGCGCCATCGCGGCTAACCCCGACGACGTATACACCTATACCGGCAAGGGCAACCTCGTGGCCGTGATCTCGAACGGTACGGCTGTGCTGGGACTCGGCAACATCGGTCCATTGGCCGCCAAACCCGTCATGGAGGGCAAAAGCATGCTCTTCAAGACCTACGCCGGAATCGATGCCTTCGACATCGAGGTCGACACGACCGATCCCGAGGAGTTCATCCGCACGGTGA
>OLWA01003331.1_pt1 | contig 12387 bp, 13 predicted proteins | sample 1673251 | NCBI WGS metagenome assembly OLWA01 (sample SAMEA3178937, study PRJEB25190) | human gut metagenome | biome: human gut; feature: human-associated habitat; material: faeces | place: Austria | collected 2013
TCTGCGGCGGCGGAGCCGTCGAGGTGAAGGGTACACCGGCCGACATGCCCGCCGATTCGGTCGATCAGCTGCTGTTCGACCTGTTGCAGGCCTTCGCCACGCCCGTATCGCTGGCCGACGTGCGGCGCGAAAAGATCGCCGCCGCCATGGCTCTCTCGGGGTCGAAGTGTGCCGTGCGGAATCTTTCGCGCGAAGAGGCCGCAGCACTGCTCGCACGTCTGGCCGACACGGGCAACGTCAGCTTTACCCCCTCGGGCAAAACCATCCTGGCCGAAATCACCGCCGAAGAATTGCGCTCGAAGTTGGGATAATCCGGCGGAAAAGAGTTACATTTGTAAAAATTTGATCGTTCATGAACCGCTATTTCCAGACCCCTCCGGTCGTCAAGAATCTGATTATCATCAACGCGCTCATCTACCTGGCGATGGCGCTGATTCCCGAGGCCTACCGTTTCCTGAACCATTACGGTGCGCTTCAGATCGGACCCCGGATGCTGGGGTATGAATTCCATACCTACCAGTTCATCACCTACATGTTCCTCCACGCCAATTTCGAACACGTCTTCTTCAACATGTTCGCCCTGTGGATGTTCGGCCGCACGCTGGAGTACGATCTCGGCTCGCGCCGCTTCCTGATCTACTACATGGCCTGCGGCGTGGGTGCAGCCCTCATTCAGGCCGCCATCACCCTCCTGATGGGGCAGCCGATGGCGCTGGTCGGCGCTTCGGGTGCGGTGATGGGACTGCTGCTCGCCTTCGGCGTGATGTACCCCAATGCCGTAATCATGCTGCTCATCCCGCCCATCCCGATGAAGGCCAAGTGGTTTGTCATCATCTATGCCGTATTGGAGTTGTTCCTCGGATGGAGAGGGGTGGGCAACGTGGCCCACTTCGCCCACGTCGGCGGCATGTTGTGGGGCTATCTGTTGCTGGTGTGGTGGAAACGCCGCGGCATGATCCGCTATTAGACGATGGCCGCCGAGTATTATAACGGATACGGGGAGCGACGCTCCGAAAAGCGGCGCCGCAGTTGGATCGTCTGGCTCCTGGATGCGGTCATGACGCTCCTCTCGGCCGTGGTTGCCGTGGTGCTGGTGCTGACCTATCTGGTCCCCTATGTCAATCCGTCGCGCGTGTGGTTTTTCCCGGCGCTGGGACTGGCCGCTCCGATCACCTATGTGGCCGGCGTCGTGCTGATGCTCTACTGGATCATCCGCTGGAGGTGGCTCCGCGCAGGAGTGATGATCCTGATCGTCGTGATCGGATTCTTCAAGGTGTCGCTCTTCTGGCGCCCCGACATCCGGCGCACCTATGAGGACGATTCGCAGAATCCCGACCGCGGAACCTTCAAGGTGATGACCTACAACGTCCGCAGCTTCTACGGCGAAAACGGCCACAGCAGCGTCGAGGACGTCCTGCGGCTGATCGAGGAGCAGGATCCCGACATCATCTGCCTGCAGGAGTTCAATGCCCGTCTGGCAGCCCGCTCGGAGGAGTTCTCGCTGCTGGAGGAGAAGTACGAAAGCGCCGGCTTCGGACGTACGGCAGCTCCGGATTCGGTCTATGAAGCGCCGCTGGCCGTGTTGAGCAAGTTCCGGATCCTGCGTTCCGGCACGGTGCTGACCCCGGCGTCGTCGGTATGGGCGGATCTGATGGTGGGCGACGACACGGTGCGCGTCTTCAACAACCACCTCCGCTCGACGGCCATCAACGCTGCCGACAATGATTATATCACCGAACACCGCTTTCTCTCGGACACGGCCCGCGAAACGAAGATCCGCAGCATCGTCGGACGGTTGCGTGAAAACAGTGTGCTGCGCGCCGCACAGGTCGACAGCATCGCCCGCGTGATCGACGCCACACGCACGCGTCGCATCGTCTGCGGCGACTTCAACGATACGCCCATGTCGTACGTCTACCGGACGATGGCCCGCGGACTGCGCGACGCCTTCCGTACCTGCGGATCGGGTTATTCGCATACGTACCGCGGATTCTTCAACACGCTGCGGATCGATTACGTCCTCAGCGGCGGCCTCGATCCGGTCACCTACGAAACGCTGATGGTCGACTACTCGGATCATCATCCGGTGGTTGTCCGGCTGAAAAAGAGCGACGACGACTGATTTGCAACCTTAAAATAGAAGAGCTATGATTTTGGATTCATTGAAAAACAGCGCACTGTACTATGGCGTGCATCCGCGCATGAAGCGGGCTTTCGAACTGATCGCCTCGACCGACTGGACGAAAATGGAGCCGGGAATCCACGAACTGGACGGCAAGGATATCTATGTCAACGTCATGGAGCGTGAACTCAAGAAGAAGGAGGATGCCAAACTCGAGGTCCACAACGAATACATCGACATCCAGGTCCTCATCAGCGGCAAGTGCGAGTCGTTCGGCTGGAGCGAGCGCAAGGATCTCTGCCGTCCGCAGTCGGACTTCAACCGGGAGAAGGACATTCAGTTCTTCGACGATGAGCCGCAGACCTATTATACGCTCCGTCCGGGTCAGTTTACGGTCCTCTTTCCCGAGGACGGTCACGCCCCGATGGTCGGCGACGACAAGGTCCGCAAGATCATCGTCAAGGTGCGTCTGTAGGACGGTTCCGAACCTTTGTTCTCTGAAAAGCCGGATTTTTTCCGGCTTTTTTTGTGACATCAGGCAATAAAGGTTCTGTTTTCCGGTTGTATGATTGAGAAAACCCCAAACCGATGAAACGATTGTTCCTTCTGATTTCCGCATGGATGGCCTTCTCGACGTCGCTTTTTGCGCAGGAAACGGCTTCGGCTCCGCAGCCCCGGGCTTCGGTTTCCGTGGCGGATCCTTCCGTTCGGGCGATGAAAGAGTCCCAACATCTCCAGCAGGCCCTGGACCTCGATGCCAGGCAGACCAAAAAGGTCTACAAGTTTTTTCATGCTCATTTCAAAAGCGAGATCTCCACGTCCCGTCCTTTCGGTGGCCCGGGAGGACCTGGCGGTCCGGGTGGTCCGGGTGGTCCGGGCAGGGGCGGTTTTGGCATGATGGGCGGTTCGGGCGGTCCGGACATGACGGGAGGTCGCGGTGGCATGCGGCCCCGGGGTGTCGCTCCCGGGCGGGAATCCGGAATGCATCTGCAGGGGGCGTTGGGTCCCGCCGATGCCGGCAAGATGCAGGCTGCGGCCGAGGAGTGGCATCGCAAACAGGCCAAGAAGTTCCGAAAGATCTTCACCGACGAACAGTATGCCGCCTGGGAACGGATGCGTCCGCAGGCCGGAAAACCGGAAGACCCGCGTGACCTCGAAAAGCCGGAACGGACGAATGCCCCCTCCGGGGATCCTCGCCCCGATGTGCAGCCCGGCAACCGGTAGCGCGTAGATTCTTCAGCAGCAAAAGCCCCTGTCGCATCTTGCGGCAGGGGCTTTCGCATGGGGTCGTCGGATCATTCGGCCCGGCGGGGGCGGCTATGCGACCGCCGGATGGGGCTTGTGGCGCACTCCGAAGCGGATGCAGAGCCACGAGCAGAGGGCGCAGACCACGAAGACCGTACCCGTCGAGAGGAGTGTGTCGCCCATGCCGACCAGCGGCGAGACGATGCCTCCGAAGGCGAAGCAGACGGCGCCCAGCAGTGCCGAAGCCGTCCCGGCCTGTTCGCGGGCGGCATCCATGGCCAGGGCCGTCGACGAGGTGAAGGTGAGCCCCATGGTGAAGAGCAGTGCGAAAAGCAGGGCTTCGTAGGTCCAGAATCCGCATCCCGAAGCCAGCGCAACGGCCTCGGCCACCGAGAAGGCAACCATGCCGATACATCCCGTGCGGGTGCACCGTTCGGGTGAACGGAACTTTACCGAGAGGGCTGCAGCCGTGCCGATCGAGATGGCGTTGATGGCGAAGCAGATGCTGAACTCGAAGGCCGTGAAGCCGTAGTGCTGCTGGACGATGAAGGGCGACGAGGCGATGTTGGCGAAGAGTACGCCCTGGGCGAATCCCAGCTGCAGGACGTAGGCGCGGTAGCGGCGGTTGTGGAGCACGGTGCCGAAACTGCGCAGCAGATCACCCCAGCCGACCTGGCTGCGGCGCTCCTGCGGCAGCGTCTCGCGCATCCGGTAGCTGCCGGCCAGCAGCACGACGCCCAGTGCGAGCAGGATGCAGAAGATGCCCCGCCAGCCGATCGAATCGCTGCACGTACCGCCCACAATCGGAGCGACGACCGGTGCCACCCCGTTTACGGCGCCGATCAGCGCCAGCATCCGGGCCAGATCCTGTCCGGCGAAGCGGTCCGTGGCGACCGACCGCGAAATGACAATGCCGCCGGCTCCGGCGATGCCCTGCAGCAGCCGCATGGCGATGAATTGACTGATGTTGGTGGCGAAGAGGCAGAGCAGCGTGGCCGCAATGAAGAGCCACATGGCTGCAAGCAGCGGACGGCGTCGGCCGTATTTGTCGCTCAGCGGACCGAAGAGCAACTGTCCGACGGCCAGCCCGATCATGCTGGTCGTAAGACCCATCTGGACCAGCGAGGAGGTGGTGTGGAAATAGCCCGTCATGGCCGGGAGTGTCGGCAGGTACATGTCCGTCACGAACGGACCGAACGCCGTGAGCATGCCCAGCAGGACGAGTAGGAATAATTTGCTGTTGTTCATCTTGCGAAATTTTCTGGTGCAAAAGTACTCGAGATTTTCCGCTTGCAGCTGGTCTTTTGTTGCGGGGTTTTGTCTCTTTTCGGAACACAACGAACCATCCCGGACCTGCAAGGCCCGGGATGGCAGACTGTGATGCTGTTTGGCAGCGGGTTATTTGCCGATCCCGAAGTAGCGGAATCCGGCCGTGAGAACCTCCTGTTTGTCGTAGATGTTGCGTCCGTCGACGACTATATGGTCGCGCATCGAGGCGTGGAGCCGCGGCCAGTCGGGCATGCGGAACTCCTTCCATTCGGTAAGCAGCGCCACGGCATCGGCCCCTTCGGCCGCTTCGTACATCGTGCGGGCCGCGGTGACTTTCAGATCACTCCGTCGGTGCAGGAACTCCGGTACGGCCACCGGATCGCAGATGCGCACTTCGGCACCGGCCTCGAGCAGCCGGACGATCACCTCCGTGGCCGGAGCTTCGCGGATGTCGTCCGTCTCGGGCTTGAAGGCCACGCCCCAGACGGCTACCCGTTTGCCGTGCAGATCGCCCAGCGCCGCGCGGAGCTTTTCGTAGACGATGCTCTTCTGTGCTTCGTTGACCCGTTCGACCGCCTCGATGACCTGCATCGTGTAGCCGTGCTCACGGGCCGTGCGGGCCAGCGCCTTGACATCCTTCGGGAAGCACGATCCCCCGTAGCCGCATCCCGGATAGAGGAATTTGTTGCCGATGCGGGCGTCGGAGCCGATGCCCTTGCGGACCATCTCGACGTCGGCCCCCACCCGGTCGCAGAGGTTGGCTACGTCGTTCATGAACGAGATCCGTGTGGCCAGCATGGCGTTGGCGGCGTATTTGGTCATCTCGGCCGAGGCGATGTCCATGAACAGCACCCGGAAGTTGTTGATCAGAAACGGCCGGTAGAGGCGTGCCATCAGATCGCGGGCCCGCTGGCTGTCGACCCCCACCACGACGCGGTCGGGCGACATGAAGTCCTTGATGGCGGCCCCCTCCTTCAGGAATTCGGGGTTCGAGGCCACGTCGAACGGCACCTCGCAGCCGCGGGCGTGCAGCTCCTCGCGGATGACCTCGCGAATGCAGGCTGCCGTACCCACCGGTACGGTGCTTTTGGTCACCAGCAGCGTATATCGGCGGATGTGCCGCCCGAAGGTGCGGGCCACGGCCATCACCTGGCTCAGGTCGGCCGATCCGTCCTCGAGCGGCGGGGTGCCGACGGCCGAAAAGACCACCTCGACCCGGTCGAGGCACTCGGTGAGTTCGGTCGTGAAATGCAGCCTTCCGGCGGCGGCATTGCGGCGCACCAGCTCTTCGAGGCCCGGTTCGTAGATCGGAATCCGACCCTCGTTCAGCGCCTCGATCTTCCGTCGGTCGGTATCCACGCAGGTGATGTCGAGGCCCATCTCCGCGAAGCAGGCCCCCGACACCAGTCCCACGTATCCCGTCCCGACGATGGCGATTCTCATCACTGGGCCTTGTTACGGAGTTTTTCGGCGATTTCGTGCGCCAGCGAGCGGCAGGCGTCCGCCGTCTTTTCGTTGAATCCCTGTTTCATCTCCAGCGGGCAGCAGAGCTTCTCCCACTTCATCCGTTCGGCAAACTCGCCCAGCAGGCGCACCGAGGCACCGGCCCAGTTGAACGATCCGAACCAGCCGAAGCGGCGTTGCGGGATGCAGCGTGCGGCCAGTTTGTCGAGCAGTTCGGCCACCGGCGGGAAGAGACCTGCGTTGTAGGTCGGACCGCCGACGAGCAGTGTGTCGAAGCGGAACACGTCGCGCAGCACTACCGACGGATCGGCATACGAGAGGTTGTAGAGGCGGATCTGGCGTACCCCTTCGGCGGCCAGCTCACGGGCGATGCGTTCGGCCAGCTGTTCGGTATTGCCGTACATCGAGGCGTAGGCGATGACCACGCCCGGTTCGCCTTCGTAACGGCTCAGACGGTCGTAGAGGTCGATGACGCGGCCGAGGTGCTGCTGCCAGACGGGTCCGTGGGTCGGGCAGGCGGTCCGCACGGGCAGCTTGGCGAGCTTCTGCAGCGCCTTCTGCACCGGAGCGCCGTATTTGCCGACGATCGAGGCGTAGTAGCGGCGCATCTCGTCCCAATAGCGTTCGACGTCGAGCTCGGAATCAGTGATTCCGCCGTCGAGGGCGCCGAACGTACCCAGCGCATCGCCCGTGAAGAGCGTCTGTTCGGCGGCGCACCACGTGACCATCGTCTCGGGCCAGTGGACCATCGGGATCATGTGGAACGAGAGGCTCTTGCCGCCGCCCAGATCGAGCGTGTCGCCCTCCTTGACCTCCACCGAGGGGCCGGTCAGGCCGTAGTATCCCTCGACCATCTGCAGGGCCTTGGCGTTGGAGACCAGCTGCAGGTCGGGATAGATGCGTCGCAGCGAGGCGATCGACGACGAGTGGTCGGGTTCCATGTGGTTGATGATCAGATAGTCGATCTTGCGATCGCCGATCACTTCGCGGATATTGGCCTCGAGACGGCTTCCGAAAGCCTCTTCGACGGTGTCGATCAGGGCGATCTTTTCGCCCACGACCAGATAGGCGTTGTAGGAAACCCCTTGCGGGAGCGACCAGAGACCCTCGAAACGGGTCGTTGTCCGGTCGTTGACGCCGACATAGTGGATGCCGGGAACGATTTCAGTGATTGCCATAAAAGGGTGGTTTATGTTTTTGCGGCAAAGGTACGAAAAAAACGTCAATTCGGAACCCGCTACCGGCAAGGAAAATCCGCGGATTGGGGGGCATTGCTTCCGCGTGTGGCCGCGGCGGGACGGAACGGGTGGTTTCCGTTGCGGCGGGATCATGCGCGTTACTTCTGGAGGAGTGTCGAGAACTCCTTCAACTGGTCGAGACTGTCGAAGAAGTCGACGTCGAACCGGATTGTCCGGCCGTCGTTGAGCGTCACGGTCAGGATGCCGTCCTCCTCGGCATAGGCGAGGTCTGCGATTTCGGCGATCGGGAAGCTCTCCTTTTCGACCTGTCCCTTGCGGATTGCCGGATAGGTAACCGTTTCGTCGTCCACGGTGATGACGCCGCCCTGGGCTGAGAGTGCACGGGCATTGCGGATTTTGCGGTAGGCCGTATAGAGCATGTAGAGGCCGGCGATGATCATCAGAATCGTTGTCGGTACAGGTCCGAGAATCGGTTTGGCGCCGATACGGATTCCGAAGGGGTGTACGAGCGGAAAGACGATCAGTGCGACGCCCAGAATCAGATAGGTGATGTTCTCCTTGATGGCGGAAGTCGATGCGTAGTTGAAGGTTTTCATGGCGGGTTGATTTAAGGTTGACAAATTTAAGGAGTCCCGGGCGGTTGGCCGATTTACCCCTTGATAAAATACCAGATTACGGCGGCAAGATGAATCCGTAAAGCATGTATTGGCTGGTGTGTACGTAGGTCGTATAATCGGCCGGGGCGAGCAGGTCGCCGCCGAAGAGACAGAATGCAAACCACAGCAGCGTCGCCGAGTAGACAATCACGAGCAGCACCCTCACTACACGTCGCAGCCGGGCAAGGCGTGTCAACTCCCGGCGCATCCGGCCGGTGAGCTCCTTGAAGTTGGGCGTCGGGGCGTTCATGAGCGGAAGAGTTCGGCTATGTGAGGCGGTACATGTTCGCTTTCGGGAATCTCGATGAGTTCCTGTTGCGTGTGGCGGCACAACCGGGCGATGACCGACGAGGGGAACATCTCGATCGCGTTGTTGTAATCCGTGACGGCGGCGTTATAGGTGCGGCGGATGGCCTGCAGTTCGTGCTCCATCTCCCGGATCTGCTCCTGCAGATGCAGGAACTGCCCGTTGGCCTTCAACTCGGGGTAGTTTTCGACGGCGACGTTCAGCCATCCGAGCATCGTGGAGAGCTCACCGCCATCGCGGATCTGCTCGTCCTCCGGGGCCGCGACCGTGCGTGTGCGCAGTTGGGTGATGGTCGTCAGAAGATGCTCCTCGTGGCCCATGTAGGCCTTGACCGATGCAACGAGATTAGGAATCAGGTCGTTGCGCTGCTTCAGCGCCACGCAGATGCCGCTCCGGCACTGTTTGATGCGGTTACGTTTGGCGATGAGGTTATTGTTGGTTACAATGCCCCATATGATAAGCAGTACGGCGACAACTGCCGCGCTGATTATCAGGATCATTCCGGTCGATGTCATACGTATATCGTTTTTCAGGTTCGGTATTCCGGGTTGGTTCGAAATTTTCGGGTCTCCACTGCATCATCCATTCTGCATCCTCCGAAAGTCGGGCCGCAAGCGCCGACCTCGATATACACAAAGCGCGGACTGCGGCCATATCGAGTTTTGGAGGTCCTGAGATTACCTTTAGCACAAATATGGTGATAGCAGCCCACGCGAACGTGAGAGCCGCCATGCCATCTCTCGTGCCAAGTTTGAAAATTTCTCAGGTTCCCAAAACTACAAGATCAGCATAACGCTTTGTATGTATCTGACCGGGATTTGCACCCGATCGTTCTACAAATATAGTTTTTTTTATTGATCCGCAAATGCCAAAAGCAAAAAAGGATGATTAAATCGGTACTAATTGTCAGTTTTTGAACTTGAACTTAATGAAACAATTTTATAGATAGATCTTTGGTTCAATAATGAGAAAATCTTATCTTTGATTATAATTGTTGAAGAATGAGATTGTTGAGTGAAAATCTTGCGCAGATAGCGTCTCGGACTATGTGGAATGCCTGGTTTCAGGAGGTTCTGTCGTTATTCCGTCAAGTTGAAATTACGCGTCCTGTTACCTGGACAGTACTGGTATGCTCAGCAAATAATATTTCAGCCGTACGTTGGCTTGTCAATCAAATTCGATGTTATCATGCAGTGCCACCAGAACTGCCACATGAGGAGATTAAATTTCATATTTTGGCGGCCTATTGCCCGGATAATCAAGCCCTCGGATTCCTTATTGATACCTATCGGCACTATTACCGCACCCGCAACCGGCTGGGGGTATTGTCTTGTGTCAGAATCGTAGCGACGGTGAACGGTGAAGGGTATCCCCACTTGAATTTTCTGTATAATTTGATGATGGGCACCGTGCTCCGTGAATACCGGCATCCTGGATCGGCTTCCGGGAAGAACCCGGATTCAACGTTTCTCACGGACAAGGATTTTCGGACTCTCGGCAGACTGCTTCCGGATTTCCATCCGTTCGAATTCCGGGATCGGCTGCAGGCCTTGCAACATCAAGTGACGGGAAACACGACCAGCGAAGAGTTGGCCAGGGCCTGTTGCATGTCTGGATCCGCCTTTCGCAAGCGGTTCAAGCAGGAGTTTGACATTCCGGTCTCGGAATGGTTGCGTGAGCAGCGGAAGGAGCGGATCATGCGTATGTTGCTCGATACGGACCTCCCGCTTTGGCAGGTGGCCGAAAGCAACGGGTTCAATATGCCGTCCACTTTCTCGGATTATTGTCGACGGAATTTTGGTCGCACACCCGGTCAAATGCGAAAGAAGAGTGAATCTGTGAAAGAATCTTAAATCCGAACTTTTCGCGCTCTTTTCAGAATAAGAACTTCATTGGTTCAACTTATTTTTAGTTCGCCAATGAAGCTCGTTTTGTCTGCCAAACATATCAGCCTGAAAAACTGTCTCACGGCCATATTGTTGGAGAAAGTACACCTTTCTCTTCAATGTGTCTTGGAGGTCCTGAATCACATCGATAATGAGCAGGATCGGGGACCTCCGCGATGAGGTGTGACCATGGCCCCAAGTCGAGGCGTTGAATCTCCAAATGCGCTTTATCTCGCGGAATTTGTCCGGAACTTTGCATCGTCAACCTCCGGGAATCGTCCGTAAACGCCGCGTCAGAGAATCTGGTTTGGGCGATATGCCAGCACGTCTCCTCTTCAAAAGGGCAGGATTTGCCCTGTCCCTTGGCGAAGGTGTCTCGAATGTCCTTTGACGGTCGATAGTTGGGTTCGTGTGACAAGACCAGTTCCAGACGATGCCGGTAGTTTGATTGTGGCAATTACTCCATTTTATGTAGGTCTGCAGCAAATGGATAATTGCCGGACTTCGAATATGCCTGTCAAATGCCCGTCGAAACGGCTATTGAGCCGGATAATGGCCTTAATCCGCAACGACGTCGGACCCGATCTCCGGCATACAGACGGAGATCGGGTCCGATCTATTTCAAGAAGAATCCGGCCGTGTCAGTCCGTCGGTCCGGTCTCCCCGAGTGCCGCGGGATAACGCATCCGCACCTGCTCGACATAGCGTTCCGTCTCCGGATGCCTGAGCAGCCGCAATGCCTCGATCCGCAGGCCGCAGAGCGACGCTTCGGCCTGCGGATCCCCGCCGATCAACAGATCGATGACAAAGAGGGCACGGACCCCGTCACCGGCATCGAGCGCATGTCGCACCGCCTGGGGCGTGAGTTCCAGATCGCCGTGCAGGTAGTCGACCAGAAGGGCCGCCTCGCGGGCCTTGGAGGCCGACCAGCCGTTGCTGTGCCAGCGGATTACGTCCCGTTGCTGTCGTGGGCGATGTACTCCGGGGTGACTACACGCCGATGAAGACCGGTTCCGCGGAGACGGCGAAGATGGAGACATGGCGGATCGGCGTCAGCCGCTGCGGATGTTGATTTCGATGCGTATCCCGTTGATGATGGAGCGCATCGAGACGGAGGCCGCTGTAGAAAATCCGACCTGGTTTGGCTCTGCGCAAAATATGGCAGTTCAGCGAGAAAGGCGCAAATTCGGTGGAGATGGACGGGGTGGTTTTCATCTCCACCGATTGCTCCACCAAAAGGTGCCGAAAACCGCTGTTTTTTGCTCCGCCGGCAAAAAGAGAAAACCCTGATTTCGTCTTTTGTTCCATAAAATACCTTCCATTTTCTAATCAATCATCATCTCTGAATACAGGTAAGTATACCTTATTCAATGAAATGTGTCCAGTCTACACATATTTCCTAGTTTAAATATCATCGAAGTGTTCCAGGAATGATCAACTTCTGTCCTGGGTAAATCTGATTTTCATCAGACAATGCATTTGCCTTTTTGATTCTTTGAACAAGCTTCTGGGTCCCATATACCTTTCGACTGATCGATACTAACGTCTCTCCACTTTTTACGGTATATGTATAAGACTTGTATTGCCCAGAACTTACTTTTTGAGTTTTCTGTTTTTGTTTTATTGTGGGTTGTGTTGTTTTTTGTTCCTTTTTATGTATTGAAGTTTGTGTTGCCGAATCTAATGTTTTTGTTATTTTTACACTCGTTGTTGATGATTTTGTTGATGATTTTGTTGAAATTTGATCCGACACCCCTTTTCCCATCGTATGCACCGCACCATTTACAACCTCTTTAAAATTTATACTCTGATCTTGTCCAGCATAATAATACATCGTACCTCCCATGATCATCATGATCGTAACTGCTGCTGCCGTTGAAATATTCCGAATCCTTCCTTTTCTCTGATTACTCTTGGTCTTTTTGGATATCTTTTCACGAAACTGCTGGATCAATTTCTCATCTCTTCGACTCTCCATCATTTTTTCATATGTCTGCACCTCTTTTATATCTTGTCTTCGTTCCACAAGATAATTCTGCATCATCGGATTTTTTTCATAATATATATAGTATCCATTTTGCCTTGAGAGATCTTCTCCTCGAAAAACATAAAATGCATCTTCTCCTTCCAGATCATCCATCATATATAACACTTTTCCTTCTCCTGGAAAATTTTCAAAATGTGTCTTTTTTATTTTATCATTGAGTCGAACCGAAAATCCCATTCTTAAAAGTGCCCA
>OLWA01003334.1_pt1 | contig 12386 bp, 8 predicted proteins | sample 1673251 | NCBI WGS metagenome assembly OLWA01 (sample SAMEA3178937, study PRJEB25190) | human gut metagenome | biome: human gut; feature: human-associated habitat; material: faeces | place: Austria | collected 2013
CCTGCACGCCGACGATCAGCGACGAACGGTAGGTGAAATAGTGGTTGTACATCAGGTTCAGCGCCACGGAGTTCTGATTGCCGTCGTAGTTGTTCAACCCGAAGTAGGCATCCTCGTTGAAGTGGTCGAAATCGGCCACGAACGCCAGATTCGAACGCATCTCGTCCTGTTCGTCGGCATCGTAAACCGACGGCCCGACGGGCATGCCGAGTTTGAAATAACCGTTGACGTTGCGGTTTCGGATGTGCGATCCGTAGAGGGGCATGGGTTTGTCCTCGGCCTGCCAGTTCCAGTCGTTGAGCATCGCCTCGCGCATGGCCGCCGTGTTCCTGTAGTCCATCATGCCGCCCAGACGGTTTTCCTGGACGAACTTCCAGCCCCAGCGGATCTGCATGCCGTTGTCGGCGGCGTAGAGCCATTTGTTGGCCACGTTGATCTGGTTCGAAACAGGCAGATCATGGAATCCGTCGTCGTTGTGGTCCATGCGGCGCACATCCGTATCGCCCGAACCGTGGAGCAGGATGACGCTCGAGAGCTTCTTGTTCTTCGAGACGGGGAAGGCCGACGAGAGGTTGACCTCCGGGCGCAGTTCATCGTCAAGATAGACGTTCAGGAAGAGACGCTCCTCGTCGGTCGGTTTGCGGTGTTCGAGATTGATCTGCCCGGTGATGGCCTCGTGGCCGGCCGTCACCGAGGCGACGCCCTTCGAGACCTGAATCGAATTGAGCCACATGCCGGGCGTGTAGCTCATGCCGTAGGGGGCGCTCAGACCGTGCATGATCGGGCGGTTTTCGTCGAGAATCTGGGTGTAGGTGCCGGCCAGACCGAGCATCTTGATCTGCCGGGCGCCGGAGATGGCGTCGCTGTACCCGACGGTGACCGAGGCCGAATTTTCGAACGATTCGGCCAGGTTGCAGCAGGCCATCTTGCAGAGCCCCGCAAAGGAGATCATCTCGCCCTTGACAATGCCGTCACGCTTGACGAAGTTGCCGCTGACGGCCCCCTCGACGACGACATCCTCGAGCGCGACGCCTTCGGAACGAAGCCTAAATTCAAGTTGGCCGACACCTCCGTCGACCCGGATCGTATCATTGACATAGCCGAGATACGAGGCCACCAGCCGATCGTATCCCTTGACGCGGTGGAGCAGGAAACCGCCCTCGGCATCGGTACTGGCGCCAATGGTCGTACCGGCCCAGTAGACCGAGGCTCCGACGAGGGGCTGACGGTCGGCGTCACGCACCACGCCGCGCAGGTCCTGGGCCCCGACAATCGCGATGTCGGCCAGAACGGCCGACGCCGTCATGAGAAAAATTTTGCGAATCATGTGAGATTTTCCGTTTTGTTTCGCCGGCAAAGGTAACGCAACGCTCCTGCAACCGGATTGCAAACCGTTGCTTCGGCAGCGCATGAGCGTTCCGACCGGCCATCGGGACTCTGTCCCGTGATAAGGGGTTGATTACCCGGGCCCGGTCACTCCGCCACAGCGGGGAGGATGGATTTCGGTCCGGGAAAAGAGGTGCCGCAAGCCCTGCAGCCCCGGCAATCGGATTCATTGCCGTGAAAAAGGAGGAGATGCCGACAGCAATTGTCTGTCGGCGGGCAGCGGAGGCCGACGGCGGATCTGCCGTACGGAACCGGGTGCGGACACACGGCTCCGCCCTTGCAGAATCAGCCCCGGGAGGGAGGAGCCCTTCGTCCGGCACACTCCGCCACGACATCGCGGGGGAGTGCTTCCGCACGCAATGCCGCACCGCGCGCTGCGACAAGAAGAGTGGCCGCAGGCGGACATTCAACCGTCAGCGAAGGCGGCAGTTCGGAGATGATGCACTTGATGAATTTGTCGTTGTCGTTCGAATGCGACGACGTGTAGAGATCGATTCGGGTGGAATGGCGGTCGCAGTCACAGTCCGAGCCGATCTGCCCGCCCGTGCAGCCATTGTCCGGCGTGAGGTCATGCATCACGCAACACGTCGGACAGCGATGTTCCGTCACGGCGCGTTTCATATCCAGGCACTTGCAGGTCACCGAAGCCAGCGACACCGAGGCCGTGGCCGCGATGTAGAGAGCGCAAAGCACCAGAGCGATATAGCGTTTGAGTTTCATGCCTCGATGATCCCGCAGTCGGCAAGTCGATCGATCCAGCGGCGGGCATCGCGCCGGGCCGTCCCGGGCTCCACGTCGTAACGCGCCTCGAGGGCCCGAGCGACATCGTCGGCCGAGAACTCCCGTCCGCGGAAGCTCTCCCACAGATAGCAGGCCGACGGATTGAGTGCGACGATGCGCGTCGGAGCGGATGTTTCGCCGCCTCCGGGGATCACGACGACGTGTTCTCCGGCCATTTCGCGAAGGCTGTATTCCGAACGGATCTTCATCATGCTTGCGACTTGTCCGAGGGCAAATGTAGGAAAAATTCCGCAGATCGCCTAATTTTTCGTACCTTTGTGGATATGGAATCCGCCACGGACCAAATCTTTCAGACACTCAAACGCTATTGGGGCTTCACATCCTTCCGTTCGGTACAGGAGCAGATCATCCGTTCGGTGATGGAGGGGCGCGACACGCTGGCGCTGATGCCCACCGGCGGCGGAAAGTCGCTCACCTATCAGGTGCCGACCATGGCCCGCGAGGGGCTCTGCGTGGTGGTCACACCGCTCATCGCCCTGATGAAGGATCAGGTCGACCGTCTGCGGCGGATGGGCATCCCGGCCGTGGCAATCCACTCGGGACTCTCGCCGCGGCAGATCGACATCGCGCTGGACAACTGTGTCTACGGCGACACGAAGTTTCTCTACGTGGCGCCGGAACGGCTGGCCACCGAGGCCTTCCGGCTGCGGGTCGTGCGGATGCCCGTGACGCTGCTGGCCGTCGACGAGGCCCACTGCATCTCGCAGTGGGGCTACGACTTCCGCCCCTCCTACCTGCGCATTGCCGAACTGCGCGAAAAACTCCCCGACGTACCGGTGCTGGCACTGACGGCCTCGGCGACGAAGCCCGTGGCCGAAGACATCATGCACCACCTGAAATTCGCCGAACCGCACATTATCCGCAGCAGTTTCGCCCGCCCGAACCTTTCGTACAGCGTCCGCCACACGGACGACAAACTGGGTCAGCTGCTGCGGCTGCTGCACAACGTTCCCGGCTCGGGGATCGTCTACACGCGGACCCGCGAAGGGGCCGAACAGCTCGCCGAACAGCTCCGCGATGCCGGAATCACCGCCGCAGCCTACCACGGAGGTCTGGGCCATGCGGACCGCGCCCGGCGTCAGGAGGAGTGGCTGCAGAACCAGGTGCGGGTAATGGTGGCCACGAACGCCTTCGGGATGGGAATCGACAAGGCCGACGTCCGCTTTGTGGTCCACTACGCGATGTGCGACTCGCTGGAGAGCTACTACCAGGAGGCCGGACGCGCCGGTCGCGACGGCCGACGGGCCTATGCCCTGCTGCTGGTGGCCTCGGACGACGGCGACCGCATCGCCCGCCGTTTCGACCAGGAGTTCCCGCCGCTCGAGAAGATCAAGGAGATCTACGAACGCATCTGCTCCTACCTGCGCATCGGCATCGGCGAAGGCGGCGAGACGAGCCATCTGTTCAACCTCTACGACTTCTGCGCCCGCGAACATCTCTATGCGGGGACGGTGCAGAGCGCCGTGAAGCTTCTCCAGCAGAACGGCTACATGACACTGACCGACATGCAGGACAATCCGGCACGGGTGATGTTCTGCGTGAGCCGCGACGACCTCTACCGGCTGCGGCTGCAGCGCGACCGGCTGGATCCCTTCATCCGCACGATGCTGCGCCTCTACAACGGCATCTTCACCGACTTCCGCCCCATCGACGAGGGCGAACTGGCCACGTGGAGCGGCTATACGGTCGAGCGGGTCAAGGAGCTGCTCAAGGAGCTTTGGCAGCTGCGCGTGATCCGCTACATCCCGTCGAACCGCTCGCCGATCCTCTTCCTGAACGAGGAGCGGCTCCCGCGCGAAGACCTCTACATCGCGCCGGAGACCTACCGGCGGCGCCAGGAGTTGATGCACGAACGCTTCGAGCGAATGCTGGCCTACGCGGAGAACGACACCGAATGCCGGAGCGTGATTCTGGAGCGTTACTTCGGTTCCGAGGCGCCCGAGCCGTGCGGTATCTGCGACGTCTGCCTGGCCCGCCGCCGGGCCGCCAAGGCGCAGGCCGCACGAGACGGCACCCCTCCGGATGCTCACGAAGGGTCATCCGACGGCCCGACGGCCCCCGGTCCGGCACATTCCGGCGCGACGGTCCCCAATTCGGCACATTCCGGCGCGACGTCCCCCGGTCCGACACATTCCGGCGCGGCGGTTTCGGACAGTCCGGCGGCCCGGCCGAGCGGAGAATCTTCCCCGAAAGCCGCCGGCCACACCCCTGCGCCCACGACCGAACCGGCCGCCGCATGGTCGGATCAGACGCTCCGCACCCGCCTGCTCGAACGGCTTGCCTCGGCGCCGGCCGACCCCCGACAACTGGCTGCCGACTGCCCCGCCTCGCCCGAACGCGTGGCCGCCGCCCTGCGCGAATTGCTCGCCGAAGGCAAAATCGTCAGCGACGAGGGCGGGATATTGAAAATTATTCCGTAATTTTGCCCTAACATTATGACCACAGTCAACAATTTTACGGACAAAATCAGCAATGAGGATGCAGCCAGCCTTCCGGCCATCGAGTTCGGAGGCGAGATCCGCATCATCGATCAGGAACGCGACATCGCCGAGGCCTGCAAAATCCTCGCCGCCGAACCCATGATCGGATTCGATACCGAAACCCGCCCCTCGTTCCGTCCGGGCGTAACGTTCCGCGTATCGCTTCTGCAACTCTCGACCCCCCGGGTCTGCTACCTCTTCCGGCTGAACAAAATCCCGCTGGCCAAACCCATCATCCAGCTGCTGGAGAACAAACAGGTGATGAAGATCGGCGCCGACGTGGCCGGCGACCTGCGCTCGCTGCACCAGATCCGCCACTTCCGCGACGCGGGCTTCATCGATCTGCAGTCGATCGCCCCGCAGTGGGGCATCGGCGAAAAGAGCCTGCGCAAACTCTCGGCCATCGTACTCGGACAGCGCGTCTCGAAGGCCCAGCGGCTGAGCAACTGGGAGGCCACAACATTGACCGACAAACAGCAGCTCTACGCCGCTACGGATGCCTGGGTCTGCATCCGCATCTACGAAACACTGCTCCGCACCCCGAAAAAACCGTTACGTACATGATACCACAAGTCATTCTGCGCAAAGGCAAGGAGGAGTCGCTCCTGCGCCGCCACCCCTGGATCTTCTCGGGGGCCATCGATCACATCCGGGCCGAAGAGGAGGAGGATTTCGCGGAGGGCGCGCTGGTCGAAGTCTACACCCACTCGGGCGAATTCATCGCCCAGGGACACTACCAGGTCGGATCGATCGCCGTACGGGTGCTGTCGTTCGACCGCGAACCGATCGATCAGGCGTGGTGGAACCGCCGTGTGGCCGTGGCCCGCGACGTACGCCAGGCACTCGGGCTGACGGACAATCCCCGCACGACCTGCTACCGGCTGATTCACGGGGAAGGCGATTCACTGCCGGGACTGGTGGTGGACCTCTACGGCTCGACGGCCGTCATCCAGTGCCACTCGGTGGGCATGTACCGCTCGCGCATGGAGATTGCCGAGGCGCTGCGCACGGCCTACGGCGACCGCCTGTCGGCCATCTACGACAAATCGTCGCAGACACTCCCCTTCAAGGCCAATCTGGGGGCCGTCGACGGCTATCTGTGGGGCCATGCCGAATGTGCCTCGCAGGTGGTACTCGAAAACGGCGAACAGTTCCTCGTCAACTGGGAGGAGGGCCAGAAGACGGGCTTCTTCCTCGATCAGCGCGAAAACCGCGAACTCGTCAAACGCTATGCCAAGGGCCGTACGGTCCTCAATACGTTCTGCTACACGGGCGGATTCTCGGTCTACGCCCTCTCGGGCGGAGCCCGCGAGGTGGTTTCGGTCGATTCGTCGGAGCGGGCCGTGGAGCTGGCGACGGAGAACATGCGGCTGAACTTCGGCCAGACGGACAACCATACGGAACTCGCGGCCGATGCCGTCGAGTACCTCAAGCAGATCGGCGACCGCTACGATCTGATCATCCTCGACCCGCCGGCCTTCGCCAAACACCACAAGGTGCTGAGCAACGCCATGCAGGGTTACAAGCGGCTCAATGCACGGGCCATGTCGCAGATCCGCCCGGGAGGCATTCTCTTCACCTTTTCGTGCTCGCAGGCCGTATCGAAGGAGCTGTTCCGCACGACGGTCTTCTCGGCAGCGGCCATCGCCGGGCGTAAGGTCCGGATCCTGCACCAGCTGACCCAGCCGGCCGACCATCCGATCAACATCTATCACCCCGAAGGCGAATACCTCAAAGGGCTGGTTCTCTACGTCGAATAGCACAACCTAAATACAGCCCAACATGAAACGTCTGCTGATGCTTGCGGCGATGGTAAGCCTCGCCGCCCCGCTGACGGCCCAAAGCCGTCTGGAAACCGTGACGATCCCCAGCCGTCTGCTCGGCGCGGAGAAGACCTGCATGGTCTACCTGCCCGACGGCTACGACCGCGACACGGATCGCCGTTATCCGATACTCTACCTGCTGCACGGTGCCAGCGATACCTACACGGCCTGGACCGAAAAGGGCAACATGCGTCAGATCACCGACGAAGCGATCGCTGCGGGACTGGCCTCGCCGATGGTGATCGTCATGCCCGATGCCTCGGGTGAGGGCGAACGCCACACCGGAGAACACATGGGCTATTTCGATGTCGAAGGGTGGCCCTACGAACGCTTCTTCTTCGAGGAGTTCATGCCCCAGATCGAACGCCGCTACCGGATCCTGGCCGACAAACAGCATCGTGCCATTGCCGGCCTCTCGATGGGCGGAGGCGGTACGGCCGCCTATGCACTGCATCACCCCGAACTCTTCGGATCGGCCTGCTCGATGAGCGGTCTGCTCGATCTCTTCCCGGGGCCGCGCGACTATGACAACGCCTTCATGCGCTCCGTGGTGGAGAATTCGCCGGTAGCCCTGCTGCGCAACATGTCCGACAAACAACTGGAAGCCGTGCGCACGGTCCGCTGGTGGGTAGACTGCGGCGACGACGACTTCCTCTGGAAAAGCAACGTGGACTTCTATGCGCTCATGCGCGAGCACAACATCCCGGTTCAGTACCGGATGCGAGACGGAATCCATTCGTGGCGCTACTGGCAGACGGTGCTTCCCGATGCGCTGACCTTCTTCTCGATCGGGTTCGGCCAATAAGCGGGTCGGCACAGAGACGCCCCGGCACCGCATCGCCTCCTTCCGATCCTCCGACGACTGCCGCCTTTCTGCCCGGACTCCCAACCAAAAAGGCCCTTCCCGATCGGGAAGGGCCTTTTTTCATCCTCTTGTCCGCCAGTCTCAACCAGCGGCCCGAGACGCCATGCGGATCCGTCGCCAGTCCGGTCGGATGCCGCCTCAACGTCCGTTACTTGCGCTTGGCACGCTGCTGAGCCTCCTGCTGACGGAGCAGCTCTTCGTAACGCTGCTGGAACTTCGATTTCTTGCCGTTCGACTTCCGGGCGGCATTGGCCTGCATGATGGCATGAATCTTCTCGTCGTCGACCATACGGCGGATGACAAGCGTCTGACCGATGGTGAAGAGGTTCGAGAGAAGGTAGTAGTAGCACAGACCGCTCGAATAGCTGTTGAACCAGAAAAGCATCATCAACGGCATCAGATAGACCATCATGAACTTCATGCCGGCCATCTGGGGCTGCGACGAAGCCGTCTGCTGGTAGTTGTACCACGAATAGCCGAAGAGCGAGATGGCCATCAACAGGGCGAACAGCGAGACATGATCGCCGTAGAACGGGATCGAGAAGGGCAGATTCAGCACGCTGTCATACGACGAGAGGTCGTCGGCCCACAGGAACGGCTGCTCGCGCAACTCGATCGACGCCGGGAAGAAGCGGAACATGGCAATCAGAATCGGCAGCTGGATCAGCATCGGAATACATCCTCCCATGGGGTTGATGCCGGCCTTCTTGTAGAGCTCCATCGTAGCCTGCTGACGCTTCATGGCATCCTCCTGTTTGGGATACTTCTTGTTCAACTCGTCGACCTGGGGCTTGATCAGCCGCATCTTGGCCATCGAGACGTAGCTCTTGTAGGTCAACGGGAAGATCACCAGTTTGACCAGGATAACCAGAATCAGGATGATGATGCCGAAATTCGAGATGTAGTTGCGCAGGAAGTCGAAGACCGGGATCACGCACCAGCGGTTGACCCATCCGAAGATTCCCCAGCCCAGCGGCACGAGACGCTCCAGATGGATATCCTCACCCGCCGGGAATTCGACCTTCTTGAGGATCGAGTACTTGTTCGGGCCGAAATAGAAGGCGAAGTCGTAACTTTCCGTCTGCGGCGTGTAGGGCACGGCCATCTGCGCCGAGAAACTCTTCAGCAGATCCGATTCGGGAGCAGCCGTCGTGAAGGCCATGTTGGCATAGGTGACATTCTCGGGGGCGATGAAGACCGACGAGAAGAACTGCTGCTTGAAGGCCACCCAGTTGACCTGGGACGAGACCTCCTTCGATTTCGATTTTTCGCTCATGCCCAACTCCTCGATCGAGCTTTCGCCCGGGAAGCGGTAGGCCAGCGTCGTGTACATGTTCTCGTTCTGGAAGCCGCGTTCGTTCTGATAGGTGTCGTTCGTCCAGTCGATCAGGATCTGGGTCTGGTTGGCCATGGCGCGGGCCATGTCGACCATCTGCACGTCGAAATCCACCAGATAGTCGCGCTCGGGGCTCTTCGTATCATATATAAGGTATCGATACTCCAGGGCCGACGATTCGTCCATGCGCAGACGCATGACCACCTGTTTGGCTCCGTCGGCTGCGGTCGTGACCGGATCGGCCTCGAAGACATAGTCAAGCGTGTTGACCGGGACATTGCGCAGCCCGTTCTTGACGTAGAACGACAGTCCGAAGCGCGACGTGGCGGGATCCATCAGTTCGACAGGCTGGTTGCGTTCGTCGCGCGGAGCATACTTGGTGTAATCCTTCAGCGTGACACCCTTGACCTGACCGCCGAGCGTCGAGAAGCGGATCGAGAGCAGGTCGTTTTCGACCGTGAACTCTTCGGGCTGTGCCTCGCGGGCCCGGGTCAGGGCCTCGCCCAGCGTCTCGACCTGACGCTGACGCGCCGCGGCGGCCAGCGAATCGGCCGTGAGCGAATCCGCCCATACGGCCTCCGATCCGGCCACCGAATCGGCCGCCTCGGCGGCGTGCGAGACCCGTGCCAGCGAATCCACGTAGGCGTCATAGATTGCCTGCCGCTGCTGTTGTTTCTGCTGATCCTTACTGCTGAAGTAGGCGAATCCGATGAAGAGGAGCGCTACGACACCAATACCGATAAACGATTTCTTATCCATTCAAACGTTGTTGCTTGTTTTCAGTGAGTGATAGTTTCGGGGAAGTTTCGATCATCCGGGCGAGGTCCGTTACTTCTTTTTCTTCTCCTCGTCGTACTCGAGGGCGGCCTTGACGAAGGCCACGAAGAGCGGCGACGGGCTCTCGACGGTACTCTTGTATTCGGGGTGGTACTGCGTGCCGACGAACCAGGGATGATCCTCGATCTCGACCACCTCGACCAGATTCGTATCGGGGTTTATGCCCACGGCCTTCATGCCGGCGGCCTCGAAACGCTCGAGATAGTCGTTGTTGAACTCGTAACGGTGGCGGTGACGCTCCGAGATATTGAGTTTGCCGTAGGCGGCGGCCACCTTCGAGCCCTTGCGCAGCACGCAGGGATAGGCGCCCAGACGCATCGTTCCGCCCTTGGCCGTCACGCCCTTCTGCTCCTCCATCAGGTCGATGACCGGATGTGCCGTCTGCTCCATTTCGCTGGAGTTGGCATCGGCGATACCCAGGACGTCGCGCGCGAACTCGATCACGGCGCACTGCATGCCGAGGCAGATACCCAGGAACGGAATGCGGTTCTCACGGGCGAAACGTACGGCTTCGATCTTGCCCTCGATACCGCGGTTGCCGAATCCGGGGGCTACGAGAATACCGGCCATCTTGCCCAGCTGTGCGGCGACATTCTCCGGGGTGATCTTCTCCGAATTGACGTAGTGGAGCTTGACATGGCAGTCGTTGACGGCGCCGGCATGGATGAACGATTCGCTGATCGACTTGTAGGCGTCGTGGAGTTCGGTGTATTTGCCCACCAGAGCGATGTCGATCTTCTTCGAGGGGTGCATCACCTTCTCGACAAAGGCGCGCCAGGCGGTCATGTCGGGCTCCTTGTCGGCCGGGAGGTTCAGTTTGTCGAGCACCACCTCGTCGAGGTGCTGGGCGTGCATCATCAGCGGCACTTCGTAGATCGACGGGACATCGATCGACTCCATGACGGCATTGGCGTCGACATTGCAGAAGAGGGCCACCTTGCGTTTGAGAGCGGTCGTCAGGGGGCGTTCGGCACGCAGAACGAGGATATCGGGCTGAAGTCCGTTCTCGAGCAGCGCCTTGACCGAATGCTGCGTAGGTTTGGTCTTCATTTCGCCCGAAGCCGCCATGTAGGGGATCAGCGTCAGATGGACCAGCGCCGTGTTCCTGTATCCGAGCGAATAGCGGAGCTGACGCACCGACTCGATGAAGGGCTGCGACTCGATGTCGCCCACCGTACCGCCGATTTCAGTGATGATGATGTCGTACTTTTTGGTCTGTCCCAGGAGCTGGATGCGGCGTTTGATCTCGTCGGTGATGTGGGGAATCACCTGCACGGTCTTGCCCAGGTATTCGCCCTTGCGCTCCTTCTCGATGACGCTCTTGTAGATGCGGCCCGTGGTGACGTTGTTGGCCTTCGAGGTAGGATGATTCGTGAAGCGCTCGTAGTGACCGAGATCGAGGTCGGTTTCGGCACCGTCCTCCGTAACGTAACACTCGCCGTGCTCATAGGGGTTGAGTGTTCCGGGGTCGACGTTGATGTAGGGGTCGAGCTTCTGAATGGTCACCGAATAGCCCCGGGCCTGCAACAGCCGGGCGATCGAAGCGGAGATGATACCCTTGCCGAGCGAAGATGCTACACCGCCCGTCACGAATATGTACTTGGGTTTGGTCAGTTTCATTCCTTTATTTGATTTGATCTGTCGTTTTTTGTCTTTTTGGTCTGTTCTCAAAATTCAACTTACAACGAAGTCCGGCTTCGGATTGCGAAAATCAGGTTACGGGATACTCCGGGACATTTGCTCACCTGTTTCTTCAACGGAGTAACCGCCGGTCCGGTCTCGTGCGCCCGGCCTCTCATGCGCCCGGCTTCTCGTGCACCCCGCCTCTCATGCACCCCGCCTCTCATGCGCCCGGCTTCTCGTACACCCCGCCTCTCGTGTACCCGGCTTCTCGTGTGCCCGACGGCTCGTGCGCCCCGCCCGAACTTCCGGTTCCCGCGGAAAGGGGCCGGCCGGAGCTTATCGGTCTGCTCGCAATCCGACAACAAGGATCAGGCGTTGCCGTCCTTGCTGTCCTTGTCTTCGGTCTCCTGACGGTCGATCAGACGAACCTTCTCGATCGTGGCGGCCATCTCTTCGCGGGCCCGCTCGATCTTGGCACGCACGTCAGCCACAAGGGCTTCGGCGTTTTTCGACTTGGCGAAGAATCCGATATTGTTCTCCAGCAGGCCGATCTCCTGCTCGAGCTGACGCACCTTGTTGTAAAGGCGGTCGCGCTCCGAACGCAGGCGACGGTCGCCCGCACCCTTCATCGAGGAGATCTTCTCGCGGAAGCGGCCCATCGAGCGGTCGCGTTCCGAGCCGCGCAGCACGTTGAAGAGCTGATCCACGGCAGCCTTGTATCGCTTCTGAATGGCATCCTTCTGTTTGATGGGCACAAATCCGATCTCGCTCCAGCGGCGCTGGAAGTCGCGGATCACCTCGTAGCCGCCCGTGCGGACATCGGCCTCAGCCATCTCGTCGAGCAGGGCCTGTTTGCGACGGAGATTCTCCTCGTATTCGCCGTCGACCGATGCGAAGTGGGCGGCCTTACGCTCGAAGAACTTGTCGCAGGCGGCGCGGAAACGCTTCCAGACCGCCTCGGAGTGGCGGCGCGATACGGCACCGATCTGCTTCCAGCGAGCCTGGAGGGCGATCAGTTCATCGGTCGTCTTCTTCCAGTCCTCGCTGCCCGAGAGCGATTCGGCTGCTTCGCAGATTTCGTTCTTCAGCTGCAGGTTGTGCTCCATCTCGGCCTTCAGCCCGGCGTAGAACTGACGCTTGGCCTCGAAGAACTTGTCGCAGGCCGTACGGAAGCGTTCGTAGATGCGGTTGTTATCCTTCTTGGGGGCAAAGCCGATGGTCTTCCAGGTCTTCTG
>OLWA01003337.1_pt1 | contig 12371 bp, 10 predicted proteins | sample 1673251 | NCBI WGS metagenome assembly OLWA01 (sample SAMEA3178937, study PRJEB25190) | human gut metagenome | biome: human gut; feature: human-associated habitat; material: faeces | place: Austria | collected 2013
GATTGGAGAATGGAGAATTCCATGTTGTCAATATTGTAAATGCTAAGAATCGTCCGGAAGCAGATAGAATTATGTGTTCTTCTAAAGAGCGTTTTGGAAAAATTATTCAGATTAATTGGAAGATAGGAAACGGACGCAGTAGTTGGACTTAATGAAAATGAAGTGAACTAAAATTATTCATGAAGGTCTTGTTTATAAAAGTTTGAGTTGATAAGAGAATAGAAGTTGAGAAGAACTTTAAGATTATGAGCAAGATCTTCGTGTGTTTATTTTGAAAGATTTCATGAATTGATGTGTAGTTCTTGATTGAAATGAATTTTATGGGAAATAGTATTGTAAAGGTATGTAATTTATCTCATCGTTATAGTGTTCACTGGGCAATTAGAGAGATTAACTTTGAAATAACGGGAAATGGTGTTGTAGGATTACTTGGATCTAATGGTGCGGGTAAATCGACGACAATGAATATCATTTGTGGTGTTTTGAATCAGACGGAAGGGGAGGTATTCATAAATGAGATTAATTTGAGAGAAAATCCGGTTGAAGCTAAAAAGTATATTGGTTTTTTACCACAACAACCTCCGTTGTACTCGGATTTGACTGTTGAAGAATATTTAAGGCATTCTGCTTTTTTACGATTGATGCCAGCAGAAGAAGTTGATGCTGCCGTGTATCAGGCTTTGGAACGATGTTCAATCGTACATTTTCGGGATCGTTTAATTAAAAATTTATCAGGTGGCTATCAACAACGAGTGGGGATAGCTCAGGCGATTGTGCATAATCCGAGGTTTGTTGTGTTGGATGAGCCTACAAATGGTTTGGATCCGAATCAAATTGTAGATATTCGGAATTTAATTCGGGAAATAGCTATTGATCATGCTATCTTGTTATCAACACATATATTGTCAGAAGTTCAGGCGATATGTGATGAGATTAAAATGATCGAGAACGGTAAATTGGTTTTTTCCGGTAGTATGGAAGATTTCGATAATTATGTGGCTCCGGAAAGTTTTGTGATAGAATTAGGTAATGCTCCAGATAAGTCTGTATTATTATCATTGTGTGAAAATAAAGGGGTAGAGTTATTGGGAGAAGGACGTTTTAGGATTTATTTCAAAGAGAATACAGGAATTACGGAAAAATATATAGAGGCAAGTGTGGCTAATGATTGGGATTTGAAAGACTTAATTGTAGAGCGTTGTTCTTTGGATGAAATTTTTGCACAATTGTCAGGAAAAATAAAAAATAGGAAATAAAATGAAATTGAATAATAATATAAAAACGGCTGTTCGTGTGGCTAAGATAGAATTGAATTCTATGTTTTATTCTCCCGTGGCTTGGCTTGTACTGGTAATATTTGGTTTTCAGATAGGAATGTCATTTGCTCAAATATATGGAGAGCAATTACGTTATCAAGATATGGGATATGCTGGAAGTAGTTTGCGTCGAAATCTCCGCTCTCTACTACAAGGTTTGGCTGTACATAGTCATCAAATACAGTAACTTCCAGATCCCATCCTTCTGCCTCAAGGAGCGGTTTTGCTTCTTCAAGGATCTCTGCGTGTGGTGTTGCGGAAGCTGCTACTTTGATGGTTCCTTTCTCTGCGTCAGCGCTTACGATCACGCCGTTTGCTGTGAGTGCTCCGATTACCAGTGCTGCTGTAAGTGATAATGTGATGATTTTTTTTGCTTTCATAGTTCTTTCCCTCTCTTATTCCTTTTATTTTTGATTTTTTCTTTATTCAATTGTAAGTGGCTGCGACCTCCTGCATGTGTCTATCCGTTCCCGGGACTCTTATTCATAAAAAAATAACAGGAAGTCCTCTGGATCCTCCCTGTTCATGCAATCTGTCCGGCATTAAAAAATGCTTTATTTACATCTCGGTATCTGTCATCTCTTATACGTGGTCGGCAGATATCTCAGGAAGTATCCGATACATAGAAGTACAGCAAAACATAGACATGCACATATCCATACACATCTCCTGATCCATCATACACATGACTTCTCTCTGAACTGCATTTCCTGTAAACATGATTCTTCCTCCTTTTTACTTACTTGTGATAAATTTCATTCGGAAAATGTATTACCTATTTCTCCGATAGGTTGAATATAACATGTCTCATTCACAATGTCAACACATTTTTTATTTTTTTCCCGGAGCGCGTCTCCTCATTGCTTGACACTGATTTCTTATAATGATACCATAAATTAAATCACTCTACAATCCAATCTACAATCAACAGGAGAAAAATTTATGAATAAAAAAGCGATCATTGCCATGAGCGGCGGTGTTGACTCCAGTGTTGCAGCCTATCTGATGGTTCAGCAGGGCTACGACTGCGCCGGTGCCACTCTGAAGCTTTATGATAATCCACAGTGCAGCTATCCTGGACACCGGGCATGCTGTACTCCTTCCGATACAGAGGATGCCAGAAGTGTTGCCGCACGTCTCGGCATGCTTTATTACGTATTTCCCATGCAGGAGAAATTCCACGAAAGCGTCATCGATAAGTTCGCAGATACTTATCTCCACGGAGGCACACCGAACCCGTGTATCGACTGCAACCGTTTCCTGAAATTCTCCGCCCTTCTCGATAAGGCAAGAGAACTTGGCTGTGAATATATCGCAAGCGGTCACTATGCACGCAGAGAGCAGGATCCGGAGACAGGACGTTTTATCCTCAGGAAAGGACTCGACCCGACCAAGGATCAGAGCTATGTGCTCTACGCCATGACTCAGGATCAGCTTGCCCACACACTCTTCCCGCTCGGCACCTACACCAAGAAAGAAATCCGACAGATCGCGCAGGAGCAGGGCTTCATCAATGCTGACAAACCGGACAGCCAGGATATCTGCTTCGTTCCGGACGGTGACTATGCGTCCTTCATCGAGCAGTACACCGGACAGGCTTCCGAACCTGGCGACTTCGTTGACAAAGAGGGCAAAGTCCTCGGCAAACACAAAGGTCAGATCCACTACACCATCGGTCAGCGCCGTGGTCTTGGTATTTCCGCACCGGAATCTCTCTATGTCTGCGGCAAATCCCTGGATACCAATAAGGTCATCCTCGGAGGTAAGGATGACCTTATGAGTAATTACTGCTATATCAACGATATCAACCTGATCCCATGGGATCATCTGGACAAACCGATCCAGTGCAAAGTCAAGACACGCTACCGTCAGCCGGAACAGCCAGCAACTGTTGAGCAGCTTGGAGACGATCTCATCAAGATCACCTTCCAGGAGCCGCAGAGAGCTGTCACACCTGGACAGGCTGCCGTTCTCTACGACGGAGATATGGTACTTGGCGGAGGAACGATCCTCAGCGAAGAAGCCGCAGCAAAAGCAGTCGCTTCCACCAATTAATTTCAGCCCATCTGTACGATTACATGATATTCTTTTTTACCGGGGATCAGAGGAATCTGGTTTCCGGTAATTTTTTGTCCATCCAGCTCGATCCATCTGACACCTTTCTGGACACCCGTCGGTTTATGGATCTCAATATGATATTCCGCTCCCCGGAAATGGCGTTCTACCGTAAAATCACCAAAACTTCCAGGCAGACACGGATCTACCGTAAGTCCGTCATACTCTGGCTGGATTCCGAGAAGTGCCTGCGACAGATTCACAAACGTCCACGCTGCGGTCCCTGTCAGCCAGCTGTTTTTTGCCTCGCCAAACCGCGGTGCATCTGCTCCTGCCACCATCTGTGAATATACATATGGTTCCGTTCTGTGGATGTCGCTGATCTCCTCGATGCAGGATGGACAGATCTTGCGGTAAATTTCAAATGCGCGGTCTCCTCTTCCGATCGTTGTCTCTGCGATCGAGATCCACGGATTATTATGGCAGAAGATTCCTGCATTTTCCTTGTATCCCGGCGGGTAAGATGTGATCTCACCAAGTTCCAGATGATATCTGGTGTACGCCGGCTGCAAAAGCATGATACCATATTTCGTCTCGAGATGTTTCTGTACAGAATCGAGAGCTTTTTCTGCCAGACCGTCTTCTTTGCCGATCTCTGCCATCACACAGAATCCCTGCGGCTCAATAAAAATCCTGCCCTCTTCGCATTCCGAGGAACCGACTTTGCCTCCCTCTGCATCATAAGCACGGAGGAACCACTCGCCGTCCCAGCCGGCATCCAGAACTGCCTGATGCATTTCTGATACCGCTTTTTCTGCCTCTGCTGCCAGTTTTTCCCTGTCTGTACGTCGGCATATTTCTGCAAATTCCCTGCCGTATTTTACAAACATCGCCGCGATAAATACTGACTCTGCTACCGGTCCCTCAGAAGGTCCTGTCGTCTGGAAAGGTTCGCCCGGCTCACTGGAGAAACAGTTCAGGTTCAGACAGTCATTCCAGTCCGCCCTTCCGATCAGTGGAAGTCTGTGCGGTCCGAGATGTGTCACAGTAAACTGGAAAGACCGGTTCAGATGCTCAAACAGAGGCTCTTCGGTTCCCTTTTTGCAGTCAAACGGCACTGGCTCATCCAGGATCTCATAATCACCCGTCTCTTTGATGTATGCCGCCACTGCCGCGATCAGCCACAGCGGGTCATCGTTAAATCCACTTCCAATATCCGCATTTCCCTGCCTGGTCAGCAGCTGGTACTGATGATATGCACTTCCATCCTCAAACTGTGTGGATGCAATATCGAAGAATGAAAACGGCTGTATCCAAGTCTGTGACGGCATTCATACGTATCCAGCTCTGTTCCTGCCGGCATACCGCCCGAATTACAGATCACACCGTCATCGTTAATGTAATAATATTTTCCATCGGAGTCCACCGGTACGTTATTGTAGCGGTATCTTGTGATCCTCATAAGTTTCGCATCTTTATAGAAGCTGTATCCGCCGCAGGTGTTTGAGATCAGTGAAAAAAAGTCGTTGCTTCCCAGGTAATTGATCCACGGCAATGGTGTGTGAGGTGTATTGATAACATATTCGCGTGCTCTGTCGTCAAAATATCCGTATTTCATAAAAACCTCCTTACAGATATATATAAATAAAAGGGTATGCGTCAACGAATTATAGACTGAAAACAGATTTGCGAAAACGAATAAGTTAAGAATTTTTAGAATAAAAATCCGTATTAATTTGGATATAATCCAGTATAATTCACTTTTTTCAAAAAATCAACCGCATTTTTGTCAAATATAATCCTGCACAAATCTACCACTTTTTTAGTACAGATATTTACGAAACTTTTCGTAAATAAAACATTGCGGCGTATCCGTCGCAAGCGTCAGCAAAGCTCTTAATGGCTATTCAGATATCGGCGAAGAAACCCGACAGCTTATTCTTAAGACAGCTTCCGAGATGGGCTATCTTCCAAATTCTTCTGCAAGAGCACTCAAAACCAAGCGAACGCATAATCTTGGTGTCCTCTTTGTAGATGAAGCCATGAGCGGACTGACCCATGATTATTTTAATCATGTACTCGAAAGCTTCAAACGTACCGCTGAATCCAGAGGGTACGACATCACATTTACAAGCGGGAATCTCTCCGGACAGCGGCTTGGTTATTACGAACACTGCCGCTACCGCGGGGTCGACGGAGTTGTGATTGCCTGCATCAACTTTTTTACCGAAGAAGTCCGTAGGCTGGTGCAGTCCGAAATTCCGATCGTCACGATCGACCATGTATTTGACGGAAGGATCGCGATCGTCTCCAACAACATTCAGGGAATGGAGGATCTCGTTTCCTACATTCCCTGAAAAAGGGACATCGCAAGATCGCCTATATCCACGGCGAAGATTCCTCCGTTACAAGAAGCCGGCTCGGAAGTTTTTATCACACGCTCCAGAAAAAACGGATCGACGTATCTGACGAATATATGCCGGTGATCCCCTACCGCGACGCGGAAGCTGCAGCAATGGCGACTGCAGAACTTCTGGATCTGAAAGACCCGCCCACCTGCATCCTTTATCCGGATGATTTTGCTGCCCTGGGCGGGATCAACGAGCTCCACGAACGAGGGCTCCGGATACCGGATGACATCTCCATCGCAGGATATGACGGACTGACTTTTGCCCGCATCCTCGAACCCAGGCTTACAACACTCTGTCAGGACACAGAGGCGATCGATCGGCTTGCAGCACAGAAACTGATCGACCTGATCGAACATCCAAAGACAACGATCATCGACAAATTCACCGTCGACGGTCAGCTTTTCCCCGGTGCTTCTGTCCGGGACCTCAGGAAACAGGAATCAAAAGAACGTATATAAAATCCCAAAATCAATCACAGGGAGGTAATAACATGAAGAGAAAGATGATGGTTATCACATTAACAGCAGCGATGCTCGCCGGCATGACCGCAGCACCTGTATGGGCCGAAGAAGCAGCTTCTGATGAGGGCAAAGTCCTGAACATCTATTGCTGGAATGAAGAATTCAAATCCCGTCTGACCGACCACTATCCGGGATACGAAGAAGTTGACGGAACCCACGGCAAAATCGGTGATGTAGATGTTGTATGGAACATCACACCATCTGACGACAATGCATACCAGAACAACCTGGATGAAACACTTCTGAAACAGGCAGACGCAGCCGCTGATGACAAGATCGATCTCTTCCTTGTAGAAGCCGACTACGCATTGAAATATGTAAATACCGAATACACCATGTCCGTAGCAGATCTCGGTATCACCGATGAAGAAGTTGCTGACTGGGATACTTTCAAAGCAACTGCTGCCGAACTCAAAGAAAAAGGCTATCAGATGACTTCCACCGTAAACGATTCCTACCGTGTATTCTCCAACAACGTATCCTCTCCATGGGTTGTTGACGGCAAGATCACTGTTGATGACAACATCAAGAACTGGGTTGACATGTCCAAGGAAATGGTTGACGCAGGTGAAACCGCTACTTATGAACTGTGGAGTGATGACTGGAGCAAAGGCTTCTTCAAAGACAGCAATGTATTTGCATACTTCGGACCGGCATGGTTCATCGACTTCTCCATGAGCGCTGATCAGGACGGCTCCGTTGGTAAGGACGGCGGCTGGCAGGGCTTCTACTGGGGCGGAACATGGATCACAGCAGCTACAGGTACTAACAACCCGACACTGGTTGCAGATATTATGAGAACCATGACAACAAACGTTGATGTAATGAAAGAGATCGTTACAGCTGATAACGACTTTGTAAACAACAAACCGGCTATGGAAGAAATGGCAGCTGACGAGAGCTACGGCGACGCTGTTCTCGGCAGACAGAACCCACTGGCTATGTTCTGTGCAGGTGCTGACAAGATCGACCTCAGCGACATGAGCATTTACGATCAGGGCTGCAACGAAGAATTCCAGAATGCAATGAAGAACTACTTCGAAGGCAACGCATCCTATGACGAAGCTCTCGACCTGTTCTACAAAGCAGTCGTAGAAAAATATCCGGAACTTACTTACTAAATTTTGGACATGTCTTTCAGAATGTCTATTGCATACCCTTTCGGTTTGTGATTTAATTAAAAGTAACGATAATACAGACTGAAACGTGTCTTTTTCGTCTGTATTCCACAACTTTTCTATCGAAGGGATATCAAAATGACAGCAAAAACTTCTCGAATTGTTATAAAGACTTTTATAAAGACTGCGCTCAAAGATTCCGATGAATCTCCGGAGCGATGCTCCCGAAATCTCGTAGATATGGCACTGAACTTTGCAAACGGCCGGTTCCAACAGTCTTTTTTTGAAATATCACGTGCAATGCTGAATAACGAAAACAGCCCTTATTATCCACTGATCGAGGATGTCCTCAAGCACATGGATAAGGAGAAACTGATCGACTTTGGTCTGAATATCGGTTACAATGGCTGCACGACGGGCGCGCACATGATCCGTAAACTGAAACGCACAGAGGATATCAATGTTCCATGGCTGCTTTCACTGGTCATCGATACCTCCCGGCCGGATTTTATTACAAAATATGATTCTGTACTGAAACAGGGCAAGGAACTTGGAATCTACACTTACTTCCTCTATACGAAGGATGATCCCGCAGAAATACTTCCTCTTATCCAGAATAACCCGGACTGTGCGATCATCCTTCTCTGTGATCCTTCCAGAATAACAGAAGAGCTCGCAGAAAAATCTGAAGCACTGAACAACGTCTTGTTCGCAGTGAAATACGATGATCAGGCAGAGGCAGCCTGCCTCGTACTCAGAGACCATCGTCTCCTGTACTCTCTGTATCATCTCTATTCTGAGGAAGACCGTGATGAGATCCTGGCCGGCACTTACTTCCGTTTTGCAGAAGAAATGCACTGCCCGTTCGCCGCTGTTTTCAGCAATGTGGACTGCTCCATTGAGACCCGCCACGCCATCTACCAGAAAATAACCGAAGACCGGAGTGCCCAGCGATACCGCACGATCCCACTGGATCTGTTCTGCGATACAGAAGTGATCGGAAATATCATCTCTTCTCCGACCAGTGTCGTCGGCTTCGGACCTGACGGTACGCTCTATACACCTGGCAGAGAAGTTTTCAGGACACCGTACAACCTCTTTGACCAGCCGCTGAAAGAACTTTTTACCAAAGCACTTTAACTCCACCAAAAAAGCCTTATTCATTCGTTTGCTGAGTGAATAAGGCTTATATTTTTGTACTTTTATGCGTCAAGTCTTTCCTGTGTCTTGATGATCACTTTGATGCAGGATTTGAGTAATTTCACAAATTCCTTCGGTGGTACCGGATTTCTCTCTGAGATCCATCTGCCGAACGCGCAGATGATCGCATCATTCCAGAAGTTTACATAAAAATCCGTGTTCGTCTGATCTCCAAGGATTTCTTTGATATCCTCTGCCATGACCGGTCCTACGATATCCCGGAAATGATTGGAAAACGAATTCTGATCTTCTACTTTCATGACTTTCCTGTAAAAATCTTTATTTTCATAAAAATAATCGCAGAGATGAAGGACACTGTCCCATCCGATCAGATCTACGCCAAGCTGTACGTGGCTCAGATACTCCACATCAAAGATCCAGTTCACAAGGTCAAACTTGTCCTTGAAATGATAGTAGAAACTTTTGCGGTTCATATTGCATTTTGCACAGATATCTGAAACGGTGATCTTACTGAATGGGGTAGATTCCATCAATTCCTTTAATGCCGATGCCAGTGCACGCTTCGTAATATTAGAGTCTGCCACGATAGTACCTCCTTCTTACATTTCTGTTGCAAATAATGCTGCACCAAGAGCTCCGCAAAGCTGTGATTTATCGCTGATCACCAGCTTCGTTCCCAGTCTCTCCTCCAACGTTTTGACAAGACCCTGATTCTGTGCAACACCGCCAGTCATCATATATGCCTCTTCCCCTCCGACACGTTTCACGAGGGAGGCTGTTTTGGCCGCAACCGCCTTATTCAGTCCATGGACGATGTCATCGGTTGCTTTGTTCTGTGCGATCAGGGAAACCACCTCTGATTCGGCAAAAACTGTGCACATACTGGAGATCGTAATATCCTCCTGATAGGAAAGTCCTACTTTACTGAGTTCATCCAGGCTCATTTCCATGGTTTTTGCCATCATCTCCAGGAATCTTCCTGTTCCGGCGGCACATTTGTCGTTCATGACGAAGTTTTTGACAGAACCGTCATCATTCAGGCGGATAACTTTGCTGTCCTGCCCGCCGATATCGACGACCGTTCTGACAGATGGATCCAGGAAATGGGCGCCCCTTGCATGGCAGGTGATCTCTGTGATACTCTTGTCGCCATCAGAGATCGCAGTTCTTCCGTATCCTGTGGTCACGACTGCATCGATGTCTTCTCTGTTAAGGTTAGACTGTCTGAGTGCTTCTTCCAATGCACGCTCCGCGCCATTCGCGGCCCCTGCTCCTGTCGGCATGATCACGCTGGAAACAATCTTTTTGTCTCTGTCCAGGATCACAACATCCGTGCTGGTAGAACCACTGTCGATTCCTGCAAAATATCCTTTACCCATGGTTTTCTCCCTTCTCGTTTCTGTCTCTATGTTCAGGCTCTCTGCAAAAGCCTCCAGACGTGTGCTCAGCTGCCCGCTGCTCTGCACGGTATAATCCGATTCGATCTTGAGGAGCGGCACATCGGTATGGCCTTTGATATCAGAATATTCAAAGCTGTAAAAATCACAGAACTTTACGGTATGATAAATGATCCCCTTTAAAGATGGATCCTGATAAAGCTGTTTGCGACCTGCGTGATCCATCATACGCATGCATGGGATCTGATGAAGAAGTTCTTCTGCGTACCATTCCATAAGCTGGTCAAAGTCCAGATCTGCTTCCGGGAGGGTGTCTCCCACGGAACGGTTGTTGACACAGGTCTCATTCACTACAGGAAGCGGCATGGCATCCTGTGTCATCTGAAAAAGTTCATTTCCCATTCTTGCTCCGAGAACTGCAAGATGCGGATCCTGCGTTCTCTTTTTTGGATGAAAAGCTTTGAGAAATTTCTCTTTATCGAAGGTAGTTCCTTTATATTCACCGTAGGCTCTTACAAGATCTTTTAACTGTGCTGCAGTTCTCTCACGGCTGCAGCTCGTATCGCAGTGAAGCATATCCACCATATACAAAAAATCCATCTCGCCGCTGTCTTCCAGAATGTCATAGACGCTTCGGATCGTATCGCAGCAGTTGACCAGGACCAGTTCTTTTACTTTGCCTGCCAGAACTGCTTCAAGGACTGCCTTTCCAAATCCACAGATATTCGGATGTGCTACCTGCTCTGCCAGATCAAATCCCTCCGGCATATCATTCAGGATCTCGCACTCACCTCCAAGGGCTTCAAGAAGTTCTACCGGTGTATATTTACAGACATAATATGTTTTATTCATGATCAAAATCCCCCAGCATCTCCAGAAATGCTCCCAGTCTCGTGGAAGTCTGTCCTTCTCCGCCATGGCTCCTGTCACAGCCATCTCCATCCAGGATCAACAGTGGGATCCCTGCTTCCTCAAAGCGTTTCTTGGCGATTCTGGAACCTCCAAGGGTATGCTTGCATCCCCAGTGATTGAACCAGACAACACCGTCTGCTCCCGCCTGTTTTGCATGACGGATCCCTGCTTCGATTCTCCGTGAAACGGGACCATTCAGGGCATGATATACAAGGCGCAATGCCATCTCCTCATAAGGATCCTCGGAATGCTTCGTGATGTCCGCCACCTGTGCAAGCTCACATCCTACGATCTGTGCCTCCTCTTTCAGAAGAAGTGCATCTTTCACGGCTTCTGACCAGAACGGGATCGTATGCATCCAGTAGATGTGTCTGCCTTTTTTGGCAGGGGCTTTGCTGACATCTTCAAGAAGTTTTTGTGTATAAAGTTCTTCTTCCTCTGTTCCAAGAAGAATGTTGTTTGTCATTCCGCTGTAAAGCGGAGAAACAAGGTCTGAAGGTATGTATTTATCTGCTCTTGCGCTCTGGAACTTATCATAATTCTGCAATGTCCTCCGGCTTCTTGCAAGACGTTCCTTCAGTTTTGATTCATCAATCGTTCTGCCGGTCACTTTCTCAAGGAAAGGAACCAGCGCCCGAAGCTGTGTTGCTACATAAGACACATTTGCCGGTGTCTGTGCAGATGGTATATCAATAGAAAAGACCGGGATGTCAAAAAACTCTGCCAGTCTGTGAAATGTGAGAAGATTTGCGTCACACGCCAGGTTCGTATAGACGATGCATTTTGGTTTCGGAAGAAGCCCCTTCTCTGCCGCTCCGATAAATGTCTTGTGGTAGCTGCAAAGCGTTTCTGAAATTCCAGAATCCTCTGCTCCCTGGAGAAAAGGCCTCTCTGCCTGTGATGCCGCAAGATAGCAGGAAAAACTTTCTACATTGTATGGATACAGTCCTGCCTCCTGAAGCAGTTCGCACGGAGTAAATACACTTACCATAACCGAACTTTCTGGATGCTTCAGCGGCTGTGTCATAACGTTCATCATCATGCCGGCCAGATACTGATCCGATGGATTCAACTGCCCTTCCGGAAGAAAACGAAATTTCAGGTTCTGCGCTTCCCATCCTGTCTTTAAAAGCCACCTCGCTCTTTCCGGTGACGTTTCACACCATTTCTCTATGTAATTTCCAAATGTCTTCACTATCTCCATATTTTGGTCTGACCGCCTTTCTTCCAAACAGTATATATCAAATTGCGGGTTCTGACAACTAAATTTTCCCAAAAACAAAAAGCCCCAAATCCTCTGAAATAAAGGATTTGAGACTTCTTAAGTCGTGCCGCAGACCGGAATCGAACCGGTACGGGTATCACTACCCACGGGATTTTAAGTCCCGGGCGTCTGCCAGTTCCGCCACTGCGGCATATTCAAAAATGGGACCTATAGGGCTCGAACCTATGACCCTCTGCTTGTAAGGCAGATGCTCTC
>OLWA01003358.1_pt1 | contig 12279 bp, 10 predicted proteins | sample 1673251 | NCBI WGS metagenome assembly OLWA01 (sample SAMEA3178937, study PRJEB25190) | human gut metagenome | biome: human gut; feature: human-associated habitat; material: faeces | place: Austria | collected 2013
GGGTTGACGACGAAGTCCACGCCGTCGATGATCTCCTGCGCCACCTCCTGCAATCCCGCGGGCGTCGCTTCGCCCGAGATGTTGGCCGAGGTCGAGACGATGGGCCGTCCCAGGGCGCGGAGCATCCGGCGGCAGAATTCGTGGTCGGGGATGCGCACGCCGAGCGTCCCTTCGTCGGGGATGAGGTTTTCGGCAAGCCCCGCGGCGCCCGGCAGGATGGCCGTCAGGGGCGAGGTGGCCAGCTCCATCACCTCGAAGGCGATTCCCGGGGCCTTGTTGACGTAGCGGACGATCATGTCGGCCGAGGCGCACAGCACGAGCATTGATTTCTTGTTCCCGCTCCGCTTGAGACGGTATATCCGCTCCACGGCGGCGGCGGAGGTGGCGTCGCAGCCCAGTCCCCAGACCGTGTCGGTGGGGTAGAGGATGATGCCGCCCGCGCGCATCGTGCGCACGGCCTCGTCGACCTCCCTCTGCATTTCGGTTTGCGTCTGCATGGCGGTTATTTCAGGGGTAATATTTCGATCCAGTAGTCGTCGGGGTCGTTGATGAAGTAAAGCCCCATGTCGTGGTTTTCGTAACAGACGCAGCCCATGGCGCGGTGGTGCTCGCGCACGGCGTCGTAGTCGCCCGCCACGCGCATGCAGAGGTGGCTCTCGTTCTCGCCCAGCTCGTAGGGCGCGGTGGCGTGGTCGCGCAGCCAGGTAAGCTCCAGGCGGAAGGGGCTTTGTCCGTCGCCCAGATAGACCAGCGTGAATCCTCCGTCGGAGGCCTCTTTGCGGCCCGTTTCCCGCAGCCCAAGGGCCTTGTCGTAGAAGGCGATGCTGCGGTCGAGGTCCGTTACGTTGATGTTGAAATGGTCGAAACGACTTTTGATCTCCATAAATTCAGGTGTTTTTATACGGTACAAAAGTAATTTTTAATTTTTAATCTTTAATTTTTAACTCCGAATTTTATACCTTTGCACCACGAACGAAAAAATCCGAAAAAAAACGATAATCTTATGGGAAGAGCCTTTGAGTATCGCAAAGCGCGAAAAATGAAACGCTGGGGTCACATGGCCCGCACCTTCACCAAGTTGGGCAAAGAGATCGAGATCGCCGTCAAGGCCGGAGGTTCCGACCCGTCGGGCAACACCCGCCTGCGCATTCTGATTCAGAACGCCAAGGCCGAGAACATGCCCAAGGAGAACATCGAACGGGCCATCAAGCGGGCCACCGAGAAGGATGCCGCCGACTACAAGGAGGTGATCTACGAGGGATACGGCCCTCACGGCATTGCGTTCCTCGTCGAAACGGCCACCGACAACACCAACCGCACCGTGGCCAACGTGCGCATGTATTTCAACAAATGCGGCGGCACGCTGGGCAACAGCGGCTCGGTGGGCTTCCTATTCGACCACAAGTGCGTCTTCAAGTTCCGCGCCGCCGAGGGTGTCGATCCCGAGGAGCTGGAGCTGGAGATGATCGACCTGGGGGTCGACGAGTTCTACTCCGAGGAGGACGGCATCACGGTTTACGCCCCCTACGAATCGTTCGGCGCCATCCAGAAGTGGCTCGACGACAAGGGCTTCGAGATCGTCTCGGGCGAGTCGGTGCGTATCCCCTCCGACGTGAAGGAGCTTGACGCCGAAGGCCGCGAATCGGTCGAGAAGCTGGTCGAGAAACTCGAAGAGGACGACGATGTGGTGAACGTATACCACACCATGAAGGACGCCGACGAGGAGTAGTCGCTGATTTCACGGGGCGTTTTTGCCCTTGTACCTGCGAGGCACGGACGGGATTACCGGTTCGTGCCTCGCTTCGTTCACCCCCCCCCTATGTAGCATGGCTCACTCGAAGAGGACAAACCTTTTTCCCTCCGTCAGGCAGGCGGGGCAGTACCAGTCGGCGTATTCCGACGGATAGAGGTTGCCGCAGTTCGGGCAGACTGCGAACCGGCCCGTGTCCGGGGCGTTGCGTCCCTCCTGCCGGCAGCGTTCCAGCAGGGCGATGTTCCGCATGTCTCCCGCCGAGGCCCAGGTCAGTATGCGCGCCGCATAGCGGTTGCCGCGCTCCATCGCCCGGCGGATGTCGGCTCCGGAGCGTCCGGCGTGGGCCTGTCGTTCGTAGGCGACGCTCCGTTCGAGGTTGCCGTCGGTCGTGCCGCCGAAAATGATGATCTTCCCCGGGGGCGTGTAATGACCTCCGAGATGGAGGATCGCCGTCGCGCAGTTGTTCTCCTGCAACCGCTCGGAGAAGGCCATGGCCCGGAACAGCCGTTCGGCCGTGTGGCGCTCTTCGTCGGCCGCGATGCCTGCGAAATGGTCGTATTGCACCGATTTGACGTGTTTGCGGCGGCAGCAGGCGTCCAGGTCGGCGAGCGTTTCGGCCCACGGCGAACCCTTCGGCGACCGGGGTTCGCGCGTCGCAGCGTAGTACATCCAGGCAAGAATGCCTGCCGATGCCGCGAATAACAGAAGTATCAGACCGAGACGCAGTTTCATAATGTGTTGCCGGGGGAAAGCCGCAGTCCGGAACGTGCATTTTTTGTGCCAACGGGCGCCTGTTTCATCTGCCGCCGGGGATTTTTGCAGCTCTGCTTTGGATTTCGGGTTCCAATCCCTATATTTGTAATCCGTCTTTGCGGAAACCAGGAGCGGGACGGCCTTGGGTATGAAAATCGGATTGAGCCTTTTTGCCGTGGCGGCCGCGGCTCTGCTGGCTGTCGGCTGCGGCGGAGACAAGGGCGGCGGTGAGGACGAGGCGAACTACGACGGCTGGATGCTGACCCGCTGGAAGGACGGTACGGCCTTGACCGGAACGGTTTATCTGCAACTCGGCGAAGACGGGACATTCACCCTTTACCAGAGTATCGGGACGTTCGGGTACGCCCGGTTCACCGGGACCTACGCCCTTGTCGGCGATCCGGCGACCGGGCAGGTGCTTTCGGGGACCTATGCCGACGGTACGCCGTGGGACAGCAGCTATGCGGTTGAAAAAATGACGAAGCGGGAACTGCGGCTCCGCGCGCTGAAGGACGGCGTCGTCTCGGTCTATTCCGGGGTGGCGATCCCTGCTGCGGTGAAGGACGGCGTCACGGCCGGGCGGCTGCGCAGCGCCGCGCAGGGGGAGTCGTTCCTGTAAGGGCCCTTTGCGTTTCAGAATACCGCGCAGACCTCCATGCTGAAGGTGAGCTTGTGAAGCCGTTCGCGCGACGAACGCACCACGGGAGGTGCGACGTCGTAATCGGTCGAGAAGCGCACGCCGAGGTTTTGCGTGGCGAGGTAAGTGGTCGAAAGCCCGGTTCCGAAGGAGAATCCGGCGCGTCTTTCCAGCCTGCGGAAATCCGTGCGGCACGGTTTGTAGATCTCGCACCCTCCGAGCAGTTTGGCGCCCACGAGCCACCGCATCGAAAAGGGGTGGGAAAAATAGGGTCCCGCGTACATCGACGCACACTCCAGATTGTCGTTCTGCGCCACGCCGTTGACTTTCACGCGCAGGTTGGTGCACGACATGCGGCCGCCGAAACCCCAGTAGGGCGTTGCGAACCAGGCGCCCTGCACCGAGACGGCCGGCCCCGAGAGGAACTGCATGTGCATCCCGGGGTAGGGCGTGTAGCTTCCGGGGACGGTCGAGAATCCGAGGCTGAACCCGAGGAACGACGGCCGGCGGCAGCGGTCGTAGACCGAGTAGGTTTCCGTGACGTTCAGCCCCTTCTCCTTGAAAATCAGGTCTGCGAGGAAATATCCCAGCTCCGTGGCGAGGATGCCGATACCGGCTCCGACCATGATGTCGCTCATCCAGTGCCGGTTGTTGAGCTGACGGGTGACGCCCGTGATCGTCGCCACGGTGTAGCCCCCGATGCTGTACCACGGGCTGCGGTGGCCGTACTCCTTGTGGAGCATCGTGGCGGCCATGAAGGCCGTCGCCGTATGCCCCGAGGGGAAGGAGTTGCGCGACGATCCGTCGGGGCGCATCACACGGCAGGAGTATTTGAGCGAGTTGACCCCGATGGCCATGAGTCCCGCCGAAAAGGCGTCGGAGACCAGCATGCGGCCCCATGAACTGCGTCCCCTGACGCCGCAGGCTTTCAGGGCCACCATCGCCCCGGCGGGAGCGTACTAGAGCCAGTCGTCGTAGTCGTGGCGGAACGAACGGCTGTACCCGTTGCGCAGACGCCGGAAGTCGGAATCGTAGGCCTGCATCACGACGCCGCCCACGATCAGCGGCGTGCCGACGAAGAGCATGCGGCAGGCTTTTGTCGAGGTGTGGCGGTCGATGCGCCGTCGGAACTCCCCTCCGGCGCTCATGTCTGCGCTGTCCGGTAATTGCGCCGCTGCTCCCAGGCCCGCGAATGAGAGCAGGCAGGCGGCGGTCAGGCGTTTGAGCATCGTATTTTATCGCAACTGTTTTCTTTTTCTGTGGATTGCACGGATGATTTCGCCGCTGACAGCCAGCAGCGAGGTGAATCCGATCACCTCGGCCCATTGCATCCACGAGAGCGGTTCGGTGCGGAACACCTCGCCTCCGAATTCCACGATCAGCACCTGTCCCACGCCGATCGCCGCGAGGATCAGGAAGAATTCGCGGCAGCCGCCAAGACATGTGAAGACCGAATGGCGCGTCTCGAATCCCTTGGCGTTGAACATGTTCCAGAACTGGAGGAAGACGAACGTCGAGAAGAACACGGTCAGTTGCTCCACCGTGAGTCCGCCTTGCAGGATCGTCCACCGGAAGAGCATTCCCAGCAGTACGACCACCATCGCCGCGCCGCACGTGAAGAGGGTGCGGGCCATGGCGGGGGTGATGATGAATTCGTCCCTCGGGCGCGGTTTGTCGCGCATCACTTCGGGGTTGGGCGGCAGCGAGGCCATGGCCATCGCCGCGAAGGTGTCCATGATGATGTTCACCCAGAGAATCTGCACCACCGTGAGCGGCATGTCGGTTCCGAACAACGCGCCGATGAAGCAGATGGTGATGGCCGCGAAGTTTATCGTCAGCTGGAACAGCACGAAACGCTGGATATTGCGGTAGAGCGAACGTCCCCACATGACGGCCGTGGCGATCGAGGCGAACGAGTCGTCCAGCAGCGTGATGTCCGAGGCGTCCTTCGCCACGGAGGTTCCCGAGCCCATCGAAAGACCCACGTTGGCGAAATTGAGCGCCGGGGCGTCGTTCGTGCCGTCGCCCGTCACGGCCACCACCTCGCCGCGCTGCTGCAACAGCTTGACGAGACGCTGCTTGTCCAGCGGCCGGGCCCGGGACATGATCTTCAGCTCCTGCACGCGTTCCAGCAGCTCCTCGTCGCTCATGGCGGCGAACTCCGTGCCGGTGATGTGGTTCCGTTCGCCATCCGCGGCGTCGTTCCACAGCCCGATCTGGCGGGCGATTTCGCGCGCCGTGGCCGGGGTGTCGCCCGTGACGATCTTGATGCCGATTCCCGCCTCCAGGCAGCGTGCGACGGCCGCCGGAACGTCCTCGCGCACGGGGTCCGAGATGGCGGCCACCGCCGCGAAGTGCAGCCCGCCCGCCTTGACCGCTTCGAGGCAGTCGTCCGACGCGGTTTCCGCCCACGCCACGGCCAGCGTGCGCATGGCGCGGCTCTGGAACCCGAGGAGCTGTTCGGCGACCTGCGCGTCCTTGCCGTCCGGGGCGCACATCGTGCGCACGATCTCCGGGGCGCCCTTCACACAGAGGATGCGGCGGCCCGAGATGCCGCTTTCGATGATCGTGGCCATGTATTTGCGTTCGGTCGAGAAGGTCAGCCGGTTGACGATCTTCGCTTCGGCGCGCAGCGGTTCGTAGTCCTCGCCTCCGGCGCGCATCCATTCGAGCAAGGCCCCTTCCGTGGGGTTGCCGATGATATGGCCTTCGGCGTCGAGGAACGCCGTGGTGTTCAGGGCCACGACCTCGGCGAATTCCCGTGCGGGAAGCGTGTCGTAGCGGATCAGTTCCTGCACGTGCATGCGGTTCTGGGTCAGCGTGCCGGTCTTGTCGGTGCAGATGACCGTCACGGCGCCCATCGTCTCGCAGGCGTGCATTTTGCGCACGAGGTTGTTGGTCTTCAGCATCCGTCGCATGGACATCGCCAGCGACAGCGTAATCGACATCGGAAGCCCTTCGGGCACGGCCATGACGATGATGGCCACCGAAACCATGAAGATTTGCAGCACGTGCTGCGAGATGGTCAGCCAGTCGCTCTCGAGCAGCCCGCCCGCGAAGATCGCCTTTCCGAGCATCACGCAGAAGATAAGCGCCGAAAGGAGGATGCCCAGCCGGCCGATCAGACGCGAGAGGCGCGTCAGCTGACGGTCGAGGGGCGTCTGCTCTTCGCTCTGCACGGTCGACTGCTCCGTGACGCGTCCGGCTTCGGTCGCATCGCCCACGGCCGTTACGACCATCACGCCGTACCCGTCCGCCACGGTCGTGCCGCGCAGCACCGCGTTCGAGGGATAGGTCGCCTCGGGGTCGAAGTCGGCTTCGTTGACCGTCTTGTCCACCTCGGGTTCGCCCGTGAGCGTCGATTCGTTGATTTTCAGCGATACGGCCTCGACCAGTTCGCCGTCGGCGGGAATCGTCTCGCCGCTCTCGATGTAGACCACGTCGCCCGTGACCACGTCGCGTCGCGGAATTTCGCGGATCGACCCTTCGCGCATCACCTTCACGGGGATGTCGTCGTTCACTTGGTTGAGCCTCCGGAAACGCCGCTGGGCATCCCATTCGAACCAGAATCCGACGCAGGTGGCGAGGATGATGGCGCAGATGATGCCCACCGATTCGGTGAAGTCCTTGTGGACGAATCCGATGATGAGCGACAGCACGGCGGCCAGCAGGAGGATGCGGATGATCGGGTCGCGGAATTTTTCCAGCAGCAGGCGCCAGGCCGAATCGTCCTTCGGCGGGGTGATGACGTTGTCGCCGTGGCGCCGGCGGCTTTCGTCGATTTGCGGGGTAGTCAGTCCTTTGGGGTTGTAGCGAATCATCGGGTATTATAGTTTGTGTACGGAAAATTGTCGTGTCGAGGCGTCGAGCCGCACGGCGATGAACAGCAGGATCGTGAAGGCGATGAGCGACGAGCCTCCGTAGCTCATAAACGGCAGCGGAATGCCCATCACGGGCATCAGGCCGATGGTCATGCCCACGTTGACCAGCACGTGGAACAGCAGGATCGCCGCCACGCAGTAGCAGTAGATGCGTCCGAACGGCTCCTGCTGCCGTTCGCCCATGCGCATCAGCCGCAGGATCAGCAGGCACAGCAGCGTCAGCACCACGACCGAGCCGAGGAATCCCCACTCCTCGCCCACGGTGCAGAAGATGAAGTCGGTGTGCTTTTCGGGGACGAACCCGTATTTGATCTGGGTCCCTTCGAGGAAGCCCTTGCCCCAGAAGTTGCCCGAGCCGATGGCGATTTTCGCCTGGTTGACGTTGTAGTCGGTTCCGAGCGGGTCGCTGATGATGCCCAGGAAGCTTAATATACGGTCGCGCTGGTGCTGTTTGAGGATCGAATTGAAGATGTAGTCGGTGGTGGGCAGGAAGATGAGCGAACCGACGAACAGTCCCAGCGTGATGAAGATGTTGGCGAGATTCGAGCGGTAGGCGTATACGGCAGCGAAGACCACGGCCGCGAGGGTCGTTGTGAGCAGGCTGTGGTAGAGATCGAGCGTTCCGGGGGCGATCAGCGCCATCACGAGGCATAGCAGGATGGCCGACAGCATCACCGCGGCCAGGAACACGAGGCGCGAACGCCACTGGCCGTTCATCATCGCCTCGGAGAGCGTGCAGACCAGAATCAGCGTCACGAGCAGTGTCATCGGCGAGAGGAGGAACGAGACGATGAACAGCGCGGCGATCAGCAGCACCGGGATGCAGAGCCATTTGTTCAGCCCTTCGCGGTAGAGCACGAAAAGGAACGACCCCAGCACGATGCCCGACCCGGTGTCGTTCTGCAGGATGATGATGAAGAGCGGAATGCAGATCACCACGGCGACCTTCATCAAGTCGCCCGCGCGGTTGATCGAGAAGGAGTATTCGCTCATCACGCGGGCCAGGGCCAGGGCCGTGGCGATCTTGGCGAACTCCACGGGCTGCACGCGCAGCGACCCGAACTCGAACCACGCCTTCGCGCCGTTGACCTCGCGGCCGAAGAGCAGCGCGGCCACGAGCAGCGCGATGCCGCCCAGATAGGCCGGGTAGGCGAACATGTGGTAGAACCGTTCGTCGAGCAGCAGGACGATGATCGCCGTGACCCACGCCATGCCGATCCACATCAGCTGCTTCATGTAGAAGTGCGAGAACGAGAGCAGGTCGGCCGCGCTGTCGTCGTACGACGCCGAAGTGATCGAGATCCATCCCGCCGCGACGATCAGCACGTAGAGCAGGACGGTCCAGCCGTCCACGCCGTAAAAGATGCCGTTATGCCGGTTATTTGTCATAAGCGGGATAATAGATGTTCATGTCCTTGATGTATTGCAGCAGTTCGGGCCTGCGGATCGTGTCCGTCAGGTAGTACTCTTCCAGCAGGCTGGCGATCGGCAGGGCCGCCGAGGCGCCGAATCCGCCGTTTTCGACGTAGACCGAAATGGCGATCTTCGGATTGTCCTTCGGTGCGAACGAGAGAAAGGTCGAGTGGTCGCGGCCGCGCGGGTTTTCGGCCGTTCCGGTCTTGCCGCAGACGTCCAATCCTTCGAGCCGGGCGCGGGTCGAGGTTCCCCCGACGTTCACGCCCCGCCACATGCCCTCGACGATGGGTTCGAAGTGTTTCGGCTCGACCATCGTGTAGTGGCGTTCGTAGAAACGCGCGTCGAGCGAGTCCTGTCCTTCGATCTTCTTCACGATGTGCGGGATGTAGTAGTAGCCACGGTTGGCCACGATGCACGCCAGATTGGCCAGCTGCAACGGCGTGCAGCCCAGCGCATCCTGCCCGATCGAGAGCGACAGCACCGTGAGCGAGTTCCACGAACCCCGGTACTGGCGGTCGTAGTAGGCGCGGTCGGGCACGTATCCGTTGCCCTCGTCGAGGAAGTCCGAACCCAGCTTGCGCCCGAATCCGAAGCTCTCGACATATTGTTTCCAGACGTCGTAACCCTCCTTCACGCTTCCGTATTTGGGGTTGTCGAGGATGTCGCGGAAGACGTAGCAGAAGTAGGCGTTGCACGAGGTCGCCACCGCGAAGCGCAGGTCCAGCGGCGAGGCGTGGGCGTGGCAGGCCATCTTCAGGCGGCCCGCCTGGTAGCCCATGTGGCAGGAGTGCAGGTCCGAAGGCCGGAGCACCCCTTCCTGAAGGCCGATCAGCCCCTGCACCAGCTTGAAGGTCGACCCCGGGGGATATTTGGCCTTCACCGCACGGTTGAACAGCGGCTTGCGCTTGTTGTAGAGCATCTTCATGTAGTTGTTGCCCCGCTGGCGCCCCACCAGCTGGTCCGGATCGTACGTCGGCGAGGAGACCATCATCAGGATTTCGCCCGTCGAAGGCTCGATGGCTACCGCGGCTCCCACCTTGCCGCGCATCAGCTCCTCGCCCAGCAGTTGCAGGCGGGCGTCGATGGTGCTCACCAGATAGCGTCCCGGTTCGGGAACCGAATCGTAGCGGCCGTTCATGTAGGAGCCCTTGATGGCCCCGTGGGTGTCGATCTCCTGAATCCGGACGCCCTTGCGGCCCCGGAGCTGCGGCTCGTAGGCTGACTCCACGCCGTTCATCCCTACGTAGTCGCCCGTCTTGTATTCGGGGTTGCGCTTCAGGTAGTCGGGGTTCACCTCGCTCACATACCCCAGCAGGTTGCCGCCCACTTCGCGGGGATACCGGCGGACGGTGCGGTAGACGGTGTAGAACCCCCGGAAGTTGCACTCGTCGAAGCGCAGTTTGTCCTCCTTGGAGATGTAGTTCATAATCAGCCGCGGCGCCCGCGGACGCATCCGCGCGTTGGCCAGTTCGCGTTCGAGCCGGGCGCGCGAAAGTCCCAGCACGTCGCACATGCGGGCCGTGTCGAAGCCCTGTTTGCCGATTTCGCTCGATATGACCATTAGGTCGTAGCATTCGCGGCTCTGCACCAGATATTCGCCGTTGCGGTCGAAGACCTCGCCGCGCGGCGGGTACTGCACGACGTGGCGCAGCACGTTGGCGCGCGCCAGATCGTCGTAGCGCGAATCGAAGAGCTGGATGTAGGCCAGCCGTCCGACGATCAGCGCGAAGATCAGCAGGACGATGACTTGCAGGGTGCGCATCCGCATGAAACTCTCGGAGTTTCTCATATGCGCACGGGGATTTTGGCGGTGAAGATGCGGGCGATGATCCAGATGAAGCCCGCCGATACCGCCGTGCTGACGACGATGCGCAGCAGCGTATGGAGCGCGTGGGTCCACGAAAGGGCCTCCAGCGAAAAGAATACGGCGTGATGCACGAGCGTCAGCGCCACGAGGTAGGTGATGAGCTTTCGTTCGCCCAGGCGCGCCGACGAGGGGATGCCCCCTTCGCGGACGTTGTCGCGGCCGCAGATCATGCCGGCGAGGGTCGGGCGCAGGAAGGCGATCAGCAGCGTGGCGATCGTGTTGATCCCCGCCGCGCCCATGGCGAAGTCCATCGTGACGCCCAGCGCCAGTCCGGCGCCCAGAACTGCCGCGGGCGGCGTGTCGAGCGGCAGCAGGGCGATGAAGACGATGTATACGAGCGGGTTGAGGTAGATGCTGATGGTCAGGTTGTCGAACAGGAAAACCTGAAGCAGCGCCGCCGCCGCGAAAAGTCCGAGATATGGTAGTGTGCGGTACATTTAGTCGTTCCGGGTGTGTTGTTCGATTTGTTCGCTTTGCTGCAGGTTGCGGATTTCGTAGAAGTCGCGGTTGCCGACCAGCACGACTTCGTTCAGCCGCGACATTTCGGCTGCGAGCCGCACCCGTACCGTGTAGGCCGTGCGGGTCTCGTTGAGCGAGGCGCTCTCGACCCAGCCGATCAGCACGTCGGCGGGAAAATACTGCGAGAATCCGGTCGTCACGACCTCCTGTCCGGGCTTCGGGTCGGCGTATTTCGACAGCTCGCCGAGGATCACCACGTTCTGGTCCAGCCCGTCCCAATAGATCGAGCCGTAATATTCGGCGTCGGCGAGCTTGCCGCTGGCCCGGAACGAGGTGTTCAGCACCGACATCGCCACGGCGTAGCGTTCCGTGCAGTCGACGACGTAGCCGGCCATCGCGCCGTCGGGCGAGAGGACGGCCATCTCTTCGACCACGCCGTCCTGACGTCCGCGGTTGAGCGTGATGAGGTTCTGCGCCCGGTTGACCGTGTTGGCCACGACCGATGCCGTGACGAAGCGGTATTTCGATTCGCCGATGTCCTGCATATAGCTGTCCAGCCGCGCGTTGGTTTCGGCCTCCTCGTACTGGGCGAGCCGCTCTTCGAGCTGTGCGACGCGGCCCAGCAGCAGCCGGTTTTCGTGTCCGAGGCTGAAGTAACGCCTTATGCCCGCGAAAAATCCGTGCACGCCTCCCGCCACCTGGTTCGACCGTGCGAGCAGCCGGGCCTGGGTGTAGTGGGTGGAGTGGGCGTAGTAGCTGATGGCCGCGACCTCCAACGCCACGAACAGCACCACGACGTAGATGCTTCGTATGAACTCGAACAGTTTGCGCAAAGCAGTTCCTTAATTTAAGATTGCGGACCAAGGCCCGCAATCCGTATTTGTCAATTTATCCGATTCTTGTCGGAACGAACCGTATTTCGGGCTTCGCGAAGTCGGCGGTGCAGGGGCATACTCGGGTATGTGACTGCACCGGACGGCGAACGACGTGCGGAAGACGGCCGTTATCGCAAGAATCACTTCATCAGGAACGAGAACCGGTTGATATTCTTCAGCGCGATTCCTGTTCCGCGGGCGATGGCCCGCAGCGGGTCTTCGGCGATGTGGAACGGAATGCCGGTCTTTTCGTTCAGCCGCCGGTCGAGTCCCTTGATCAGCGCGCCGCCGCCGGCGAGGTAGATGCCGTTCTTCACGATGTCGGCGTACAGCTCGGGCGGCATGGATTCGAGCACCTTCATCAGCGCCGCGTCGATCTTCGTGAGCGACTTTTCCAGCGCGTAGGCGATTTCGCTGTACGAGAGCGACACGGTCTGGGGCAGTGCGGTCAGCATGTTGGGACCCGTCACGACGAAGTCCTCGGGCTCCTGCTCCAGGTCCGAAACGGCGGCGCCGATCGAACATTTGATCGCCTCGGCCGTGCGTTCGCCGATGCGGATGTTGTGCTGCTGGCGGACGTAGCTCTGGATGTCGTTGGTGAAGACGTCGCCCGCGGTGTTGATCGACTCCGAGCAGAC
>OLWA01003362.1_pt1 | contig 12257 bp, 12 predicted proteins | sample 1673251 | NCBI WGS metagenome assembly OLWA01 (sample SAMEA3178937, study PRJEB25190) | human gut metagenome | biome: human gut; feature: human-associated habitat; material: faeces | place: Austria | collected 2013
GCACGACGCCGTACTATCAGGCGCAGAATTCGCCGAGCTGATAACCCCGCTGTAAAAATAACGCCGTCATGGCTTCTGTTTCACTTTGATTTACTTTACAGCCCAACGTATGAAAGCCCACGATTTTTGGTTCATTTTTTAATTCCACTTGCGCTGTACTCCTCTCTGCTCCTACAATGATACAACTCGTTTTTTGATATGGTATCGCATTTTTCGCATTTTTGCAAGCCATTCAAGGAGCTCCACCCAACCAATTCAAATCTAAACTTTTCATATTCTTAAAATTGCGCCTGGTTTGGCCGTCCTTGCAGTCAATGGATTTTATTGATTTCGTTCCATACTGGCTTTGTGTTCTGTTTCCATCACATCCAGAAGTTCCGCAATAGGGCCGCTGGGATAGCTTTCCCGGCAAGCTTCCATCGTCCGAGCAAATTCTTCCGACCCTCCATACCAAGCAGCGTCTGCGGAGGCGATGAACCGGCAGATAACCTCTGCCGCAGGCGGATTATCCCAGAAACCAACCTGCTTATCACCCATAAGTATAAGGTACGCCAGAACCGTGTTGGGCGCCTCTAAGAAACGGCTCCGCAACTCATCGCATGCGCCTTCACTAAGACCATCAGCAACTAAAGTAAAGGCAATCAGTTGGTCTAAGGGAACTGTATCCGTATGATCCAAAACATATTCAAAATTTGGATTATCCAAGCCGCCGTTCAAATCAAAGGCTGCAGCATCTGTGCTGACTGCCATCCAGTCCGTGTCCTCTAATTCCGGCATGGAACTCTCTGTCTGGGAAGTGTTCTCTTGTGTGTGCGAAAAACTTTCTACCCCTGAACAGCCGGAAAGCAAAAGCAGACAGGATAAAACAACCACTTGCCACAATGAAAGCCTTCTTTTCATCGTTACATTCCTCCTTGAATTGGAACTAAAGACCCAGTTATGCGGACGATTATAACAGATACGGGCAGAATAGACAAGGGCAGTAATATAAACGCCTGCCCTTGCTGTTCACTTCAGGGGATATTCTCGATAGAAACGACAGTCCCAGAACATTATCAACTTGAATCGTATCGTTCGGATTATCATTGTTTGGTTTATCATTTTGCAAAAAAATATGATGGAGAAATGGTTTTCTGTCCATATTTATCCACAAGTCCTTCTTTTTGCTCTGGATAACAAAAAACCTCCCAGAAACTCTGAGAGGTTTTGCAATTGCCTGAAATAAGAAGCCAATTAACGTTTGGAGAACTGTGGAGCTCTTCTTGCACCTTTTAAGCCGTATTTCTTTCTTTCCTTCATACGTGGGTCTCTTGTTAAGAACCCTGCTCTTTTCAGCACTGGACGGTATTCTGCATCGGCTTTTAATAAAGCTCTTGCGATACCCAGACGCACAGCACCAGCCTGACCTGTTGTTCCGCCGCCATGTGCGTTGACTAAAACATCAAATCTGCCTTCTGTTTCAGTTAAAACCAGTGGCTGTCTGATAATCATTTCCAGCGTTTTTTTGCAGAAATAATCTTTGGAATCTTTGCCGTTGACAATAATCTGACCATTACCTGGCACCAGTCTTACTCTGGCAACAGAGGATTTACGACGGCCTGTACCGTAGAACTGCACTTTTTCATTGTTTGCCATTGTTCATTTCCTCCTTAACCGATAATTTCCAGTACTTCTGGTTTCTGAGCCTGATGTTTGTGGTCAGCACCAGCATATACGAATAATTTTGTGAACATTTTTCTGCCCAGACGGTTGTGTGGCAACATGCCTTTGATGGCGGTTTCCATAGCCAGAACCGGTCTCTGAGCCATTAAATCTTTATATTTGGTAGAACGCAGACCGCCAGGATAGCGGCTGTGACGACGGAATAATTTCTGATCCAGTTTTTTCCCTGTTAAAACAGCGTCTTTGGCGTTGATTACGATTACATAATCCCCACAATCAACATTTGGGGTAAATGTTGGTTTATTTTTTCCTCTTAAAACTGCAGCAACCTGAGAAGCTACACGACCCAGTGGTTTACCGGCTGCATCTACTACATACCATTTTCTATCAACCTCAGTAGGTTTTGCCATATAGGTGGTACGCATTATATTCCCTCCTTAGAATATCGACAATACTAGATAATAAATGAGTTTATATAGTTAAGATCCGGGGCTCTGGATCATAGAACTAACAGCGCTCAAAAAAGTGTGCCCGAAAACACACTCATATATTTTAACCTATCCGGTAAAAGCTGTCAAGGGTAAAATACATTTTTTAAATATAATCCGCTGGCCGGCGCTGTGCGTCCGGCTAAGTGGCGATTTTGTGTAGCCAGCACTTCAGGAATGACATCCAACGATTTGCGGTGCAAGCCAATATCCAAAATCGTACCTACCATAATCCGCACCATGTTATACAAAAAGCCGTTGCCATACACATCGAAGGTGAGCCAATCACCCTGCCGGTGCATGTTGACATAATAGACGGTACGCACAAAGTTTTTTACAGTACTTCCCGCCGCGCTGAAACCCTGAAAGTTATGGGTTCCCTCCAGTAATTTGCAGGCCTGCTGCATCAGCATATCATCTAAAATGCCTGGATAATGATAAAAATACTGATTGCCAAACACTGTATGGTCGTCACTGTTCCACACCCGATATTGATAATGTTTTCCTAAGGCACTTTTGCGGGAATGAAACTCCAACGCCACATCTTCTGTCGATAAAATATAAATATCTTTCGGCAAATGCTGATTGATGGCACGGGCCAGCTTGTCTACCGGAATCATCGAGTCGGTGTAAAAATGTACCACTTGACCCAAAGCATGTACGCCACGATCGGTTCGGCCGGCGCTGTGTACCCGGGTAGGCTCTTTCAGCAATCCGCCGATGGCTGCTTCCAGCTCTTCCACAGTCGGAGCGGTGTCCGCTGTACCGATATAGCGCATTTTTGCGCCGACAGCCGAGCAGCCGCGGTCATACATGTTGCGCTGGGCGGCCTGCATGACAACCTCGTACCGCGGGCCGGTGATCTCCGGCAGGGTATGGAAAATTTTTTCATCGTCCCGCGCCAGGGCGGCAGCGGTGGCAATCATCATGCCTCCCGCCGCGCCGTTGGAAATATAAGCACCTTCGTTATGGGTCAGTTTTGCCAGGGCATCGCCGGTTTTGGCCTGAACTTCGGCCAGTTCCACACAGCTGGATGCAATCTCCCGCATGGCCCGCAGGCTGGCCGCAGGCATGCAGCTGGCACCATAAGTGGTAAACGTATCCTGCGCGTTGATATAGCGGTGCAGGCCAAGTTCTTCAAAAATATCCATGGTTTTATCCTCGTGGCAGGGGGATCATTCCTCCGCGGGCTTGTTTTCGTCTGCAAACGGGTTTTCGCTCACCCAGGAGCGTTCTTCGTCCGGGTCGGCGGTTTCAGAGAAGCTGGCGAACACATCAATGACTTCCTTCACGATCTCTTCGCTTTCCACCAGGCCATCTTTCAGCGGCAGAATGTGCAGGATCTTCCAAGCGTTCTGGGCGGCCTGCCACAGCGGCAGGTGGATGGCTTCGCATTCATCGGTCACAGGGTAGCCAACTTCGATCCAATGCTGTTCCACCACTTTGTAGGCGGCTTCCAGCAGGTCGTCCACTGCCTTGGGGGAGGTAACGCCGCCGTCATCCAGCAGACCGCGCAGGGTATCCACACAGGCATTGATGCGCGGATGGTAATAATAGCAGATCAGTTCGTGGAAATCCTGGCTGTTGTAGTCCGGCAGGTTGGGAATACTCTTGACAAACGTGGTACCAAGGTCACGCATCCAGGCGCGGAACTCTTCTTTAGGGATGTAGGTGTCCTCGCTGGCAACGTTAGGGTCACAGGGGCGGCCCTGCAGCCAGCGCACAATGTGTTCTACATACATCTTGGTGTTGGCGCTGGTCATCACTTCCAGCTGGGTCAACAGCTGTTCCATCATCGTGGCGTGCAGCTCAAAGGTCTCGTGCAGATTTTTCGCAGTTTTGCGGCGCAGGAACAGCTCCAACAGGCAGCGCAGGTGCATGTTAAAGTTTTCGGTAATGTACTGGCGCATCACATCGTACATATCCTGGCCGATGGCGTCGGTCTTTTTGTCATCGGGCAGGGCGGTCATGGTGGTCATATAATCGTTTAGCAGATCCACGACCTGCTGGGTCTCACTCAGCGGAACCTGGCGGCGCTGGGGGCGCACCAGGTAGCAGCGCTTCTGGTAACGTGCGTGGGAACTGTCGCGGTCATCACAATAGACAGCCTGTTCCAGCGTTTTCATGGCTTTTACGCCAATTTCGGGTGCCAGACCGCCGTAACGGCGCTTGGCGGAATCTTCCAAAAAACTCTGGACGGTAATATCTTTGGGGTTCCATGCCAGCTGGAAGATCAAATCAAAGAAGTGCAGGCTGACACCGCACAGCTCGGTGCAGTTGCCAAAGCCGTCGCCGTGTTCCACAATGCTGGGGTCGGTCATCTCCTTAGCGGCTTCAATGTGGCGGGCAAAATCACCGTGCATGTGGTCATCGCCGCCAAATTCGTTCAGCGCCTCCAGCACATAGCGGGCCTTGCGCAGCGGGCTGTAGTTGGCATCGCGGTACATCGGGTCACGGAAGGTGGCATCGGTCTCCTTGCGGTTGGGCCACAGGTCCAGCATATACACTTCATCCGGCATGGAATCCACAAAGCGCTGCATCACGCCGGGCATCGTCCAAATGCAGGGCGGGGTGTTGGCGCGCACCCCCCATCCGTCAAAGAAAACGCGGGCTTCGGGCACCAGCTCATGCACGGCTTCATAGGTGTACTTGGAATAGTTGACGCTAATGTTGATGTAATCATCTATGGTGGTGGAAATATGGCTTTCGCACGGGGGAGAGGCCACAAAGTTGTGCACCGGGCCGTATTCTTCGATCCAGACTTTGACGAAGGTCTGGAAGAAAGTCTTGAACATGGGATCTTCAGGGTACAGGCAGGGCTTGGTCTGGGGGGCGGCGTTGTCGTCCTTGACCCACTCGCTGCCAAAGTAGCGGGCATTGGGATAAAGCTTGTGGAAGTCCTGCGTCATCTCATCCGGCGGCAGGGTGACCATAATGTCAATGCCCAGGGCCTGTGCATATTCAATGGTATCGCGGATTATATCGCGGCGGGCGATATCTTCGGGTTTGATCTCGATGCCCGGCACGCCCAGCTTAATGAAAGTCATCTTGCGGGCATAGCTGTTCCAGCTGTACAGCCGGTAAGAGTTGATCTTGTTGCGGGCGTATTTGTCCAGTTCTTCGCGGCGCTCAGCTTCGTTCAGGAAAGCGCCGTGGTTATATACCCACTGGCCAATAGTGTGGCGGAACTTGAATGCGGAGCGTTCCACGATGGTCAGGTTATCAGGCACGGTCATATCGGGGTTTGCTTCATACACATCGCGGTCCCAGTAAAAACCGACATGGAAGACGGTCTGCAGCAGGTGGCAGACGCTGTAATAGACCGAGCGGTCATTGGAACCGCTGAGCACCAGAACCTCACCGCGCTGGACAATGGCCAGGCAGTCATTTTCGGTATCGCTCTCTGCGGGCAGGATACCGGGGTTTTGGTCAGCAAAGTTCTTGACCAAGTCGCTGGTAGAGGGGCGGCCAATGAGAATGCGGTTGCCGGTCACAGCCATGGTCAGTGTTTCGTCCGCAATATTCAGGATCGTTCCGCTGATTTTTTTGACATAATCACGCAGCTCTTCTGCCGCATGGCGGTCCAGCCAGGTAGCACGGCGGCCCACGATGATGGTGCTGGCGGGAACAGCGTTGATGGTAAGGTTAAACATAGGGGAAACCTCCGATTAAGTTAGTAGGTAGGAAGTAGGCGTTAGGAGTTGATGGAAATTAGGAATTAGAAATTAGCAACTATTCCCCATATTTTCTTTACCGGCTGAACGGTATCTCCCGGAAGGCATCCGGGCGGTGGAAATCAGGGTGAGGGGAATGGGGAGAAGACCAACAGGCGTAACGTTCCTGCGGCGGGCCGGAACACTGGTAAAAATTGCCCACAGGGTTTTGCGGCAGAGAGGGGGCTGCGGGGCCGTATATCTGCTGCAAAAATGCAAAGGGTACTTCCAGCTCCACGCCCCACACATCCGGCAGCTGCCAGGCATGTACCTGCGGGTAATGCGGCACTGCCAGGTTGACAAAGCTGCGGTGGGCGCGGTCGGGGCCTTTTTGCAGTAACAGTGTTCCGGCGGCATTCATCTCAAAATTCAGGTAATCGCGGGTAAAATCGGGGTAAGGGTTCAAAAATACTTCCAGGCAGCTGTCCAAGCAGACCAGACTGTTTGGTTTGGTCATCGTTACACGGGGGTGCTTTTCGCAGCACCATAGGCGGAATTTCAGGCCGCTTCCCGTCAGCTTTGCTTCGGCAAAGGCTTCGGGGCAAAAGCTGCCGCCCCAGGGGTATTTGGTAATGGGTACATACATGATATCAGCCCTTCACGCTGCCAACCACGATACCCTTTGTGTAATACTTCTGCAGGAAGGGATACACGCACATGATGGGCAGTGCAGCCAGGAAGATCTGCGCGGCTTCGATGGTTTTTTCACTGACCTTTGCCATGCGGATCAACTGTTCGGGGGTCATCAGGGTTTCCACGTTGTTCTTGGATTCCATCAGGATGGTGGCCAGGTAGGTCTGCAGGGGGTACTTATCGGGGGTGTTCATGTACATGTAGCCGTCCATCCAGCAGTTCCAGTTGGCCACGGTAGCAAACAGAATGATCGTTGCCAGGGAGGGCATCGACATGGGCAGATATACGCGGAACAGAATTTGCAGCTGGTTGGCGCCGTCAATAACGGCTGCGTCCTCAATTTCGGTCGGGATGCCGCGGAAAAAGTTCATGATCAAGATCATGTAGCTTACGTTCATGGCTCCAGGCAGGGTCAGCGCCCAGATAGTGTTCATCAAACCCAGCTTGCTGATAACGATGTAGGTGGGGATGGTGCCGCCGCCGAACAGCATGGTGATGACGAACAGCCAGGAGAAGAAGGTGCGGGCGTGGAAGCGGGAGTTGGCCTTGGAAAGCGGGTAGGCCGTCATCACGACCAGCAAAATGTTGGCCGGTACGCCGATGAGAACACGGGTCAGGGTCACGCGCAGGGAGGTCCAGAACTGACTGTCCTCCATAACATAGCGGTAAGCTTCCAGCGTAAAGCCGATGGGGTAGAAGGTAACATTGCCGGCAACGGCTTCAATGCGTTCCGAAAGCGAAAGCGCGATAACGTGCAGGATGGGCAGAATGCACACGATGACCAGCAGGAGAAGAAACACGCCGTTGACGTAGTTGAACAGGGTCATTTTTTTACGGTTCATAACAGAATGCTCCTTTCTGATCAGAATACCTGATAATCAAAGTGTTTGGAGGCAATGCGGTAGGAGATAACAACCAGAATGAACGAAACAACGGATTTCATCATACCAACTGCGGTAGAAAGCGACCATTGGTGGTTGACAAGGCCAAGGCGGTAAACCAGTGTATCAATGATATCGGAGCTCTTATAAACCATGGGATTGTACAGCAGCATGATCTGCTCCATACCAGCGCTGAGCACAGAACCGAGCGAAAGCACCAGCAGCATGACCACGATGGGGCGGATGGTGGGCAGGGTGATGTGCCAGATCTGCTGCCAGCGGTTAGCGCCGTCCAGTGCAGCGGATTCATTCAGCGCTGGGTCAACGCCTGTTATTGCCGCCAGGAATATGATCATGTTATAGCCCATATCTTTCCAGACGTCGGAGAGAATAATAATGATGGGGAACCAGGTGTTGCTGCCCAGGAACATGATGGGATCAATGCCGATGCGGCCCAGCAATTCGTTGACCATGCCGTCATACTGGAACAGGTTGCGCAACACGCCGCCCATAACAGCCCAGGAAAGGAAGTACGGCAGGAAGAAAACGGTCTGCGCCATCCGCATGAACTTATGGTGGACAACTTCGTTCAGCAGCAGGGCCAGAATCAGCGGCACCAACAGGCGAAGGATGATCTTGGCGATTGAGATGGACAGCGTGTTGCCAACCACGTTCCAGAACGTGGGCAGGGCCAGCATGTCACGGAAGTTCTTTAATCCCACCCAGGGAGAATTTTTGAAGCTGCGCAGGGGGGTAAAATCCTGGAACGCCATGACCAAACCGAACATGGGCAGGTAGGAAAAGATAATCAGGAAAGTTACGCCGGGAATCAGCATTAAGTAAAACGGCAGTTCCCGCTTGAAAACAACAAGCTTGCGTGATGGTTTTTTGGTGGTTTTAGGTTCCATGGTGTTTCCTCCTTTTTTGGCTGGGGTTACGGTGCAAAAAACAAAGGCAAGCAGGCTGAACAGCCGCTTGCCTTTCCGGTAGGTTCCTGTTTTGTTATCCGTCCCCGATCGCCAAGCTCAGTGTTTGCTCTGCACAATAAACAGTTTTCAGTCTGTTTCTATGCTTTTATTGTACCCTTTGGCAAGGGGATGTTTCAATCCATAGGCTTTTACTTTGAATGGTGTTCTGTTTACATCATTGTTCGGTGTTGACGTTGAGGAAAAGCAGTCATCCTATCCCGATGAATGCCAATAATCAGCTTGCTGTCATTTCTAATTTTCCAAAAGTTCTTTCATCGCTCTTCCCAGCGCATCGTTCCAGAAAAACCAGTTGTGGTCGCCGGGGGCTTCGTACCAAGTCAGGGGCCAATTCATCGCCTGCAAGGTATCGCGCAGGCGTAGGTTGGCGGGGTACAGACTGTCCTGCTGGCCGCAGGCCAAAAACAGGCGGGGCATGGGGCACGTTCCGTCGCGGAATTTCTCCACCAAGTCAAACAGATCATCCTGTGGCGGCACAATGCCGTGCGGGAAAATTGCCTGATCTTCATGCCAGCGGCAGAGCCGGGGCAGTTCGGCCTGGATTTCCGCCACCGAGGAAAAACCGGCGCACCCGGCGTACTGCTGCGGCGCAGTAAAAGCGCATTTCATAGCACCGTATCCGCCCATCGAAAGCCCCATAATATAAGTGCGCTCCGGTACGGGCTGAATGCCGAAAAACCGGCGGCAGAGCGTTGGCAATTCCTGATTAATGTAGGTGAAATACTTGGGGCCGCAGGCCATATCGGTATAAAAGCTGCGCTGCACTTCGGGAACGATCAGAATAGACCCGTGGGTGCGGGCCAGGTGTTCGGCCTGGGTATAGCGCAGCCAGCCGGTGCAGTTGTCAGTCAGGCCATGCAGCAGGTACACCACTGGCGCGGCGGCCAAATCTCCGGTATCCGGCATGGTAACAAGCACCGATGTTGCCATGCCGAGAGATTCCGACATGACGTCACAGCGGAAAAATGCCATGGTTTGCCCCTCCTTCAAATTTGTAGGTTTGCCAGCGCGCGGCAGACGGCACGCATGGCGGGCTCGGTGCGGTCCCAGGCGCTCACGGTACTGGCAGCAAAGGGATAGTGCTGCAAAGCGTCCGGCTCGGCCAAGCAGACAGCACAGAAGCGCGGGTTGTGCGCAGCCAGCGCTTCGGCGGCCTGGGCGGCAGCGGCGGCTTCCTCACGGGTGCCAAAGGCGAATACCACCGCGGGCGCTGCGGCGCAGACATCCGCCAGCTCCGGCAGTTCTTCCACCGTGTGGTAGACAGCGCACTGGCCGCCCAAGCGCCGTGCAGCCAGTGGAGCAAAGCTTTCCGTAATGCGATCGCCCTCCGTCACGCCAGTACCGGTACCGGACGCCCGCGCAATAAATAACGTCCCTGCGGGCAGCGGCAGCAGGCCGTGGGGGTCTTGTACCGTCACGCCGGTTTCGGCCAACGCATCCGCAAGGGCAGCATGATTGCTCCAATCCTGGCTGGCGGCATCGCGGGCGGGCATAGTCCAGCCCAGCGCCAGCTTGCATGCCAAGATCCGCCGCACCGATTCATCCACCCGCGCCATCGGCAGGATTCCATCGGCCACAGCATCGCACAGGGCACGGATGCAGGGGGTCTGCACATCTTTACCGGTGGGGTCGGCGTTATCGCCGCCGTTGCCAATAATCAGCAGGTCGCACCCGGCCAGTGCCGCCTGCACACAGCCCTGTGGTGCGCCGTACTGGTCCAGAATGGCGTGCATCTGCAAGCCGTCACTGATGACAAGCCCCTGGTACCCCAGTTGCCCACGCAGCACGCCCTGGATGACGGGCGCGGACATGGAGCAGGGCGTATCGGTGTCATCCAGCGCGGGGAAGCAGACATGCGATACCATCACGCTGGCAAGGTCCTCTGACATCGCGCGGCAGAAGGGGGTTAAGCAGCTATTCATCAATGTGTCACGCGGGGTATTGTCCACCACAAAGCCGAAGTGTGTATCGGCACCGGTCTGCTCATGGCCGGGGAAATGCTTGCCGCAGGCCAGCACCCCGGCATCCCGCAGGCCGCGGGCCATGGCGCAGCCATAATCCGCGATGGATTGCACAGTTTGCCCATAATAACGGCGTTCCGCAGGGCCGGAAAGAGTATCCAGCACCGGCGCACAGTCCAGGTTAATACCCAGTGCCCGCAGCTCACCGCCCATCATACGCCCAACTTTGTAGGCGTTGGCGGGATCGCCCGTGCGGGCAATGACCATGGCGCTGGGAAAAACCGTGGCTTCGCTGCGCAGGCGGGTAACACAGCCGCCCTCCTGGTCGATGGCGATAAGAGCAGGCAGACCGTTTTCCGCCATGACGGTGTGCTGGATCTCAGCGTTCAACTGCGCCAGCGCGGCCCGCCCGGCACAGTTTTTGCCAAACAAAATAACGTTGCCGATATGATTTTTGCGTAAAAATTCCCGCGTGCCCGCATCCATGCGGGATACCTCGATACTGGCCAGGATCATCTGGCCGATCTTTTCTTTCAATGTCATACGGGAAAGGAGATTATCAATCGTGGTAGGCATAGGGCACCTCGAAAACAGGTAGGAGTTAGGAGGGAGGAGTTCGGATGTGAATTAGAAATTAGCAATGAGAGATTAGGAATTGGCGGTAGGAAAAAGTCTAAATCTGAAAAGAATAAAGAATAGAGAATAATGAATAATTGTGGTGGACCGCGGCGCAAAGCGCCGCTCAGGAGATATTAGGTTTGCCGGTTGTTAAAAAGTGCGATTGACTATTAAATGTTTTGTAGGGCGCGATGACCTCATCGCGCCGGGGCTTGCCACGAGGTAATCAAGAAATATGTACTTACCTTGCCACACCTCAAATTACTGATTTCTCATTACTCATTCCTAATTATTTTGTATCAGACCTTAATGCATCGTAACTCCTAACTTCAAACTTGCAATCGCCCCGCCAATGATTCCTGCGGTGTTGCGGTGGGCGGCAAGGCGGAGGGTGGGCTGGGGGTTGGCGTGCAGGCGGGCCAAAGTGGTGTGGCAGGCATCCAGCAGAAAATCGCCTGCCTCGCTGATGCCGCCGCCCAGGGCTACGACCTCCGGCGCAAAAATGGAGTTGAGGGAAACAATGCCAGTGCAAAGCTCGTGCACATACTGGGCAAACACGGCCTGCGCCGCAGCATTGCCGCTGCGGGCGCGGGCAATCAGGTCGGCGGGGGACTCGCCGCCGGCCATGCGGATCAACGCGGTGGCCGAAGCGTACTGTTCAAAGCAGCCGCACTGGCCGCAGGGGCAGGGCAGACCGTCGCTGTGGGTGATGATATGCCCCAGTTCCGGGGCCAGCCCGGTGGGGCTGCGCCAGCACTGCCCATTGATGACAATGCCCCCGCCAATGCCGGTACCCAGGGTGAGCAGAATACCTGTCTGTACATTTTGCAGTGCACCGGAACGCATTTCGGCCAACATTGCCGCGTGGCCATCGTTAATGACCACCGCGGGTAGACCGGACGCCCGGCGCAGCAACGCAGCAAGGGGCACATCTACCCATGCCAGATTATCCGCCGTAATGGTTTCGCGCGCAGCGTTCAGCGTGCCGGGCACACCGGCCCCAATAGCCGCAACGTGATACGGTTCCAACTGCGCCGCAATCAGCGCGGCGGCTTCGGCAGGTTCTTTGGGTGTGGGGCGGCTCCACTGCTGCAAAAGGTTCAGCTGTTCATCAAAAATGCCGAACTTAATGCTTGTACCGCCAATATCAATACCGGAAAGAAACATGGTTGAACCTCGATGGAGCGTTGTGGAGAATTAAGGCGTTATGTTGAGCTCAACATAACGCTTTTTATGGCAAGAAAGCGATTATGTATCCCCCGTTCCAAACTTTAATTGTACAGCGACAAAAATTATAAAAACAGTCTGTTTTTCT